>Ga0247760_1000264_pt1 | contig 59187 bp, 48 predicted proteins | sample UWRJL171409R4_FD_179936 | JGI IMG/M metagenome (GOLD analysis project Ga0247760, IMG submission 179936) | Plant litter microbial communities from Arlington Agricultural Research Station in Wisconsin, United States - UWRJ-L171-409R-4 | ecosystem: Environmental > Terrestrial > Plant litter >... | reverse complement strand
AGAGCACCTCGAGTTGAAATCCCAGCTCGGCGAGCTTTACGAGGCTGGCTGCCGCATCGGCGCGAATCGTGTCTGCGAACGCGGCGATCGCGCATAATTCACCGTCTACGGCGATCAGCACCGGCGTTTGCCCGGCGGCGGCGTGCGCTTTGGCTCGAGTGATCGCCCAGATGGGCAGAGAGCTCAGCGTCGCCCGCACGAACGACTGGGAGCCCACCAGCACGTCTCGGCCGGCGACTCGCGCGCGGACACCGCCCGGATACTCTCGGCGTTCCTCGCACTGCAAACCACTGTCGCCGATGCTTCGTTGGAAAGCGCGCGCAATTGGGTGGCCGGACGTCGCTTCGGCCGCGCGGACCAGAGCCTGGATGGTTTCATCGCCCTGCCAGGAGACCAGCGCCAGGCGGCCTTCGGTGAGCGTGCCCGTCTTATCGAACACGATGACGCCCGGGCGCGCGAGCTCTTCGATGAATTCCCCGCCCTTGAACAAGATGCCGCGGCGAGCGGCCGCGCGCAGGGCTGCGCTCACGGCTAGCGGTGTAGCCATGCCGAGCGCGCACGGACAGGTCACCACCAACAGCGCGACGGTGTGATCGAGCGCGTGGCTCGCATCCAGCTGTGACCAGACGAGCAGAGTGAGCGCCGCGATGGCGAGGATCGCCAGCACGAAGTAGCCCGCGACGCGATCGGCGAGCCGTACGACGGGCGCGCGCTCGCGTTGCGTCGCCTCGACGCTGTGCATCAGCCGCCCGAGTCTGGTCTGGGCGCCGACACTTTCGACGCGAACTCGCAGCGGCGCTGAGAGATTCGTGGTCCCGGCGTGGACTCGATCGCCGACGGTCACTTCTTCCGGAAACGATTCACCAGTGAGCAGGGAAGTATCCAGCGCGGAGCTGCCCTCGCTGATCACGCCGTCGACGGCGACGCGCTCGCCTACTCGAATCAGGGCGATGCTGCCGACTGGCAACGCATTCGCGGGCACCTCGCGGAGCGTCGCGCCATCGACCAGGCAAGCCGTCGTGGGTGCCAAGGCGTTGAGCAGGTCGCTGGCCTTCGCGGAGCGGCGCTGATGGGTTCGCTGCAGGTAGCGTCCGACCAATAGCAAAAAAATCAGCGTACACAGTGAATCGAAATAGACTTCTCCCTGACCTCGGAGAGTGTTCATCGCGCTACCGAGGTAGCCGGCGAGGAGCCCCAGGCTCACTGGCAGGTCCATGTGCGGCGTGCGCGTGCGCAGCGCCGCGAGCCCACCCCGGAAGAAGACGTTGCCTGCCCAGAAGACGGCCGGCGTAGCGATCGCGAGGCTGCCCCAGCGGAAGAGCGCCGCATACTCCGCGGTCATCCCGGCGTATTTGCCGGAATAGAGCGCGAGCGCCATCAACATCACGTTGCCGGCGGCCGCTCCGGCGATCCCCAGTCGCAGGAGCAACGCTCGGTCACCCTTGCGTTGCTCTCGCGCCAGGCTCGTGGAGTGAGTCGGATGCGGCGTATAACCCAGCGAATCGAGCGCCCGCGCGATCTCGCTGAGCGGGGCCGAACTCGGATCCCAGACGATTTGCAGGATCGAACGCGTCAGATCGTAGCGCGCTTCGAGCACCGCGGGCGCGACGCGCGGCAGGCGCTCGAGCAACCAAACGCAGGCTGAACAATGCACGCCCTCCACGAAGAATTCACTGCGCATGACCCCGCCCGCGCCGGTTTGGCAGTGACTCTCGCGGAACGCGGCTTCGTCGAGTTCCTTGAATTTTCGCTGGCTTCGCTGCGGCGCGGTTCTGACGTCGTTCGGATCTCGCTCGGCGTAGTAGTCGGTGAGCCCCGCCGCGCGCAGGATTGCGAAGACCGAGCAGCAGCCGTCGCAACAGAACTGTTCGCTCCGAAGCGGATCGAACCTCGTCCCAGGAACGGGTAGGCCACAGTGCGCGCAGGGCGCATCTTGCTGTCGATGCACTGGACCGCGAGCTGGGTTGCCGATCTCGAGCGCAGCGCTCATCTTGCCGTCGCTCGTTGGTGGCAAGGGCAATCGCTGGGCGTCGGCACCGAGGCCGTGCGGGAGAGATTGCAATGGTTGAGCGCTGCCGCCGCAAATGCGGGTAGGTTGGCCCGCGCCGTTACGGTGAATAGCCCGATGCAAAAGATTACCGTCGCACTCAGGATGGGTACGTGCCGCCGTATCCGTCCGACAACTGCGCTCAGCGCGACGCCTAGGCCGAGCAGCACCGGTAGATTGCCGGCCCAGAACGCCGCCATCAGCAGCGCTCCCTCGAGCGGGCTGGCCGTTCCGGCGGCGGTGACGGCGAATGCGTATAGCCATCCACAAGGCAGCAACGTGGTGGCTAGGCCGAGCAGCAAGCCTCGCCACACGGCAGGTAGGCGACGGACTGAACCGAGCGCTTCGGTCACCCGCTCGGGTAGCGCCCACCTGCCTCGGAAGACGCGCACACCCTGCGTTTCGAGCAGCGCGCCCATGCCCCAAAGGATCATGAGCGAGCCCGAGACGAGCGCTGCGACGCGACCAATCCCTGCGGCGCTCCCTGCAAGGTCGACCGCGTGGCCCAGAAACCCGGCGGCGGCTCCGAGTAGCGTGTAGCTCACGAGTCGACCGGCGTTGTAGCTGAGCTGCGCGACCAACCGAGCGCGCCCGCTGACACCCTCGCCCGCGATGGCCACGAAACCGCCGCACATGCCGGCGCAATGAATGCTCCCGAGCAGGCTCGCCGCAGCGATGGGAACCAGCAGGGCGAGGCTCACGCCGAACCTCCGGGCACCAGATCGGCCCTCACATCGGCCGTAAAGTGCTCGCCAGCTGAGTTGCCTTCGAGCTCGAACACCCATTGTCCCGGATGGACGACGCTGAACTTTGCAAGATAGTGGCCGGCGGATTGTTCCTCGAACACCAGGCCGACGATTGCGCCGGAGTAAGCATTGGCGAAAGCGTTGCCCGTTAGTCGTGCGCCGGCTACGGGGTGGCCGAAGCGATCGCTGAGGATCAACTCCAACGTGGCGTGCCCCTGTTCGTCGAACTCGAGCGAGGCGGGCAGCTTGATGACGTGACCGAGGCGCTGATTCGTCGCCGCCTGAGCTTGAGTTCGATCCCAACGAATCGCCTTTTGATAGTAGTCCGGTTCGGTCGCGAAATGCGGGTCACGCACGGCAACGATCGCCATCGAGCCCACGCCCACCGCGCTGCATAGGAGTAGCGCGACAGGCACCAGCGCCCAAGGCAAACGCGTGCGGTGGATAGGAATTGGTGGAACAGTCGCCATGGTTAGGGGCCCTCCGGCCCCAGCAATTCGTAGGGAAATTCCGCTAGGTAGCCGTGCCCGTCAGTAATTCGAAAGTGTACGGCCCGGCTGGCGCGTGCGAACGCGCTCCTCGGTGCCAGCACGAATACGCTGGTCGTTCGTTGCTCACCGGCTGGCACGCGCAACGGGTCTTCGGGCGAGATGAGCTGCGCGGCGGGCAGGTCGGCGAGCGCGACGTGGTAGCTCTGCGCGGCACTCCCGCGATTGCGAATTTTGATTCTGATTTGGTTGACCACCTGCGGGCCGCTCTCACTAAATGGCGCGCCGATCCCGCGTAAGATCGTGACTTCGGCGCCTGGCTTGACCGAAAGAGCGCTGGTCAAAGTGACCAGCAACCCGAGCAGGAGCACGGAGTAGATCACGACGCGAGGTCGGAGCAGCGCTGCTTTGTTGCCGGACTCGAGCGTCTCTTGCGCCGCGTAGCGGATGAGTCCGCTCGGTTTGTGAATGCGAGCCATGATCGAGTCGCAAGCGTCGACGCATTGAGCGCAGGCGATGCACTCGAGCTGCAAGCCTTGTCGAATGTCGATCCCGGTTGGGCAGGCGACGACGCACGCCTGACAATCGATGCAATCGCCGTTGCCCGGCTTTTGCTTGCCTTTGCTGCGCGGCTCGCCACGCTTGGCGTCGTAGCCGATGATCAGCGAGCGGCGATCGAGCAGCACGGCTTGCAAGCGTGCATACGGGCAGATCACCGTGCACATCTGTTCGCGAAAGTAGGCAAAGTCGAAGAAGATCAGCCCGGTCGTGATCGCGACGACCAGAAACCCAGCCAGGTGTCTGGCAGGGGGCTCGGTCATCCAGCTGCGGAGCGCGTGCGTGCCGACGAAGTAAGACAGGAAAACATTCGCCAGCACGAACGATAGGCCTAAAAATACCAGGTTCTTGAGCGCGCGCCGTATACTCGTGCCGCGCTTGTCGAGCTCGAGCTGCGCCTCTCGTTTGCCCTCGAACAGGCGTTCGATGGGTCGAAACAGGAACTCCATGTACACGGTTTGTGGGCAACCCCAGCCGCACCAGGCTCGACCCACGAGTGCGGTGGTCCAAAACACCGCCGCGAAGATGGTCAGCATGAGCAGCATCAAGAGCACGCCGTCGGTGGCCAAGAACGTGTGCCCGAAGAGCGAGAACTCACGCTGAACGACGTCTAGGAAGATGGCGGGTTTGCCGCCAATCGTCAGAAAGGGCAAGCCGACGAAGAGCACGACCAGCGTCCACGCAACCGCGCGCCGTCTGCTGAGCAGCGGTCCCGGATAGAGGCGCGGGCGGATGCGGTTACGCGTGCCGTCCGCGTTCAGAGTCGGCAGGACGCGTTCGGGTGCGATCAGCGGATGCATGCGCTGCGCTCAGGGAACGTTCGTGCCTTCGGCGGGCTTGCCGGGCACGTTCGTACCGCGCAGCGTGCCGACGAACGCGACGATTTTGCGCAGCTCGATCGGTGTCAGCTGGCGACCCCAGGCCGGCATGCCTTTGGCCGCCACGCCGCCCTCCACGACGCCGTAGATGTCGCTCAGTTTGCCAGCGCCGTGAACCCAAGCGCCGTCCGTTAGATTCGGGCCGATCAGGCCCTGACCACTTGCGCCGTGGCACGGCGCGCAGCGCAGGCCAAATAGTGCTTTGGCATCCGTCATCAGCGCAGGGTTCTGCATCAGCTTGCCCAGGGAGTCCTCGCTCACGGGCTCGGCGAGCGACTGCTTGGCCTCCGCTTCGCGAGCCTCCGCCATGTCCTCGAGGTAGCTGTCCGACACCGAAGTGCCGTTGTGCGATACGTGATAGTGAAAGAAGTAGCCGACGGAAAAGAAGAAGCTCCCGGCCCACATCCAGACCCACCAGCGCGGCAACGGATTGTCGTATTCGCGGATGCCATCGTACTCGTGGTCCATGACCGGCGCTTCGGGCGCCGCGCTGATTGTCTCACTCGGCCGCGCTGGCAGCGCGGCGGGCAGGGGATGCTCGGAAGGCGTGCTCATTGCTCGCGCTCTCCCTCGGGCTTTTCGCCTCCGAGTGGCAATCGGCTGGCGAGCTCGAAGGCGCTCTTTCCCTGCATCAGGTGCAGCACGACTCCGATGAAGATGCCGAAAAATATCAGCAGCGGCACCTGGGCAAAAACCGAAACGTGCATGGCAGACACGACATCACTGAGTTTCATGATCAGAGCCCCTCCGGGCCGGTCTTGGCGGTCGTCACATTGCTGGGGACATCGGGTGGTGAGTTGCCGGTGACGGCGCGAAGGTCCGTCGGTGGCGAGCTCGCGGGGAGCTTCTTGATATCGGTGCCGAGGCGCTGCAGGTATGCGAGCAAGGCGATGATCTTCTTCTGTTCGAGACCCGCGGGGCCGCCCTGGGCCTTGACGTCGCTGCTGATTTGCGAGGCTTGGGCGCGCGCCATGCTCTCAGCGCGCAGTACTGCGTCACCATAGGGAACGCCCAGCATGGCCATGGCATCGACGCGCCGCTGAATCCCGCCATAGTCGAGGTCGTCGGCGAACAGCCAACCGTAGGCGGGCATAATCGATTGCGGTGTCGTGGAGCGCGGCTCCTGCAAGTGCCGCACGTGCCAGAGGTAGGGGTACTTGTTGCCGATTCGCTGCAAATCCGGCCCGATCCTGCGCGAACCCCACTGGAACGGGTGATCGTAGACGAACTCACCCGGCTTCGAGTACTCGCCGTAGCGCTCGGTCTCCGAGCGGATGGGTCGAATCATCTGCGAGTGACAGTTGTAGCAACCCTCCGCCACGTAGATATCTCGCCCCACCAGCTCGAGGGGTGTGTACGGCGTGACCGAAGCGATGGTGGGAATGTTGGACTTGATGAGGAACGTCGGCACGACCTCGAGAAGCGACGCGACGATCACCGCCACCGCTACCCAGATGCTGAATTTCAGCGGCTTTCGCTCCCAGACGCGGTGCCACTTGGCTTGCACGAAGTAGATCAGCGAATGCCCGGTGTTCGAGATCGTGCTGTGCTGCGGAATCACGAGCTCGGTGACTGGGCCGTCGTACGGAGAGAGCGGCAGCGCCTCGTCGCCTGACTCTTCGTATACGGCCGGGCGATTGCGCCAGGTCATCAGGATATTGACGAAGGCCATGACTACGCCAGCGACGAACAAGCTGCCCCCGAGCACCCGCACCCAATACATGGGCAAGATCCTGACGACCGTTTCGACGAAGTCGGGATAGGCGAGGCGACCGGTGGAGTCGAACGCGCGCCACATCAACCCTTGCGTCACGCCCGCCGCGTAGATCGCTACGATGTACAGCAGGATTCCGACCGTGCCGACCCAGAAGTGTAGCTCGGCTAGCTTCTTGGACCAGAGCTTGGTCTGAAAGATGCGCGGCGCGAGGTAGTACAGCATGCCGAACGTCATGAAGCCGTTCCAGCCCAAGGCGCCGCTATGCACGTGCGCAATCGTCCAGTCGGTGTAATGCGAGAGCGCATTCACGCTCTTGATCGACAAGAGCGGGCCTTCGAACGTGGCCATGCCGTAGAACGTGATGCCGACGACGAAGAATTTGAGTACCGGATCCTCGGAGACGCGGTTCCATGCTCCGCGCAGCGTCATCAGGCCGTTGATCATGCCGCCCCAGGAGGGCATCCACAGCATGACGCTGAACAGCATTCCGAGCGTAGAGGCCCACTCCGGCAGGGACGTGTAGTGCAGGTGATGGGGGCCGGCCCAGATGTAGATGAAGACCAGCGACCAAAAGTGCAGGATCGAGAGCCGATAGGAAAAAACCGGCCGATTCGCTGCCTTTGGCAAGAAGTAATACATCAGCCCGAGAAAGGGCGTGGTCAGGAAGAACGCGACTGCGTTGTGTCCGTACCACCACTGCATGAACGCATCCTGCACGCCGCCGTAGACGCTGTAGCTCTTGAATAGGCTGACGGGCAAAGCCAGGTTGTTGAAGATGTGCAAGATCGCGACGGTGATGATCGTCGCCACGTAAAACCAGATCGCGACGTAGATGTGCCTTTCGCGACGCTTGGCGATGGTAACGAAGAAATTCACCGCGAAGGCCACCCAGACTACGGCAATCGCCAGGTCAATCGGCCACTCGAGTTCGGCGTACTCCTTGGATTGCGTGATGCCGAAAGGCAGCGTCAACGCCGCGGACACGATGATCGCCTGCCAGCCCCAGAAGTGGAACAGGCTCAGCTTGTCGCTGAACATGCGTGCTTTGAGCAAGCGTTGGCTGGAGTAGTAGATGGCGGCGAAGATACCGTTGCCCGCGAAGGCGAAGATGGCAGCGTTGGTGTGTAGCGGTCGCAGTCGACCGAAGCTGAGTTGGGCCAGGCCGAAGTTCATCGATGGCGCGACCAGCATCACGGCCAGCCACAAGCCGACCAGTGTTGCGACGACACCCCAGAACGCAGTGGCGAAGACGAACTTACGGACGGTGCTGTCGTCGTAGTTGAATTTCTCGATGCGGGTGGGCATTCCGGACGGCCCATCGCAAGAGCCATGCCTCCGGACTTTTTCCGCGGAAGCGAAGCCCAATGCTCGAGCGAAGCGCAAGATCTGCGTCGACGCGCAGATTCCGCGCGTCGCCCGCCGAGCGTGAGTTTGGCAGAGCGCTGCAAGCTGGCCAACCCTGAGTCTTTGCTGTTCGCCGCGCGGCCCGGGCATTGGCCGACGAATTGCATTGCTACGCTCGATGTCCGAACCTCAAAGCCAGGGCGCCTATGTCGTCTTGCTAGTGGACGACGACTTGCGCACGACTCGTCGCATGGCCGACATGCTGCGTGAGGATGGTTTTGAGGTCGAGATTGCGCGCGACGGAGCGGCGGCGGTGGCGCGTCTCTCCCGCTCGCCGGTGCCGGACGCCCTGGTGACGGAGCTGACGACCGCGCATGCCGACGGGCTGGCGATCGGGCGTTTCGCGCGCAATCAGCGGCCGGGCATGCCGGTGCTGGTCCTCACCGGCTACCCGAATTTGTTTCATGCGGATGCTTTCACCGGCGGACCGCCCGCTACGCTGTTCATCAAGCCAGTCGACTATTCCGCCTTGAGGTCGGCGTTGCGGAACGCGCTTGAATCGCCCGGGGCCAGCGAGCCGGCACGGCCCGTCACCAGCAAAGACTTGACCGCCCCCCCTGAGCTAGAATCAGTTGCGGACAATGCCCGGAGAAACACGCTTTCAGGAGCTCAAGCGGTACGTGCGCTTCGACGACCGTGATGCCCAGCTGTTGGTCGCGTTTCGTCAGCGCGCAGAGCCAGAGTTCCCGCGCATCGCGCTGGAATTCTACGACCGCATCCGCGAGCACAGTGACGCGCACGACGTGTTCACGGGTGAGGAGCAGATCCTGCGCTTGCAGCGCTCGCTGGTGCAGTGGATGTCGCGCGTCTGCGGCGGAACGTACGACGAGGCGTACCACGAGCAGACTTCACAGATCGGACGGGTGCACGTAAAGATTGGTTTGCCCCAGCGCTACATGCTGACCGCGATGGCTTTGATTCGCGTCGCGCTGCTACGCATCGCCGATCGCGATTTTGGTGCAGACGCGGCTCCAACCCGCGAAGCGTTGATCCGAATCTTGGACCTCGAGCTGGCCGTGATGCTCGAAACGTACAAAGACTCGTTCGTCGAACGAATTCGCTCGGTGGAGCGCCAAGAGCGCTTGGACCTGGGCAGCGCTTTGGCCCGAGCGGAACATCGCTACGTGAACGCCGTCGAGCTCGCCAGCGTCATCATCGTTGGGCTCGATCGCGCCGGCGCGGTCCTGCTCTTCAACCGCGAAGCCGAGCGGGTTACGGGCTTTGCGCGTGACGAGGTTTTTGGTCGACCGTTTCTCGAGGTCGTGGGGCCAGAAGAGCCCGACGGAGAGCTGTCGCAGCGACTCCACGATGCCCTGGCCGGCCGCGCCGAATCGACCGTCCGAGAGGGACTGCTGCGCACCCGAGCAGGCAAGCTCCGCGATATTCTGTGGAATTTCGGGTACGCCGGGGAACAACAAGACGACGATGTCGTGCTGTTTGCCATTGGCCGCGACTTGACCGAGGCGCGGGCGATGGAAGAGCGTACCAGGCAGGCCGAGAAGCTGGCGGCGATTGGCACCCTCGCCGCTGGCCTGGCGCACGAGATCAGAAATCCGCTGAACGGAGCGCAGCTTCACCTGTCGTTTTTGGAGCGCTCAATCAAGAAAAAGGCGAACGAGCAGGACATGCTCGAAGCAACGCGGGTCGTCGCTGACGAGATCACCCGCCTGGCCAACTTGGTGACGGAGTTTCTGGACTTTGCCCGTCCCAAGCCGCTTCAGCTCAAGCAGACCAGCCTGTTCAAGCTATGCGAACACGCTCGTTCGATGGTTCTTTTGCAGGCTCAAGCCGCCGGAGTCGAGTTGATTTGTGATCTTCCGAGCGCAGATCTGGAGTGGCAAGCGGACCAAGCCAAGCTCACGCAGGTGTTGCTCAACCTGCTCCAGAACGCCGTCGAGGCCACCGGCAGCGGCGGTGGCGGGAGCGTCGTCCTGCGCGCACGGAGAGGTCCCCGACACGTGATCGTCGACGTCGAAGACGACGGTCCAGGCCTGCAAACGCCCGAGGCGCCAATCTTCGACGCCTTCTTCTCGACCAAGGAAGGTGGAACGGGGCTCGGCCTGGCAATTACCCATCGCATCGTCAGCGATCACGGGGGCGCCATCGACGTCTCCAGCAAGACCGGCAAAACGACCTTTCGCGTCACCCTTCCGCTGGCAGAAACGGCAGAAATAGCGTCATGAATAAAGCAAGAATCTTGGTAGTCGACGACGAAGCAACGGCCCGCAGCGGGTTGTCGAAGCTGCTCGCACAGGAGGGCTACTCGGTAGACACTGCCGCCGATGGCCTGCTCGCGCTCAGCTCGATCGCTGAAAACGCGCCGGCGCTGATCATCACCGATCTGAAGATGCCAAATCTGGATGGCATGGGGCTCCTGGCCAAGCTTCGGGAGCAGAATCTGGACATCCCTGCGATCGTGACCACCGCGTTCGGTGAGGTCTCGGTCGCGGTTCAAGCGATGCGCGCAGGCGCCGAAGATTACCTGACCAAGCCGATCGATTTCGACGCGCTGCTGCTCGCCGTGGAGCGCACGCTGCAACGCCACGAGGTGACCGCCGAAGCCGAGAACCTGCGCCGCCAGCTGCGCGCTCGGGATCAGGTCGGACTGGAGGGTCTGATCGGCGCTAGCCCGCCGATGCAGCGCATTTACCGGATGGCGAAACAAGTGGCGCCCTCCCGTGCCACGGTATTGATTACCGGTGAAAGTGGCACCGGCAAAGGTGAGCTGGCGCGCGCGCTTCATCACCTCAGCCCGCGCGCGAACGCGCCGCTCGTCACTCTTCATTGTTCGGCGCTTGCCGAGAGCTTGCTCGAGAGCGAGCTCTTCGGCCATGAGCGCGGCGCGTTTACTGGCGCAGACAAACGTCGCATCGGCCGCTTCGAACAGGCCGATGGCGGCACGCTGTTCCTCGACGAAATCGGTGAGATCCCGGCTGCCACCCAGGTGAAATTGCTGCGGGTCCTTCAGGAAAAGACGTTCGAACGAGTCGGAGGCAACGAATCGATTAAAGTCGATGTGCGCTTGGTCGCCGCCACGAACAAGGATTTGGCGAGCGAGGTGCGTGAGCGCCGCTTTCGTGAGGATCTCTACTATCGGCTGAACGTGGTGCATCTCGAAATGCCCCCGCTACGTTTGCGTGGCCAAGACGTAGCGACGCTGGCAGAGCATTTTTTACGCAAATTTTCGCGCGAAAATCACAAACAAATCGCGGGCCTCAGCGCTGCCACGCGCAGCAAGCTGCTCGGCCACCGCTGGCCGGGCAACGTGCGTGAGCTCGAGAACGCCATGGAGCGCGCGGTCGTATTCACCGAGGGTGAGTGGATCGAGCCCGACGCACTGCCGTTCGAGGCTATCCCCGAGCTGATTGGAGGCCTGCGTGTCCCCGGGGCGAGCATGGCGGAGATTGAGAAGCACGCGATCCTCACCACGCTCGAGGCCGCCGAAGGTTCGACCACCCGCGCCGCCGAGATTCTAGATATCAGCGTGCGGACCATCCAGTACCGCCTGCACGAGTACGGCGTGGTGGTTCCGCGCTCGAAGGGCTGAGCTCGCTCTCTCGAAGGCGCATGGCCAGCTTCGATACGACGTTACGCTGATGCCGGAATAGATCGTAGGCTTCTGCGAGCGTCGCGCAACCTCTTCGAGCTTCGCGCAAGGCGTGCGCCACGCTGCTCGGATTTCTGCGCAGCCGGCGCCTAGAGCAGGAGGCACGATTCTTGAAGGTTCGGTCAGCATGAGCAAGTCCCATCGAAACCATGGCGCTCGAGTCGTTGACTGGCGCGATTCGCGGCTCGAGCGACTGATCGCCTCGGCGTTCGACGGCGCGGAGATCGTGAAGATCACGGCGCTCAAGTCGGACACGGTCGAAGCCACGGTGACGGCCAAGGATACCGGCTACGGCGCGCCCCTGCGGATCGACGTGCGTCATGAGGGCGTGCTCAAATCAGTGGTGCTCCACAGCGCGACGCCCAACCCGTTTGGCCACGAACACCGCGCAGATCGCGCTGAGGAGATGCTAATCGCTGCAGACACGTTCGGGCTCGTGCCGCAGCATACCCGAGTCTTCGATGTGGGTGCGTTTCGCGGTGAAGACTTCGTGTCCCTGCGAGGAACTGGCGAGTTCTACCTGCTCACCGAGTACGCGGAGGGGCGGCCCTATGCCCACGATCTCCGACAAATAGCAGAGCTCGGTGCGTTGCGTCCGGAGGATTTGCTGCGCTTGGACGCGCTGGTGCGCTACTTGGTCAGCACCCACTCGATCAAGTTGCCGGACGCGAGTCTCTACACGCGCTCGATTCGAGATCTGGTGGGCAGCGGTGAAGGCATCTTCGGAATCGTCGACGGCTATCCCGCGCACGCGGCGGGCACATCGACCGAGCAGCTCGAGCTGATCGAATCTTTATGTCTCGGTTGGCGCTCTCGCCTCAAGCATCGCTACTCGCGGCTGGTGCGCATCCACGGCGACTTTCACCCCTTCAACGTGCTGTTCGACGAGCGTTCGGAGCTGCACCTGTTGGATGCCAGTCGCGGCTCTGCGGGCGACGCTGCGGACGACGTGAGCGCGATGGCGGTGAATTTCTTGTTCTTCGCGCTCGACAACCCGCCCAGCTGGCGCACGGCGTTTCAGCCGTTGTGGCGCAGGTTTTGGGCCGAGTATCTGGCGCAGTCTCGCGATGCGGGGTTGTTGGAGGTCGTGGCGCCGTTTCTGGCTTGGCGCTGCCTGGTGCTCGCCAATCCGGTTTGGTACCCGCACGTACCCGCGTCAGCGCGAACGAATCTGCTGAACTTCGTGACCCGCGCGTTGCGCGCTAAAACGTTCGATCCGGAGTCAGCGAACAAGATCTTCGCGGCGCTTTGAGCTGGCGACGGCGCCGGTCGATTTGTTGGACGTCGATAGTTGGACGTCGATAGTTGACGTGGCTCGAGCGTCGAACGCGCCACCGAGCTGATCTCTGAGCAGATCAGCTCGGTGATTCGCAGGCCTCGCCGCACGTCGAGCTCTGGCTAGTGGGCCAGACGGGTATGCAATAGATCGGAAAACGCCCGGCAAGCGTCGACGGTGGTGAAGATGCCGACGACCTTGTCGTGCTGGGTGACCACCGCAGAGCCGAGCTTGCCCTGTGCCATTGTCGACACGACTTCGTCGAGCGCCGCGTCAGGCGATACCAAGTACGGGTCTTGCGTCATCGCCTCGCTGACCAGCACTTTGCGCGGATCGACGTCCTTCAGCGTCTCCACCATGTTCAAGTCGCGATCCGAGACCAACCCGACGATCTTGGCGCCACGCAAGACCGGCAGATGCCGGATGTGGTGCTCACGCATCATGCGATGAGCCACCGACATTGGCTGATCCTCGCCAATCGTGTGCGGGCTGGTAGTCATGTATTTTTGGACGGACGGGATGGCTTTGCTCATTGAATCACCTGAAAACGAGAGGGAAATTAGCGTCGCTGCTGCTTCGATCGGACTGATGATAAGTGTGCCGGCGGCCGTGGCGTTCGCGGTGCTGCGCGCACCAGAATTCCTTGCCCTGGCTCGCGGCGCGGGTCTGAACGCATTCCGGACAAGGCGGTGTGAACGCTACCGCTGGTGATTCCGGTTTCGCAGGCGGCGGGATGACGAGCACCGGGCAGCGCGCGTTGCGGACGGTCCCTTCTGCCACCGAGCCCAGTAGCAGACGTTCAATGCCTTTGGGATTGTGGGTGCCGATCAGAATCAAATCAGCATCGAGATCCGAGGCCAGCTGCACGATGCCGTGCGCTGCCGTGTCGACATAGGCATGCGAGACGACGCGAAAGCCCAACTGGACGCCCGGGCGCGCGAGGCCGAATTTTTCCAGCTGCAGTTCGACATGCATGCGTAGCCGTTGGAGCGCCGCTTCCAAAATCGGCTTCTCGTCCAAGGTCGTATAGACCGAGATCGCATAGCCAGGGTCTTCGCTGGCGACGGGCAACACGGAGAGCACGTGAACTTCGGAATTGGCTCGTTGTGACGCCTGCGCGAAGGCTTCGTGCAGGGCTCGATCCGCCAGCTCCGAGAAGTCAACTCCGACTAGCAAGATGTATGGTTTGTTCGTCATCTCGTCCTCCGGAGGCGATAAGGTGCATTGCCCGTGCCAGCTTGTCTTGTGATTGCCGCCGCTGCGTCGGTGGGCGTTTGTGAGAGGAATTGTCGAACTCGACGCACGAGCTGCGTTCCTGCGCGCAAAAGCTGCGGGGACTCGCGCGCTCAGGTCAACGTGCAGGTCTCGCGATCATCGGCCACGACGCAGGCCCAGCCAAGGGCATCTCTCGATCGTCGGCGCGGCGCGTCGGACGCCGCGGGTTCGCCGTGCGTGATGCATTCGCCTGGGTGACAGGCTGCTGCTCGCAAGCCAGGCACAGAGCTCGCGTCGTCTCACTCTTTCGCTCCGCGTACGGTGAGTACCGGGACGTGCGACATCCGTACGACCTTTTCGGCCACGCTGCCGAGCAGCGCGCGCTCGAGCCCGCGACGACCGTGAGTCCCGATCACGATCAGGTCGGCCTTCAACTGCGTAGCTGCGCCGAGCACCTCTTCCCAGGGGACGCCGGAGCGGAGCAGCGATTGGGCTTTCGGATAGCGCACCTTGAGCTCCGTCGTCGCCTCTTCCAAGCGCGCGACGGCGGCTTGCTCGATCGGCGCGACCACATCGACTGGCAGATATAGGCCGGCTGCGTAGGAGTAGTTCGGCGCTTGCCAGCTATGTACGAGAGTCAGCTCAGAGCCGAATTTCTCCGCGATGCGAAGAGCATGTTCGAGCGCTTGCTGAGAGCTGTCACTAAAATCGGTGGCTACTAGGATTCGTTCGAATGACATCTTGCCCTGACTAATTTGCAAGATGCGCGCCGTTCAGTATCGCCGCCGTCAGTGACGGGCCGCAGTGGCGTCGGGCCAACGGAGCTTGCAGAAGCGCGACTGGCGCTGATTGCGTTCAAGCTCGTGAAGCGCGGGCCGGGTCCAGTAAGGACTGCACGATTCGCAGCAAGGCGTCGTCATCGTCTCCTCCGTTGGCGGTAACTTCCGCAAACTCCGGCGCTTCGTAGATCGCGTCTTCTCCGGGCACTCCACGCGCCTGACCGCCTGCAAACTGCGCGTAGAGTCGCTTCGCATCGCGAAGCCGGCATTCGTCGAGCGTTGCCGTCATCCAGACCTCGATGAAGCGGGGTGCTCGTGCACGAATCCGATCGCGGTACTCCTTTCGATTGGCAGTCGCTGGTACGAGGACGATCAGCCCCTGCTGCGCAAGCTCGAGCGCCAAGCCCCCGAGGGTGAGGTAGAAGTCGTCGCGTTCAACGTCCGAATAACCGGGCTGTGGGTGCAATAGACTGCGCACTCGGTCACCATCGAGCAGGCAGCAGGGCGCACACTCCCGGCCCAGGCGGACCTGCACTCGGCCAGCCAACCGTGATTTCCCCGAGGACGGCAGGCCTGTGAACCAAACAATCGCGCCAATCATTGCGACTCCTGTTGCCTCTTCGATATGCGCTCGAAGCTACCGCGCAGTATTTGCGCCTATGCGCAAGCGTTGCGCGCGAGCGCTAGTCGCGCAGCGCCAGCTTGACGAAGTCACTCTCGGTGAGGATGCCTACGATCTTCTTTCCCTCGACGACGACCACACAACCGATCTTTCTTTCCAGCATGAGCTTGGCGGCCTCAGTCAGCGGTGCGGCGGGGGTCACCGTCACGACTTCGGTCTTCATGGCCTCTTTTAGCACCAGAAGGCTCATGGCTTGGTCTTTGGCGTGAGTACCATAGCCTAGCGCGCGGAGTAGCCCGCTGTGGAATAGGTCGCGCTGGCTGACGATACCCGCCAGGGCTCCGTCTTCATCGATGACCGGCAAGTGTCGAATGCGTCCAAGTCGCATCACGTCATCGGCCACGCTGAGCTTTTCGTTGCGGTCGAGCGTCGCGACGTCTTTGGTCATCACGTCTCTGACGAGCAGGGTTTTTGTGTTCATGGGCGCCAATAAGCATACCGCGTGCCAGCTTGGGTGGCCTGGGCACCGTCGCTTGCTCGCCGCGTCATCATCGTTGAAGCAGGCGGCTTCGAGCGAGACGTGCTGCACTCGTACAATCGGCAACGCTTCGCAGAGCGAGCAAGCAAATCACGCGTAGCAGCCCGTTGCGCGGTGAGAAACGGACTCCGAATAACCGGATCGCATGGCCTGCGAATTGGCCGTCCAAGCCGCGACAGTTGGCACAGTGGTTGCTCGAGAACGATCATGGCCGAGCAACCTTCGTTGACTGTTGTCGTCTCTGAAGTGTCGGTCGAGCCGAACGCTGGATTGGGTTCCGTTCCGGTCCGTCTCGCCAAGGCGCCGCGCTTTTGCGCAGCGCGGGAGCCCAAATGAAAAGCGAAAGTCGCGGCCTGAGTAGCGCCGATGCCGGGCGCCGACTGCTAAAGTTCGGTCCCAACGCGTTGCCTCCGGTGAAGCGCGCCGCGTGGTGGAGGCGCTTGCTGAATCAGTTCAAGAGCGCATTGATCTACCTGTTGCTGCTGGCGATCGTAGTGGATTTGGTGACCTGGGCGTATGCCGGGGCCACGCGGGTTCCGGTCGAGGCCTTGGCGATTTCGGCGGTTCTGCTGCTCAACGCCGGCCTCGGGCTGCTGCAAGAATACCGCTCCGAGCAGGCGCTCGAGGAGCTAGCTCGGCTCAGCGCGCCCAAGATCTGGGTGCTGCGCGACGGAGTGCTCGTCCACCTGAACGTAGCGAGCCTAGTCGTTGGAGACGTCGTTCGATTGGACGCGGGTGATCGGGTGCCAGCGGACGGTAGCGCGACGAACGCGACCTTCATGCGCGTGGACGAGTCGCTCTTGACGGGTGAATCCGTACCCATCGAGAAGGCCGAAGGTGACGAGCTGTTCTGTGGCACGCTGCTCCTGCAGGGCAGCAGCGAGCTATTGGTGACTCGTACCGGCCCAGAGAGCGCGATGGGCCGGCTCGCGGGAGCTTTGTCTGAGATCGAAACGGGCAAGACGCCGCTCGAACGCAGCATGGATGATTTCGGCGCGCGGATCGCTCGCTACGTGGGTGCCTTGAGTTTACTGATCGTGGTTGGCGGTCTTTTGGTCGACGGCTTCGAGCGCTTCGACCAAGTGCTGATGTTTGCGGTGGCGTTCGCGGTGGCGATCGTGCCCGAGGGCATGCCGGCGGTCGTCACCTTGGTGCTGTCGTTCGGTGTGCAGCGCATGGCTCGTAGAAATGCGGTGGTCCGGCGGTTGTCCGCGGTCGAAGCTCTAGGCGCCGTCACCGTGATCGCCTCGGACAAGACAGGCACGCTCACGCTCAATCGCATGACGGTCGAGGAACTGCACGCGACCGACGAAGACGAGGCGCTGCGTGCGCTCGCGCTGGCGAACGACGCCGATCACGCGAGCTCGGCAGGCGATCCCTTGGAAAGGGGCCTGTATGAATTCGTCCAGGCTCGCGGCACGGATGTGGCCGCGCTGCGCAGCGCTCACCCGAGAATATCGAGTCGACCGTTCGACACTCGCTGGAAGTACATGCGGGCGACCGTGGTGATGCCCTCCGGCGAGCTGAGGAGCTACCTGAAGGGGGCGCTGGAGGTCGTGCTCGAGCGGGTGACCCTGACGGAGGCCGAGCGTGCGCGCTGGCTTTCGAGCGGTCGAGAGGCGGCCGAGCGAGGCTGCAAAGTGATCGGCCTGGCGTGCGTCGACGGCGACCGCGAGACGGACCTTTCCTTCTTGGGCTTCGTAACTCTGTGGGATCCGCCGCGTCCGGCCGCGGCGGGCGCTGTGCGTGAAGCGCAAGCGGCTGGAATCACCGCGATGATGCTGACGGGCGACCACCCGGCGACCGCGCTGGCGATTGCAGCGAGCGTTGGCATTACCTCGCCGCGGGCCCTGACGGGCGCTGACATCGAGCGCATGCCGGACGCCGAGCTCGCCTCGTCGTTGCGAGACGTGCGGGTGTTCTCGCGCTTGCTGCCGGAGCATAAACTACGCATCGTATCGGCGTTGCAGGCGAACGGCGAAGTCGTCGCGATGACGGGAGACGGCCTGAACGACGCCTTGGCCCTGAAGCAAGCGGACGTCGCCGTCGCGATGGGCGAGCGGGGTAGCGACGTCGCGCGTGAGGTCTCGGATCTGGTGCTGCTCGACGATGACTTTGGGACGATCGTGACGGCGGTCGAAGAAGGTCGCATCATCTACGAGAATCTGCTGAATTTCGTGCGCTTCACGTTCTCCAGCAACGTCGCGCTGGCGCTAGTCGTGTTGGGCGGCGCGATCGGGTCACTCGTCTTGGGCTTGCGGGGCCCGCAGGGTTCGTTGCTGCTGCCCCTGACCGCTCTGCAGATCTTGTGGATCAACTTCCTGGGTGATGGCCCCACCGCGCTCGCGCTAGCCATGGACCGCTGTCGTGGCACCATGCTGAGCCCGCCACGCGCTCGCGATCGGTCTTTGCTCGACGGCAAGACTCTTCGCTTCGTCTTGCTGGATGGGTTCATGAAGGGGGCGCTCGGCCTCGGTCTTTTGCTGCTCATGCCGCAACTGGGCAGCTCCGTCGCTGCAACCGGCACGAGCTTGTTCTTGTACGAGTCGGTGGCCAAGCTGTTGAGCGCCTATCCAGCGCGCAAGCTCGGGGCCCGCCCGGCGCGAAACCCGTGGCTGCATGGCTCGGTGCTGATCGGAGCAGTGCTGGGCCTGCTCTGCGTCTGGCTTGCGCCCGTGCGCGATGTGCTTGGCCTCGTGGCGCTCTCTCCGCGCGAGCTTCTGTTGGTCTGCGCGCTCCTGACGGTCACCTGGGGTTCGGGAGAGCTGGCAGCGCGCATTGCGCGACACTCGAACACGCGGAAGCTGCCCGCGATCAGCCTTCTAGGCTCATCGTGAGCTCATGGACCCCGCAGGCGCTCAGCCTTCTAGGTTCATCGTGAGCTCGTGGACCCCGCACTCGAAGCGGTCGACGACCGGCAAGCCACTGGCTCGGAACAGCTTGAGCATTCGCCCGTTGGTCGCGAGCACCTGCGCGGTGAAGCCGCGGACGCCCTGCGCGCGAGCCAAGCCGACGAGTCGGCCGAACAAGGCCGTGCCGACGCCGCGACCCTGCCACTCGTCCCGCACCACCAACGCGACTTCAGCCAAGCCAGACGCTGGTTCGGCATCATAACGTGCCATCGCCAGCAGCTCTTCGACGTCCTGATTGCTGGTGGCCACCAGAGCTGCGTTTCGCGTATCGTCGAAGTCCGCGAGCATTGCGATCTCTTCGTGCGGATGGCAGCTCTTGTGACCCAGGAAGCGCTCGTAAACGCTGTCTTTGGAGAGCCGATAGAATAGGTCCTGAAGCAGGCGCTCGTCCGTCACGCGCAGCGGACGCACGTGGATCACGTCCCCGTGAGGCAAAGTAACGGTCTCGGAGCGCGCACGAGAGAAGAACTTCGGCTCACGCTGGTCCTGAAAGACGTACTTTTTGGCCTTCGCTTGGCTCAAGAGCTCCGCGCGATGGTCGGGGTGAGCGATGTCGATCAGAGACATGGCGCGCTCACGGACGCTCTTGCCCCACAGATCGGCCACTCCGTATTCGGTGACTACGTAGTGAACGTCTCCACGGCTGGTGACGACCCCTGCGCCCGCTTCGAATGTGGTCTGGATGCGGCTCACTTCACCGCGGCACGCTGTCGAGGGCAGGGCAATCACGGGCTTGCCGCCCACACTTCTGGCCGCGCCTCGAATGAAGTCGACCTGCCCACCGATCCCGGAGAAGAATTGTCCCCCGACCGTGTCGGCGGCCACTTGCCCCGTCAGATCCACCGCTAGCGCCGAGTTGATGGCGATCATTCGCTCGTTGCGGGCGATGATCAACGGGTCGTTGGTGAAGTCGCTCGGTCTGAGTTCCAGCACGGGGTTGTCGTCGACCCAGTCGTAGAGTCGACGCGAGCCCATGACGAACGAGGTCACGATTTTCCCGGGCAGCAGCGTCTTCTTCTTGCCGTTGACGACGCCGCGCTCCACCAAGTCGATCACCGCGTCCGACAACATCTCGCTGTGGATGCCGAGATCGTGATGATTGACGAGCGCTGCCAGCACTGCGGATGGGATTTGCCCGATCCCCGTCTGTAGCGTTGCACCATTGGGGACCAACCCCGCTACGTGCTGCCCAATGGCAGTTGCCACTGGGTTCGGCGTGGTGAGGGGCAACTCGAGCACCGGCGAATCGACGGGGACGAGCAGGCCAATTTCGTTCACCGACAAGAACGAATCCCCATGCGTGCGGGGCATGCGCGGATTCACTTCGGCGACGACCAGACTGGCCGAAGCGACGGCAGCGCGCACGATGTCGACAGAAACTCCGAGGCTCACGTAGCCGCGAGCGTCCGGGGGAGAGACCTGAATCAAGGCAACATCGATCGGTACCCGCCTCGATTGGATGAGCCTCGGCAGTTCCGATAGAAAGACGGGCATGAAGTCCGCGCGACCCGCCTGAACGGCCTCTCGAACGTTGGCACCAATGAAGAACGCCAAGTGCCGGAAGCGCGCCGCGAACTCCGGCCGCACGTAAGGGGCCGGTCCGAGGGTGAGCAGGTGCACGAGCTCGTTGTCCGCTAGGTGGTCGCCGTGCTCGACCAAGGCCGAGACCAAGCTCGTGGGTTCTGCGGCTCCAGAGCCAATCAAGATCCGTCGGCCCGGCTGAATCGCGCGGACCGCAGCAGCCGGCGTGCGCAGTTTTTCCCGATAGCGATCTTGCCAGGTGGTCACGTCAGGTGTCGCAGAGGCGTTGGAGGGCAAGCGATCACTCATCGTGTGTCACGGAGGCGTGGGGTGCGCGGCGCTCGAACATGGCGCGTAGGCTGCGGTGCGCGGCCAGATCGTGGTTGAGCCATTGGTAGAGGGTATGCTCCTCTCGCTGCGCGTGTCGTTGCAAGTAGGCGATGAATTCGTCGACGGATGCTTTCCGCAGAGTGTGTAGATCGACGGCTACCCCGAGCTCGCTCAGCGCGCAGCGAATGTGCTGGTGCTCGGCGCGGAGCTCGGCGATGTCCTTTGGGTGGTCGACGGCGACGAGTGGGAATAGACAGCGCTCTTCGGTATCGAGGTGATCGCGCAAATTCAGCTCCAACCGAGTCCATTGCTCACACAATTCTGGTCCGCTGGCTCCCTCGAGTGAAGACTCCAGGCGAGCGAGGAGCTTCTCGAGCGCTCGATGATCGCTCAGCATGCGTCCTGTGACTTCGCTTGTCGTCACTGGAGCCGAAGCCCGTGTTTGAATGTCTGCCATGAAGGCCTGCAGACGCAACAAGCATGCCCCGTGCTCGAACGAGCCCGAACGCCAGGGAACGTCGTCGACAGCTCGACTTGCGCGCAAGCCTTGCGTGTGGGCGCAAGCCGTGCGCGAGCGCCAACATGCTTGCTCCCAACCGCAGTCAAATTCGGCTTAGGGCCCTCGAATGGCTAAGTCGGTCGATGATCGCGGTCGAGGCGCCCGACTGGCGAGGCGCGACGAAGGCGCATACTGCTGGTATGTAACTGAGGAGCAACGAAGCCAGCCGGGATGCTGCGGCCGCGAGGGCGATCGACTTAGCCATTCGGGGGCCCTTAGCCTATCGCCTCGCGCGGCGGTCCCGATTCCGCACTGAGCAACAAGCGTGCCGCGCAGTTCGACATCGATTCGTCGGAATGTGGCTTGGCACCGCGCATCGCTACGCCGGACGCGAATGGAATGCACCGCTGCGCTCACGCGACCGACAATGCGGATCGAGCGTGGGCCACCCGCGAGGCGGCTACCAGAGCCGTCAGGCGGCTGTGTTTCGCAGGTTTCACGATGCTGAGCGAGGGCTGTGTTCGGGGGCAAATTGCGCGACGGACGTGAAGGCACTCGACAAGGCGTGCCGGGCGCGCGCTTGATAGCGAGATGACCTCGATCCTCTTTCAGCCGACGAAGCTTGGTTCACTCGCTTTGCAAAATCACATCGTGATGTCACCCATGACGCGCTCGCGCGCGGGCGCGCAGTCTGCGCCGACCGAGCTCGCGGCGACGTATTACGAGCAGCGGGCGAGCGCTGGGCTGATCATCACCGAAGGCACCTCGCCTTCGCCCAATGGCCAAGGCTACGCGCGCATTCCTGGGCTTTGGAACGAAACGCAAGTCGCGGGCTGGGCGGAAGTCACCAAGCGGGTTCACGCCAAGGGCGCCAAGATGTTTGCTCAGTTGATGCACACGGGGCGCGTTTCTCATCCGCTCAACATGCCGGAGGGCGCGGTCGTGCTCGCTCCTTCCGCGGTCCGCCTAGAAGGTCAGATGTGGACCGATCAAAAGCAGGCTCAGGATTATCCGACGCCGCGCGCGATGACCGAAGCCGAAATCCGCACGGCGCTCGAGGAACACGTCACTGCCGCGCGCAATGCGATCAAGGCGGGGTTCGACGGCGTCGAATTGCACGGCGCAAACGGCTACCTCAGCGAGCAGTTCCTCAATCCGCACACCAACCAACGTACGGACGGATATGGTGGCAGCGTGGCCGCTCGCGCGCGCTTTGCGCTCGAAGCCGTCCGCGGCATGGCCGAGGCCATCGGTAAGGAGCGCGTCGGTATCCGGCTATCGCCGTATGGCGTGGCCAGCGGCATGAGCCCGTATCCGGAAGTGGACGCCACCTACCTGCTTTTGGCGCAGGAATTCAGCAAACTCGGCATCGCTTACCTGCATGTCGTCGATCATTCCGCGATGGGCGCTCCGCCCGTTCCGGCGTCGATCAAGCAGACGATCCGCGAGCATTTCAAGGGCGTGTACATCGCCGCCGGTGGTTTCGAGCGCGCAACTGCCGAGAGCGTACTCGAGAGCAAAGCCGCCGATTTGGTGGCTTTCGGTCGGCCATTTTTGGCGAATCCGGATCTGGTGGCACGCTTGGAGCAGGGCTGGGAGCTGGCGGCCGCGGACATGTCGAAGGCGTACACGCCGGGGCCGGAGGGCTACATCGACTATCCGCCGCACAGCGCCTAATTATCGGCGTGCAGCGCGTGGCCCGCTTGCACCCGTGGCATTCCCGCGCGGTGCAAGCGTGGCATCCGCGCACGCGGGCTCTTCAAAGTTACACGCGTCGTGTGACATCGCGCCTCGACGTAGCTGCTTGGCCGCGGTCATTGGTCTTCGATGGCCTCGAACAGTCGAGTGGGATCGATTGGCTTGCTGAGCTGCCTGCGAAAGCCGAGCGCCTCACTGAGTTCACGATGCTGGTTTAGCTCGAAGCCGCTCATGGCGATCAGGCGGCAGCCTTGCAGCCCTGGGAGCTCGAGCATCTCTCGCGCCAAGAAAAAGCCGGATTCACAACGAATCATGATGTCGAGCAGGGCGACCTGGGGTTGGAATTCTTTGGCCAGGTGCAGGGCGCCATCGACGTCGTGGGCGACCCGAACTTCGTGTCCGCGTCGCTCGATCAACAGCGCAAGCAGCTGCGTCGCCTCTTCGCTATCATCGACGATCAAGACTCGCGCGGGGCTGCGTGCGGGCATCTCCGCTCACTTCTGCAATATCCTGGCCGTTGTCCGCGGCGCGTGACCTGCGCGGATAATCCCGTTGGAGGCTGAATTTTAGCGCAGGCGAAATTGAAAGTGAAAGTCATATTCAATTTCAATTGTGCCGATTTGGCGCTATGGATCGCGTCTGTGGCAAGCAGCACTTCAACGTCAATTCGGCCTCGTTCTTGGGTCTCCGTCGGAGCGGGCGGCATTTTTTGCCTGCTGACGAGCGTTTTCGGCTGCGGAGCAGCGCGCGGACCGGCCGCCCCAGCGGCGGTCGCGACGCCGGCGGCGGCAAAACCGCCCGTTTGTGACGAGGCGCAGGATCGGAAGGCGATCCTGGCGATGGCAGGTTCGTATCAGGTCGTCTTCGACTTCGAGGAAACCGAGGTCTTGGCTCCCGGCTACGTGACGCATCCACCGCTCAACACAGAGGCATTGGAGCTAGTCGTCGTCGTCGTCGACGCACCCGGACGCGTGTCGCTGCAACACCTGTTGGTGGTGGGCGGAGGCGTGACCAAGCACTGGCGTCAGGATTGGGCGTTCGAAGACCGCGAGCTGCTCGAGTTCAAAGGTCGCAACACCTGGACCGAACGCCAAGTTTCGACGGACGAGGCTCACTGCAGCTGGACTCAGGCGGTGTTCGAAGTCGACGATAGCCCGCGCTACGAAGGCATTGGGCGCTGGGCGCACGACGCGCAAGGGTCGGTCTGGCAATCCAACGAAACCTGGCGCCCGCTGCCGCGCCGCGAATACACCAAGCGCAGCGACTACGACGTGCTGCTGGGAGTCAATCGCCATCGCATCACCCGCACGGGCTGGGAGCACGAGCAAGCAAATGTCAAAGTCGTGCTCGCCCCACATCAGCCGCTGGTACGCGAGCGCGGCCTCAATCGCTTTACGCGAGTCGACGCGGAGACCACCAAGGAAGCGGCAAGCTACTGGCAAGCGACGGCCGCTTTCTGGCAGCAAGTTCGCGAGGAGTGGGCGCGCGTGCTGGGCCCGCGCAATAGCCTCCGCTTGACCACCGAGGTGGCCGGAAAACGCCTGTATGAGCCGCTTTTCGAGCGAGCCGAGGCGCGCATCGAGCCCGGCGCGACCAGCGCGTTCATCCACGAAACCATCGCTCGCTATCTGGTCGGCGCGGCCGAGCCTTCGGCGAGCATGCCCACGAGGAAGCCGTAGACGCGGTCGTTCCGCCGTGAGGAAGCAGCTTGGGTTGATGCTGATGCTTGCGATTTCATCTGCGAGTCGCCGCGCCGGGGCGCAAAGCGCGGCACGAGCTCCGCTTCCGGAGGCGACTGAAGTGGTGGTCACGGGCACCCGCACAGCGGAGCAATCGCAACGCGCAACGGTCAAGACCGACGTCGTGACCCGCGACGAAGCGGAGCGGCGAGGAGCGACCAACGTCGCCGAGGCGCTCTCGACTCAGCCCGGAGTGCAGGTGAACCCCGGCGCATACGGCTACCTCGGCACGGTCAGCCCGATCCAGATCCAGGGTTTCGACCTCGGGCGCGTGCTCATTCTCGAAGACGGCGAGCCGGTGATCGGCGATGTGGGCGGCGCGATCGATCTGGCCGCAATTCCGATCGCCGATCTCGCGCGCATCGAGATCGTCACTGGGCCGTCGAGCGCGTTGTACGGCTCGAGCGCGATCGGTGGTGTGGTGAACATCATCAGCGCGCCTCCACGGCAAGACGGCGCTAGCGCGCGCGCGCGCAGCGAGTACCGCAGCCATCGCGGTGTCGTGCTGCAGGGCAGCGCCGCGTATCGAGCCGCCAATGCCTGGTCTCAGCTCGATCTTTCGCGGACGCGGCAAGCTGCCGTCGCCGAGCTGCCGGGCCTGCCGGACACGCAAATCCCCGAGCTGTCGCGCTCTCTGGTCGGCGCGCGCATCGGTGGCCGGCTCAATCGCAACATCGAGCTGAAGCTGCGAGCTCGCTGGCTGCACCAACGCTTCGATGGCATCGAATCCACGGAGTATCCCGGGCTCGGTCGCTATCTGACGGATCTGCCGAAGAGCAGCGACCGCATCGCGCTGCACCTAGTGGAGGACATTCGCCTGGGGCGCGGCTCCAGCTTGCGGCTCTCGCTCGGGCGTCAGTGGGCTCTGGCGAACACCGGCAATTTTCGGAGAAATTCGCCGCTTGGCCAGGCGCACGATAGCTCCCAGAACCAACAGAGCTTCGAGGCGACCGCGACGCTCGCCGACGGGCCGCGCACCTGGGTGATTGGAGCACGCTTCGAGACGCAGCGCTTATCGCAGCAGTTGCACACTCACGAGCGGGTCGACGGGGCCCTGGTCACGACCAGCGCCGCCGAAGTCACACCACAAGGGCTGAACAGTGCCGCGCTCTATTCCCAACTCGCCTGGACGCTCGGTCGGGTGCTCACGGTCTTGCCGGGTGTGCGTGGCGAGCAGCACGGTCGCCAGGGCAGCGTGGTCGCTCCTCGTCTCGCGTTGGCCGTGCGCCCGAACGACGCTTGGACGCTGCGCGCGGGCGCCGGTCGCGGTTTTCGCACCCCGAACGCCGAGGAATTCGGGTTCAATTTCGATCACTCCGTCTATGGCTACAAGGTCATCGGCAACCGCGAGTTGAAGCCCGAGCAATCATGGGGCGTGAACGGTGACGTTGCGTTTCGACCGGCGACGTTCATCACGCTGCGTGCGGGTGGGTTTGCGAACTGGGTCCGCGATCTGATCGATGTCGATCTTGCCTCGGGCATGAGCACCGGCACGGTCGTGACGTACACGTACGCGAACTTCCAGCGCGTCAGGACTGCCGGCGGCAACCTGGGACTGACGCTGCTCAGCGAGGATCGGTTCCGAGCCGATCTAGGCTATGACTACCTGTGGACCCGGGATGAGCTCAGCGGGGAGCCGCTGAGTGGGCGGCCGCCGCACACGTTGACGGCTTCGTTTCGGTGGTCATTACCGTGGCGGCTCGAGCTGTCGGCGCGAGCCCGCTCGGTCAGCGATGCGTTCGTCGACACGACGACTCGCACTCCGGGGTATCAGACCATCGACGGGCGCCTCGCGTTCAGGGTGTGGCCCAGTACGCAGGCCTACGCTGGCGTACTCAACCTGCTCGATGTGCATCAAGAGCCGGGGCGAGTGGGCGATCTGCGGCCGCCGCTCGGGCGGGTGCTGTACGTCGGTTTGAGCGCGGGCTTGCCCAGCGAGCAGGGACCATGAGGATCACTTTCACGAGGCTCGCGTGGTTTGCCTGTGGGTTCGTGCTTGCGTGCTCGAATTCGCCGCGGCAAACCGAGCCGCTCGGCGCCGATACCAGTCAACTCGAAGTGCCCGTGCCGGAGACGGGGCGCGTGTATCTGAAACTCTCGGACCCGAGCCTCGTGACTCCGAGTGATCCGGCAGACTCGAGCGAATGGGATCTCGCGTTCGAGAACTTCGACGTGTACACGAACAGCGGCCCATCGGGCAGCGGTCAGGCCGCTGCTTTCGGACAGCTAGATAGTTCTGCGCTCGAGGGCGATGAATCGCCGACGGTGCCTTTTCTTTCAGCGGACAAAGCCGGTGGCGCGTTCGCCGATTGGTACGCCTACGACGGCCAAAACCACGCCTTACATAGCCGCTACCATGTGTACGGCGTCAAGAGCGGCGATCGCCTGTGGAAGGTACAGATACTGAGCTACTACTCGGAGCAAGACAACGCGCCGGTGAGTGGCTTGTATCAGATCCGCTACGCAGAGCTGAGCGACGAGGCGGGCGCCACGCACACGGTGCAGATCGATGGCACCGCCGGTGGCCTCAGTGGCTCTGCGAGCTCAGGGAGCGGTTGCCTGGATCTGGCGAGCGGAGCGGTGCGCCAAATCGCGCCTGCGGATGCTCGGGCCTCGCTGGAATGGGATCTGTGCTTTCGGCGCGATTCGATCAGCGTCAATGGTGAAGCCGGCGGTCCCCGGGGCGTTGGCGCAGTCGATTTGCAGGCCGATCAGACCAGCGCCGAACAGCTGGCGGCGGTCGTCCAGCAGTCGGCGGACAGCACTCTGGCGCGCTTTTCAGAGGTTTCACGGGCGTCGCTGGCGAGCGCGCCGTTTCGCGGCGATCACGTGGTGAGCGCGTTCGAGACCGGCGTTTGGCTCGACGCCGAAGCGTCCCCGATAGCCCCGGCGCGCGCCGCGTGGCTCGTGCGCGAGGCCAGCGGTGAGCGGCAATTCTTGGTCGCTTTCAGTGAATTTCGAGAGCCCACGGCGTCGTCTCCCGGCACCGTCGTGGTACATAGCAAGCCGGTGAAGCAGTGACGCCATGAATAAGTTCCTTTTCGGTGCGGTCTTGTTGTTGTGCGCGACAGGTTGTGGCTCGGACGATTCGAGCGGCGGCGTGAATGGCGGCGCTCCCAACTCGGGCGCGGCCGGCCACGGTGGTGACGGCGCGAGCTCTTGCTCGGCTGCACGCGCCCAACTCTTGGGCGCGGTCGACAGCGTGTCGACCAGCGACGTCTCGGTGATCTCGGATACGGACGGAATCGTCACGTTGTACGTCGGAGCCACCGCTGGAGGAACGGCAGCCGCGGCGATGAACCCTTGGATATTCGTGTCTCTCGAGGATTCGTCGAAAGTGGAGCTGACCGATCTGTCGTCGATCCAGTCGACCGCTTGGGATCTCGCGCTCAAGCGCTCGCTCTTGTACACGAACGGTGGCGATGGCGGTCGAGGTGAGGGTGACGCCGCGCTGATCGACAAGGAGTTCGAGGCCGTCACCGCCGATGATGCGGCTGAAGCGAAGTTTTACCGCGAGCAGTTCTTCGACGCGGAGTGCAATCCGATCGTGGATTTGACCGGAGCCGCGGCGACCAGCTTCTCGGCTTGGTACGAGTACGATTCCGAGACCCACGCGCTGAGCCCACACCCGGGAACTTGGCTCGTGCACGGCGCGACTGGCAAGCTGTTCAAGCTGCGCATCAAGACGTACTACGGAACACCCGAAGGAGGCACCGGCATGGCCGGCGGTGCGTACGTGCTCGAGGTGGGAGCGCTGTGAGGTGAGCGTGCTGTCGGTGCAGCGCACCCGACGAGCTTGCTCGAGGCTTCTGGGGTTGGCCTTGTTGCTCGCCGGCAATCGAGCGCTCGCGGACAGCTGCGCGAGGCCCACCGATCCCGGCGGCGATCACGACTATTCGTACGGCGCCGCCGAGGTGAAGTCATTCGGCACCTCGACGGTGCGGGTCTGGTACGTCACGGACGGCGTGCACGCCGTCAACGACGAAAGCTCGCGCTCTGACGCCGTTCCCGACGATGTCGTCCTGGTTGCGCAAGTCACGAGCGACGCGCTCGCGAGCTATCTGGATCTGGGATACCGCGCCCCGATTTCGGATTCGTCGAATCCCGAATGTGGCGACAATGGCGGTGATGGCCGCCTCGATGTTTATCTCGTGCGCATGCAGGGCGCGGATGGCATGACGGCCATCGATCTCGGGCGCTGCACTGAGCTGGGCGGCGCGACTCGCTGCGCCAGTTTCATTTTCGCACAAGCGAACTTCGCCGGTCAGTACGCGACCGCGTCCGAAGGGATCCGGACCGTGTTGCCGCACGAGCTATTCCACGTGCTTCAAAATGCCTACGACGCGGACCTGGACCGATTCTGGGCGGAGGGCACCGCTCAGTGGGCGGCCAAGAGGGTCGATCCGTCACTGACTGACCTCGAACGCTATTTGCCGGCGTTCTTTGCGCAAACCTCGCGGGCGCTCGACGCGCCGGCCAACGGCGTCACGGCCGCGTTCTTGTACGGTTCTGCGATTTGGCCCGTATTTCTGAGCCAACGCCATGGCGCCCAGATCGTACGCAGCATTCTGGAACGCGAAGCTGAAGCAGGCGGCTCGTCCCTCGCGAGCGCAGATGCGGTGCTGGCGGATGAGCAAACCTCGTTGGCTCGCGAGTTTGCGCTGTTCTCGGCCTGGAATGCGGCAACGGGTTCGCGCGCTGGCACGGGCGGCTACGAGGACGCCGCGAAGTACCCGCTAGTCCCGCTGACAGAGCTCGGGTCGGCGCCGATCCACGACATCAGCTCAGGGCTCGCGTCGTTTTTCTACCGCGCGCAGGTCAGCGCTCCGATGCGCGTAACGCTCGAGACCGATTCGAAGCGGAACACCGGAACGCTCGTGCCCTTCGAGAACGGCGTTGCGCGCGTCGACCGAGCGATGCCTTTGCCGGCCGAGCTAACGGCTGAGGGCATTGTCGTCGTTTCTGGCATCACCTCGAACAAGACGGACGCGCCGTTCACTCTTTCACTGACGTCGCTCAACGACGACAGCTCAGCAGCTGCTTTGGAACAATCCGGCTGCGCGCTCGTGCGCAAGCCATCCAGGGCCGGCCCAGACGCAGTCACGAGTTTATTGCTCCTGCTGATCTCGATCAGTCGCCGTCGACGCAGAGTTGGGCAAATTCGTGGTGATTCTGCGGCCGCAACCCTCAGTCAGTCGAGCTCGAGCCTCGCGATCGCCGCGAGCAGCACCTTGAAATCCACCGGCTTCGTCAGATGGAGCGCGAAGCCCGCTTCTTTGCTGGCTCGGACATCTTCCTCCGTGCCGTAGCCGCTCAGGGCGATGCCTTTGACGTCGCCAGTCTTCCTGAGCTCTCGCATCAGATCGAGCCCGCTGCCATCGGAGAGACCGAGGTCACTCAACAGCAGATCGAAGGCGTCTGGCTCTACCGCCAAGGCAGATTGCACGGAGTTTGCGACGTGCACGACATAGCCACCTCGCCGCAGCAAGCGCTCGAAGATCTCGGCAGTGTCTTCGTGATCTTCGACTAGAAGAACGCGCAATGTCCTCGAGGGCGGAGGCGGAATTACGGACGGCGTTTGGGCGCACTCGAGCGGCCGATCGATCGCGGCAATGGCGACGACGAAGCGCGCGCCCCGGCCTAGGCCGGGACTACTCGCGGTGATCGTGGCTTGGTGCTGTTCGAGAATGCCGCGGCAGATGGGCAAGCCCAGGCCGAGCCCTTTGGCGCTACCCATGCTTTCCTGCAGCGCCTGCTCGAAGGGCTGGAATAGGCGAGGCAACGTGTCTGTCTCGATTCCCCTGCCGTTGTCGCTCACTTCGATCAAGAGCTGGTCATCGCGGTTCCATGAGCGTATTTCGACGCGGCCGCCCGAAGGCGTGAACTTGATCGAGTTGCGCAGCAGATTATTGAAGACTTGTTGCAAGCGAGTGGTATCGCCCGTCACCCAGGAGTGCACGGCTCGCAGGTCGAGCGTTAGCTCCAGTTGGGCAAGTTGAGCGTCGCGCTGCGCGGCGTTGGCCACGTCCCGGACCACCTGATGCAAATCTAGCGGCTGCTTGTTCACACGCATTTTGCCATGCGTGATCCGGGTCAGGTCGAGCAAATCATCGATCAGCTGCACCTCGGTCGCGACATTGCGTCGGATGATGGTCAAGGCTCTGCGCAAGTCCTCGGGCAGTTCTTCGGAGTCCGAGAGCGCAGAAGCAGCCGCGAGCACCGGCGTGAGCGGCGTCCTGAGTTCGTGACTCAACATCGCGATGAACGTGTCTTTGGCTTGGTTCTGCGCCCGGGCTTCGCGCTCCGCCTGTGCGAGGCGCTCTCGCTCTGCCTGGGCGGCGTAGTGCTGCCTGAGGTCTTGTAGCGCAACGACGAAACTTCCGTCCTCCGCTTCGGCGCGACGGGTGCTCAGCCGTACTGGAATGGGCTCGGAGTCGCGCGAGGCGAGCCTCAAGTCACACTGCTGCACTGCGCTGCCGTCTCGTGCAGCCCGCAGGTGATCGCGCAGCCGCGGTCGATCATCTGGGTGGATCGACGTCGAAAGCGAGCTGCCGACCAGGTGCGCGCGGCCGACGCCGACGAGCGTGATCGCGACCAAGTTCAAATTCTTCACCGTGCCGAGTGCGTCGATGGTGAGCCAAGCCATCGAGGCATGGTGGAACAGTTCGCTGTAATGTTGCCGCGTCGACTCCAGTTGTCGCTGTGTTTCGAGCAGGTCGTCGTTCTCCGCCTTCAGGCGGTCGTTCTCGTCCTGTAGCGCGCGCAGCGCCGCGTCTTTATCGTCACTTGACGTCAACGCCGCGCTCCGGGCGAATGACCAACAAGATGACGCCAGCTCCCGAACGATCCGAATCGATGCGCCTGCCGTCGAGCAGCAGTTTTCGACGTTGTCCGCCCGCCAGCTGCAGGTCGACCGGAAACGCTTCGAAGTTCTTTTGCTCTGGTAAGATCTCCTCGAGCAAGCGTCGAAGTTCGGGGATGTTCCAGCGCGAGCCTGCCAGCTCGTACAAGAATCGTCCCTCGATGTCGTTGGCGTCGCTGGCAAACGTCGCGCAAAACGCGGGGTTTACGCGCATCACTTTCAACTCGGAATCGAGCAGTAAGATCGGCTCGCGAACGCTGGCCACGACCGCGTCACCCGTGCGTTTGGCGATCGTGAGCGCGTCCTTGGTTGCGGTGATGTCGAACAATGCCAAGACGGCTCCGTCTACTCGGTCGTCGAGACTCCTGTACGGGCGGATGCGCAGCAGGTACGTGCGGCCATCGAGATCGCTGACTTCCCGCTCATAGGCGATCATGGTTTCGATCACTTCAGCGACGGGTTCGTCCAAATCGAACGAAGAGATGTTCGATTTGATGTGTTGAATGGGTCTGCCGACGTCCGTCGGAATCAGGTTGAGCACGCGCTGCGCTGCCGGAGTGAAGCGGCGGATGGTCAAATCTTTCGCGATCATCAGGATCGGGATTTGAACGCTGGCGAGTAAATTTGCCAGATCGCTATTGGCGAGGCTGAGCTGCTCGTTCCTCCCGTGAAGCTCTTCGTTCAGCGTGCTCAGCTCTTCATTCGTGGATTGGAGCTCTTCTTTGGCGGTATCGAGCTCTTCGTTCGTGGATTGGAGCTCTTCATTGCTCGACAGGATCTCCTCGTTGGCGGACTGCAGCTCCTCGTTGGCGGCAGCGAGATCGTGGAAATGAGTGTGCAATTGCTCGCGAGTTGCGCCAAGCTCCCGTTGCAATTGACCGATCGTTTGTTCGGCCAGGGCGTCCGATGCGACCGCTTGCCGCGGCTTGGACGATTCCGCCGAGTTCGCTTCCTCTGCCACTCGTTCGAACGAGATCAAAAAGTGGGGAGATTCTAGGCCACTCAGCGGGATGACCTCGATGTTGACTAGATAGCCTTCATTCTCGGACAGCGTGCGGAGGCCCTCTTTGCGCACCGGCGCCCGAGCGTGCCGCGCGTCCTGGAGCGCAGTTCGAAGCGCCAGCAACAGGCCGGGTCGCACCATCTTGAGAGCGTCGAAGCTGACCTCCCCCATGGGTAGTTCGAGGAACGGTCCAGTCGCGCCGCGCGTGTTGATGATTCGGAAGCTGCTGTCGACCACCACCGCCGGCGGCGCGTAGCGCTCTAGCGCCGTTCGAGTGGCCTCGGCTTGCACGTCTCCTGGTCGCCCGAGCTTGCACGAAGCCGGCGGCTCGTCGTCGACCTTCGGCCTGACGATCGTGGCTGGTTCGAACGGCGTGGCTCGAAAGTGGAATTCCGGCTGTGTGGTGCTCAGTTTCTTGCGGTAGATTTTGGAGCGTTTGTCGAAGGTCGAGAACAGCTCGACGTTTGCCCCCGGGGTTTCGGCCCGTCCCAGCGCCAAAAATCCGTTGGGTTTGAGCGCGTAGTGCATCATCGCGATGACCCGGCGCTGAATCGGCTGACCCAGATAGATCAAGGTGTTTCTGCAGACGATCAGGTCCAAGCGAGAGAAGGGCGGATCTCGCGTGATGTCCTGGCGCGCGAACACGCAACGCTCGCGGATCGATTTCCCGATTTGATATCCGCCTGCGACCTTCGAGAAAAATCGGCTCAGCCGTTCAGCGGAAAGCTCGGCTACCGCGGCTTCCGGGTAGACCCCGGCGCGCGCCTGCTCCACGGAAGTCTTGCTCACGTCCGTGCCGAAGAATTGCACGGGGAAAGTTTCGATCCGCTCTTCCAGGGTTTCGAAGAGCGCGATGGCGAGCGAATAAACTTCTTGTCCGCTGGAGCAACCAGGGACCCAGATGCGAATCGCAGACTCCTCGCGATTGCGGAGCAGGAGCGGAAACACGAGCTCTTTCAATGCAATGAACGAGTCCGGTTCTCTAAAGAAGCTGGTGACGTGGATCAACACGTCTTCCTGCAGTTGCTGGACCTCCAGCGCGTCTGCTTTGAGCCGCGCGACATAGGCGGACAACGTGGGTGAACGCACCAGCGCCATGCGCCGGGCGATCCTACGCGCGACCGTGGGGCGCTTGTAATGGCTGAAATCGACGCTGGTGCCACGGCGCAAGACACGAAAAATTTCGGCGTACAGAGCTTCGTCCGTGGCCACCTCGTGTGGGCCGGAGACGAACACGGGTAGCGCGGCCAACCGCAATAATTCAGCCGCGATTTGCTCCGCCGGCAGCACCACGTCCGCGGCACCCGCAGCGATCGCGGCTCGCGGCATGCCGCTCTCCTGCGCATCGTCCGGGTGTTGAGCGATGGTGAAACCACCTGCTGCTTTGATTTCTCCGAGACCAGCGGCTCCGTCCGTTGCTCCTCCGGAGAGCACGACGCCGACGGCCTTTTCTCGGTAGTTCTCTGCCAGCGAACGAAATAGCAGATCCACCTGAACGCCCCCGGCGCCTTTCGGGCGCGGACTCAAACGCAGCTGACCATCGCTCACGGTCATGTGAGCGTCGGCGGGAATGATATATGCGTGACCCACCTGGATCGGCATCTCGTCGCGCGCTTCGACAACCGTCAGCGCAGTTCGTCGCGCTAGGAGCTCGGCCAGCAAACTCTGTTGCTCGCGTGCCAAGTGCTGCACGAGTACGAGCGCCAGCGGAGCATCGGCGGGGATCTCGCCGACGACCCGCGAGAAGGCCTCGAGCCCGCCGGCCGACGCGCCGATTGCAGCCACCAGGAAAGGCGGCGTCGAGTGCGGGCTATCCTCGCCGGAACTCGACTCCACGCCGTTCGAATTCTGGCTGGGCGCGTCCGATGGCTCGTCCGTCACGGAGTCGCCAGCGCGGGTCGATGTTGAGTCACCACCCACCTTATAGCTCAGCCGACAAGGAAAATGAGCGCCATCGTTGTGGCAAAAATGCGCGTGTTGAGCTGGGTTCAGCTCGTCAAGACACAGCCGGGCGCGTAGGCTGCCGTAGGTGTTTTCCCATGAAGGAAGCGCGCGCTCGGACGCCCAAAATCGGTGGCTCGCGGGTTACCTGGCGTTCGTCGGTGGCTTCGTCAATTCCAGCGGCTTCGTCCTGATCGGGACGTTCAGCTCGCACGTGACCGGCAACATCGGGCGGCTCGCGAACGACGCGGCAACCGGGCAATACGCTGCCGCAGTGGCCGCACTCAGCTTGGTGTTGTGCTTTTTTGCAGGCGCGTTCGCGGCGAGTGTCATCATCGAGAGCCGGTTCTTGGGCGGCCCGCGCGCGCGCGCCTATGCGTTGGCGTTGGCGATCGAGACCTCGCTATTGTTGTGCTTCACGTTGCTTTCTTACTCGTCGACTAGTCGGCATCCGCGAGCTCGAGACGCTGAGACTGCGCTTTTGTGCGCCGCGATGGGCTTGCAAAACGCCCTCGTTTCGCGCCTCTCAGGCGCAGTCGTGCGCACGACGCACCTGACCGGCGTGGTCACCGATCTGGGCATCGAAGGCGCGCGCTGGTTCCGTTTTTGGCGGCGGTCCTTGTCCGAAGTCACCCGGGTGCCGCTGGTCCTGGGCCGAAATCCGGCAGAGCGACCCGCGGCGCCGAAAGTGCTGCTGCTCGGCACGATCGCGGCGAGCTTCTTGGCCGGCGCGAGTTCAGGCGCCTACTGCGCGGTGCATTGGCATCACGCTTCGATGCTGATCGCAGCTCTTGCGGTAGCGGTGTGCGCGATCTACGCGCTGGTCAATGCGCGCGCGTGAGCGTCAAGCCGCCCACAAGTGCTGGGCGGCATACGCGCGCCATGGTCGCCAGCGTTCAGCGCGGGCCAGAACTTCGTCGGCCTTGGGGCGACGCCCGCGTTCGTCGGTCAGCGCGCGCATCACGCCCAAATCGGATGCGGGGAACGCGTCCGGTTCGCGCAGTTGTCGGAGAGCAATGTACTGCGCGGTCCATTCACCGACTCCGCGGATCCTGCACAGCCGCCGCACGGCCTCTTCGAGTCCGCAGCTACTCGCGAACAGCTCGGGGGCTTCGAGCAATGCGGCTGCGACCGCGGACAGCGTCGCCGCGCGGCTCTTGGGCATGCCGAGCGTCGTCAAGTCCGCGTGGGCCAGCACTTCCGGGCGCGGGAAGAAATGACTCAAACCGAGGACGGGCGTCGTCATCGGCTCGCCGTAGGTGGCGACCAAGCGCGCGGCCAGCCGCACTGCCGCCGTGACGGTGATCTGTTGCCCGAGCACGGCGCGGATCGCCAGCTCGAAGCCATCCCAGGCGCCGGGCACGCGTAGCCCCGGGCGCTTGGCGACCAACGGGGCCAGCACGGGGTCTTTCGACAAGTGTAGGGCGATGGCCAGCGGGTCGGCGCCGAGATCGAAGACCCGTCGCACGCGCGCGATGATGCTCGGTACGATCGACAGCTTCGAGACACGAATGCCGGCGCGGAGCGCGTTTCCCGGGCCGGGCTCGATCGAAATCGAGCCCTGGATCCCGTCCAGCACGAGGCTTCGGCAATAGCGACCGTCCGTGACGCTCTCCACGCCGGCGATCGCTCGCTGACGCAGAAATCCCAACATCGCCTGCCATTCATAGGGCGGCTGGTAGCGCAGCAGCAGGTTGAATTCGCCATCGGCCTTGACGGCTACGTCCTCACCGCCCAAGCGCCGTAGCTCGCCCGGTGCGCGCTCGAACAGGGCCGAGAATGCTTCGTTGAAGCGGCGCACGCTGCCAAACCCCGAAGCGAACGCGATCTCTGCCATGGGCAAGCGCGTTTCGTGGATGAGTTGCTTGGCGAGCAAGACTCTCCGTGTCTGAGCGACGCCGATCGGGGAGGCACCGAGGTGCTGTCGAAAGAGCCGGCGCAGCTGGCGCTCGCCCAAGCCGAGTCGCTCAGCGAGCGTCTCGACGTCTCCTCGATCTAGCGCTCCGAGTTCGATCAGGGAAAGTGCGCGAGAGACGGTGTTCGAGGTGCCGCGCCAAGCGCCCATGTCCGGCGCGGTCTCTGGGCGGCAACGCAAGCACGGGCGGAAGCCCGCCTCTTGAGCCGCTGCGGCCGTCGGATAAAAGATCACGTTTTTGGAGTGAGGGGTGCGCGCGGGGCAGACCGGGCGGCAATAGATCCCGGTCGTCTTGACGGCCGTGAAGAAGCGCCCGTCGAAGCGCGAGTCACGCTGGCTGAGCGCGCGGTAGCAAGCGTCGTGATCGAGATCCATGCGGAGTTTGTGCCACGCGCGACGAGCGCGTTCTAGCGGTTTTCGGACATAGTCCCCGATTGCCGCCGGCAGACGATCATGTCCGTATTCCGCCAGCAGGCTTGGCGACTCGGCCCGACACTGACCTCTGGAAACGAGGAGCTGATGGACACCCAGACATTTCAGACCGAACGCTTCGATACACCGACCGGCCGCATGCTGCTGGTGACGGACGACCACGGCCGCGTGCACGCGCTCGATTGGGAGGACCACCGCGAGCGCAACGAGCGCTTGCTTGCTCGATACTATCGCGGCGTAGCCCTTTCGATGCGCGAGGCAAGCCAGGAATCGGCCGCGAAGCGTGCGCTGCTCGCTTACTTCGCCGGGCGCTGGGAAGCGATCGCAAAGCTCGCGGTCGCTACCAGCGGCACCGCGTTCCAAAACCAAGTCTGGGCCGCGCTGCGTCAGATCCCGACCGGTAAGACCTTGAGCTACGGCGCGCTCGCCAAGCAGATCGGGCGCCCTGCGGCCGTGCGCGCGGTCGGACTCGCGAACGGCTCGAACCCAATCGCGATTATCGTCCCTTGTCACCGCGTGATCGGCGCCAACGCCTCGCTCACTGGCTATGGCGGCGGCCTGGAGCGCAAACGCTGGCTTTTGCAGCACGAAGCCGCAGTTTGACGACTCAAAACGTGGCCACTCCGCCGAGGCCGAGCCCGCCCAGCCCCATCCCCACCAGGCCCACGCGAACCTCGCTGCTGCTCTCGGACGCTCGGTAGGGCGCGGCGTCGATTCGTCGCAGACGGGTGCGATTCTGAGCGTACATGGTCCAGCCGATGGGTGTGGAAATGGCGCCCGCCAGCAGCAATCCCAGGCCAACGGTGGCCGCATCCCGCTCGCCGTCCGATGTGCAATTCGTGTCATGGCACATCGAGGACATCACCACGGGCAAGATCAAGAAGAGCCCGGTCAGGATTGCAGCGGAGCCGCCGATCCCCAGGCCCAGACCCGCGTCGCGCGCGCTGTCGTCGCCCGCTTGCAGCTCGAAGCGACTCGATTGCTTGATGCGCAGCGTGAGATCCTTGCGTACTCCGCTGTTGTGGTCGCGAGAATACAGGGTGTAGCGGCCCGGCAACGCCCAAAAATCACAATACTCCGTGCAGCGAGCGACTGCCGGCGAACCGGCTGCATCCCCAACGGGCGCGACCTCGAGCTCCGTACCCGGCGCGGCCTGAATGCTGATATGAGCTAGATATTGCGCCGGATATCCCGCGGGAGCAGCTTGTGCGTGTGCCTGTCCCGCGAGGATGAACGCGGACAGTGCGCACCCCGAGGCCAGCAAAGTGTTCGTCTTCGGTGCCATCTTGGGCAACCATAGCAACTGCCGAGCCAATCCAAATCAGGAGCCGTCATGAGCCAGGAACAATGGACCCGCGTCGATGAATACGTCTCGAACCTGATGTTGCCGAAGGACGCGGTGCTCGAAGCGGCGCTCGACGCGAGCAACGCCGCGGGCCTGCCGGCCATCAACGTCGCGCCCAATCAAGGCAAGTTTCTGTCGTTGCTCGCGCAAATGCAGGGCTCGGCGCGTATCCTCGAGGTCGGAACGCTGGCTGGCTACAGCACCATTTGGCTCGCCCGCGCACTACCCAGCAATGGCCGGCTGATCACGCTCGAGCTCGATCCGAAACACGCCGAGGTCGCGCAGGCGAACATCGAACGAGCCGGCCTGTCGGCGCTGGTGCAGATCCGCGTCGGGAAGGCGCTCGATTCTTTGGCCGCGCTGGTGAGCGAGGGCGCGGAGCCCTTCGACTTCGTATTCATCGACGCCGATAAGCAGAGTATCCCGGACTATTTCCGGTGGTCGCTGAAGCTGACCCGCCCGGGCAGTGTGATCGTGGTCGACAACGTGATTCGCAAAGGCGCGGTGCTCGACGCCACGAGCCCCGATGCAAACGTGCAGGGCGTTCGTCGCTTCAACGAGCTCGTTTCGAACACCCCCGGCGTCAGCGCCACCACCGTCCAAACCGTCGGCAGCAAGGGCTACGACGGCTTTGCGCTGATTCGCGTGTCGAACCCTCGGTGAAAGGCGCTCGCGTCCGCAGCAGAGAAAGATTCAGCGAGTAGATTCGGCTTCAGTTCGAGCACGGGACGTGGGGATGATACTTGTCGCGTAACGCCGACAGCACCTTTGCCGTGTCCTCGGTGTCTCTCGACAGACGGTTGGACCTCTCCAAATCTTGCCGGGTGGCGGGAGCCTCGGCAATCGATTTTTGCCATCGACTGTAGTCGACCGAGGCTCACGCGCGACTCGCACGCGGTCGCCGCTCGGGGACCGCGAAGCGCGTCACTTCATCTGGATGGTGTGGCAGCCGTTGCAGCCGAAGCCGGTGTGGGTGGTCACGTCGTATGGTTTCAAGCCCATCGCCGTTGCCATGTGCGGCGTGACTTGCTCGGCCATGAATTTCGAGATCTCTGGCTTCTCTGCGAAAGACGTGAGCTTGCCGTCCTTGAAGGTGAGCTTGGGCAGGTAGTCTTTCGGCTCTTTGAACTTCGGGCCGTGGCAGGTCTTGCAACCAAACTCGGCGTAGCGCTTGGCGTTGTAGCCTTTGAAGACCGGCGTCATCTCGGGCACGACGTTCTTCTTCATGAAGGCGATCTCCTCGTCCTTGGTCATGCCTTCTCTCCACACGTCGTGCGCTGGCGGTGCTTCGGGCGCGGCGGCGGCTTCGGCGGGCTTCGGCGCTTCGGCGGCAGGAGCCGGCGCAGCGGCAGAGGCGCCGGGCTCGGTTTCGGGCGCTGCGGGAGCAGGCGATGGGGGAGGGGTTGCCGGTTCGGCCGGTGCACCACCACAGGCCGAGAGGGTGAGAAGAATGGTCGCTAAGATGGACGCTCGTAGGGTTCCCATGGTCCAAGGACTACCCCGAACCCGGGTGCACCAATAGTGCCGATTTGGCAAAGCCTGCGATCTCGCAGCGCAGCCAACGCGAGAGCGCCGGCTTACTTGCCGTCGACTTCGAGCGTCAGGCTTTCGCTGGCGACGATCACTTCAGTGCCCTTGGCGTGTTCTCGGATCCAACTCTGGGAGCGCTCGCCGATTGCATCCAGCGCGTCGTCCGTGCGGTCGGGATCATGGTGGAAGAGCACCAAGCGTTTTGGTTCTGCCAAAACGCCCAGGTTCAGTACGTCATCGACGACCGAATGACCCCAGCCGTGTTTGTGCGGCATGTCCGCCATCAAGTATTGCGAGTCGTGAATCAGCACGTCCACGTCGTCCGTGAACCGTGCCAGTTCCTCCACCGTAACCAAGGCCTTGCCAGCGCGTAGCTCGTTGTCGGTGATGTAAGCGAGCGACGTGCCGCCGTCGTCGTCGATGCGGAAGCCTTGAGCGCCGCCCGGATGATTCAACATGATGCGGCTCACGGTCGCCGAGCCGATGCGCCAAGTTTGCGTCTCGGGCTTCACGAACTCCATGCGCGCGGGGATGTCGTCGACGCTGACCGGAAAATGGATGTCGTCGAAGATATTGCGCTGAAAGCGCTCCTGCGCGTCGTTGGCCAGCGGGTAAACGAAGATGTGATTGTCCTTGCCCCACAGCGGTCCGAAGAACGGCAAGCCCAGCACGTGGTCCCAGTGCGTGTGCGAGAGCAACAGGTGCACCGGCGACGGACGCCCCTCACGCAGAAGGTTATTGCCCATCTGGCGCAGGCCGGTGCCTGCGTCGAGCGCCAGCACCGAACCATCCGCAAGCCGCACCTCGACGCACGAGGTATTCCCGCCATAGCGAGCAGTCTGCGGTCCGGGTGACGGAACCGAACCCCGAACGCCATAAAAGGTGACGCGCATCGATCAGCGCCCACTCTATCAGCAAGCCATCGGCGGTGACACGCGGCATTCACCGTGCGCCGTTCGCACCGGTCGCCGCGCTCGAGGGCGACCTCGCGATTTTCGCGTTTTTCGCGTTTTTCCGTACGGGAACCGACAGAAAAGCAGCCGCTCGTTCGGCGGGTCTTCTTGCGGCCCTCGGGCTGGGGATGGGGTGGCTGCCCGCGCCGGCAGTCGTGGCCGGCTACCGGGATCGACGACAGCGGGCGGGCACGTTAGCGTTAGCCAGGATGACCTCCGTATTGGCTCCGGGCTTGTTGCTCTCGGCCCCACCGCTTTCGGATCCGAACTTCGAGCGCTCGGTGGTGCTGCTCTCGACCCACGGCCCCGAGGGCGCCTTCGGCTGGGTGCTCAACGGCAAACAATCGATGTCGTTCTCCGAGCTCTTGGTGCGAGCGCGCGTCGTGGACACTCCGCCTGATTTGCCCGGCGTCGTGCGTGTGGGGGGCCCGGTCTCGCCCGAGCAGGTTTGGTTGGTCTACCCGAGCGGCGCGGTGCCGCCCGAAGTCGAAGGGCAAATGGAAGTCTCGCCCGGCATCTGGGCCAGCGCTTCGCGCAAAGTCTTGGAATCGATCGCGAACTCGCGCGCGCCGCGCGCGTTAATCACCCTGATGGGTTATGCGGGTTGGGCGCCCTGGCAGTTGGAGAACGAGATCAGGGTCGGCGCTTGGTTGCCCACCGACGTGAACGCCGAAATCGTGTTCGACACGCCGCCTGCAGAGCTCTGGGCGCGCGCTTACCAACGAGTCGGCGCGAGCCCCATGTCCTTCAACACGCGCACGGTGGGTTCCGCCTGATGCGACTTCAGCCGCTCACGAGCGGCACGAAAATGCAGGGCACCGTGCGCTGCCAACGCAGCTCGCCAGTGCTGGTTTTCTCGCCCAAGAGCAAGGTCTGAGCGCGTTCGTCGCCGACCGGGATGGCGATCCGCCCGCCTACGGCTAGCTGCTCCAAGAGCGCGCCCGGAACCTCGTTCGGCGCCGCCGAGACCAAGATGCGATCGTAGGGCGCGTGCTCGGCCAGGCCCAAGCTGCCATCGCCCACGGAGAGGTGCACGTTGCTCGCGCCGCTGCGCGCCAAGTTGGCGCGGGCGCGCGCGGCGAGCGCGGGCCGCAGTTCAATCGCGTGCACTTCAGCGACGAGTTGACCCAGCAAGGCAGCCGCGTAGCCGGAGCCGGCCCCCACTTCGAGCGCGCGCTGCGTGGGCTCACATTTCAATTCGTCGAGCATGATCGCGATCATGCTCGGCTGGCTCACTGTCTGCTCCTCTTCGAGCGGCAGGGCGCGATCGTCGTAGGCGATGTCCCGTTGCTCTTCGGACAAAAAGACGTGGCGCGGCACGCGTTCGAACGCGCTCAAAATCCGCGCGTCTTGGATCTGTGTCGATGCGCGGATGCGTTCGATCAGCTGCCGCCGCCGGAAGTCCTGGTCAGTCCGCATCTGTCAGCACGATGGGCCTGCGATCGGGACGCCGCAACGGTCGAGGCAACGAAAGCGCGGCCGAGCGCAGGCTTTTTGTGCCTGGCGCGGGTCGATTGCGCTCGTCACGGCGTGGCAAAAATGCTGGTATTTCAAGCCGATGCGGCGCTTGCTTGCGGTGTTCTGTTTTGCGCTCGCGGGCCTGCGTTTCGGCAGCTTGCGTGCGGAAGGGCCGAGCGGCCCGCCAGCGGCTCGTCGCTGTAGCCCCGAGATGGCAAAGGTTCACTCGTTCTGCATCGACCGTTGGGAGATTAGAACCGTGGACGCCGCGAGCGGCGAGCCGCTGTCACCGTTCTACCCCCCGAGCCCGAAGCTGGCTGCGAGCGTGCGTGACACTTGGCTGTGTGAGCAGAGCACGTTGGGCGCGGCCGCTGCTCGCTCCTTCCCTCTGCCCGAGCTGCCCCGCTTTCAGCGCGAGCACCTGTTCGCGCCACGCGCCGTGTCCGAGGCACAAGCCTTGCCTCAAGCTTATCTGTCGTACACGCAAGCCAAGCGGGCGTGTGAGAATGCGCACAAGCGGCTGTGCAGCAAGGACGAGTGGCTGACCGCGTGTCGCGGGCAGAAGGGCACGCAGTTTCCTTATGGCGATAGCTTTCGCGCTGGGCGCTGCAACGTGCACCGAGCGATCCACCCGGGCCACGTGCTGCACGCCTCTTCCTCGCTCGGGCTCTTGGATCCGCGACTCAACTTGGTCGAGGAAGGAGAAGATCCGCTGCTCCGCCTGACGGGCGCGACGGCCACTTGCGCGAGTGAGTGGGCGGGCGAAAAGATCTACGACATGGTGGGGAACCTCGACGAGTGGGTCGAAGACAAGATGTTTCTGGGAGGCTTCTACGCACGCGCCACGACCAAAGGCTGCGACGCGCAGGTCTCCTCACACGCGGAGAGCTACTTCGATTACTCGACGGGGACGCGCTGCTGCGCCGACCTCAGGTAGACCGCCTCACAATGAGTCAAATCTGCTCCACCTGAAGGAGCCTGCCGGTGGCCCGCACCATGACCGGGCGAGCGCCCGCGAGTCTGCGAGGATGGAAGACGCAAACGCGCCTCGTTTTCGAAGTCACGTTTCGTCGTATTTTCAAGTGCCTGAAGGGTGGAGCGGAGGGGGATCGAACCCCTGACCTCTGCATTGCGAACGCAGCGCTCTCCCAGCTGAGCTACCGCCCCAACAGGGAGGCGGAAAGTAGCTTTTGCGCCGAAAGTGTCAACCAAAAAACAGCTCGCGGCCGCTGTTTCGGCAATCCTTCGGGCCTTCGCTTCGAACGCCGGCGTCCAATTGCGGACAATGGCCCGGCTGACCCGTTGACCGCTAGGCGTCGGTGGTTATGTTGCTCGCGTTCGCGGCCTCGGGCGCCTTTTTTGCTCTGGCTCTCCGCCGCCGCGTGACGACTTCGCGGAGCCGGCCCCCGATCCCTGGGCGGCGGCAACGCACGACATCGCATGAATAGTGTCCCTCGCAAGGCGGGGGGCGACGTGAGGAGAACCAGCATCATGGGTAAGATCATCGGCATCGACCTCGGCACGACGAACAGCGTCGTCGCCGTCATGGAAGGCAAAGAAGCCAAAGTCATCGTCAACGAAGAGGGAGCGCGCCTCACGCCCTCCGTCATCGCTTGGGACGACAAGGGCGAGGTCTTGGTCGGTACGATCGCCAAGCGTCAGGCCGTGACCAACCCCGAAAATACGGTCTACTCGGCCAAGCGCTTCATCGGCCGCCGCTTCGAAGAGAGTGAGAAGGAGGCCAAGCGCTTCCCCTTCAAGCTGGTCAAGGGCCCGAACGGCGACGCTTGGATCGAAGCCCGCGGCAAGCAGATGGCTCCGCCGGAGGTTTCGGCCAAGGTCTTGCAGAAGCTGAAGAAGGCCGCGGAGGACTATTTGGGTGAGAAGGTCACCGAGGCCGTCATCACCGTGCCCGCGTACTTCAACGACGCCCAGCGCCAAGCCACCAAAGACGCTGGCAAGATCGCCGGTCTGGACGTCAAGCGCATCATCAACGAGCCGACCGCGGCCGCGCTGGCCTACGGCCTAGACAAGAAGGCCAACGAGATCATCGCCGTATACGACTTCGGCGGCGGTACCTTCGATATTTCGATCCTCGAGGTCGGCGACAACGTGGTGCAAGTGATCGCGACCAACGGCGACACCAACCTGGGTGGCGACGACGTCGATCACATGCTGATGGATTGGCTCAGCGCGGAGTTCCGCAAAGACACCGGCATCGACGTCTCGAACGACAAGATGGTCATTCAGCGTCTGAAGGACGCCGCCGAGCAGGCCAAGATCGAACTGTCGAACAAGCAAGAGACGACCATCAACTTGCCGTTCCTCACGGCGGACGCCAGCGGGCCGAAGCACCTTCAGAAGCAGCTGACGCGCTCCAAGCTGGAGCAGATGATCCGCCCGCTCGTCGATCGCACGCTCGAGCCGCTCAAGCGCGCGCTCGACGACGCGAAGAAGAAGGTCAGCGACATCAACGAGGTCGTCCTGGTCGGCGGTTCCACGCGCATCCCGCTGGTGCAAGAAGTCGTCACCAAGTACTTCGGCAAAGAAGCGCACAAGGGCGTAAATCCGGATGAGGTCGTGGCCATCGGCGCGGCCGTGCAAGGCGGCGTTCTCTCCGGTGACGTGCAGGACGTCGTGCTCTTGGATGTGACGCCGCTCTCCCTGGGCGTCGAAACCCTGGGCGGCGTGATGACCGTGATGATCCCGCGCAATACCACCATCCCGACGCAGAAGAAGGAGATCTACTCGACCGCGGCCGACAGCCAAACGTCCGTAGAGATCCACGTCCTCCAGGGTGAGCGCGCCGAAGCTCGCTACAATCGCACGCTCGGCAAGTTCCACTTGGAAGGTCTGCCGACCGCGCCGCGCGGCGTGCCGAAGGTGGAAGTCACCTTCGACATCGACGCCAACGGTATCCTTTCCGTCGGCGCCAAAGATCTGGCCACGGGCAAGGATCAGCGCATCACGATCACGGCGTCCAGCGGCATCAACAAGGACGACATCGACCGCATGGTGAAGGACGCGGCTGCGCACGAAGCCGAAGACAAGCGCCGCCGGGAGGAGATCGACCGCCGCAACAAGCTCGATAACATGTGTTATCAGCTCGAGAAGCAAATCGCCGACAACAAGGACAAGCTCGGCGGTGTCGATGTCGCCGCGATCGAAGCCTTGATCAAGGAAGGTCGCGCCGCGGTCGAGAAGCAGGATGACGAAAAGGTCACGGACGTTTTGGCGCGGCTCGAGAAGGAAGCCCACGCGCTGGCCTCCAAGATGTACGAAGGCACCGGCGCGCCGCCCGGCGGCGGCGCGCCGCCCGGTGCCGCGGGTCCAGGAGCAGGCGGCGGCGCGGCCGACGATCCGAAGAAGGGCGACGTGATCGACGCCGAGTTCGAAGAAACGAACTGAGCGCTGGCCGCCCGGCAACGGTAGGCTGAGGAACGCGCGTCTGACGTGGCAAATGCCGCGCCGGGCGCGCGTTTCTGTCGTTTTGTGTCTCGCGCGGGCGCGTGTAGAGTGGCTCCAATGTTGAAGGAGCGCTCGAAGTTCGCGTCACAGTGGGTCTCATACAACGTGCTTTTGGGGGCTTTGCCCGTCGCGCTACTCGGCTGCGGGGCGCCCGCCGCGCCGGCAGCTCCGAGCGCGTCTCCCGTGGTCAGCGCGGTGCCGATCGTCAAGGAGGACGCGGCCGATCTAACACCCGTAGCAGCGCCCGCTGAGCTCGTGGCAGTGGCGCGCTTCAAGAAGCCACAGACCGCGATCGAGACCGTGTCGGCTTGGGCGAATTTCCCGTACAAGCTGCAGGACGTCCTGCCGACGGAGATGAAAGGACTACAAAGCGTGGTCGCCTGGGACGCGCCGCTCGAAGCGGCGGTGGCGCTCGATCCGCAGGGTGAGGGTAAGGTGCCCGAACCGCTCGCGGTCGTGTCAATCGGTCTGACTTCACTCGAAGGCGCGCTCGATTTCGCGCGTAGCAAGGGGCAGTCGGTGCGAAGGCTGCGCGCTGGCGTGTACCGGATCGGTGACTCGGATGAGATTTCGTGCGCTGCAGGCTTGGCGGTGGGCAGTGCTCCGGCTCGCTTGGTTTGCGGTCACCGCGCGCATGACGTGGATGGCTTGTTCAACTACGCGACGCGCGGGCTGTCCAACGAACCGCTGCCGAACGTGGATTTTCAGCTCGAACTGCGCCTGGAACCGATAAAAAAGAAGTACCAAGCGGAGCTCGGCTCAGCGCGCTTGCTGGCCGGCTTTTTGCTGCGTGAAGTTCAGGTCGACAATCCGCGCTTCGACCGCGCGCTGTCCAACGCTACCTATTCCTTGATCGACGAGGCGACCGCGCTCGTGCACGACTTGGATAAGGTACGCGTCGACTCGGCGTTGGATAGCGCGAAGAACCTGATCAACTTGCGCTTCAATCTCAAGTTCGCGGGCCAGAAATCCTGGTTGGTGCAGGCCAGCACGGAGACGCTGGCGATGGTCGCCCCCGCGCCGGATTTGTTCTGGCAAATGCCAGCGGACAGTACCCAAGCGAGCTTCGGTGTGGGCTGGAAGCCGGGACGCCTGAAGCCGATCGGCCACACCCTGGCTGAACTCTTGGACGGCTACCTCGAATCCGAGAAGGTGCCGGCTGGGATTCGCAATCAAGCCTCCAAGTCGGTCGAACTACTGTTCGAGCAAGACACCAAGCAGGTGCGCGCCCAGGGGGAGCTCAGCGAACTACCCGGCGATCCGCTCCTGGCCACTGGCTATCGCGTATTGGGCTGGCAAGTTGCCGCGCTCGAAGGCGATTCCAAGGGGCTGATCTCCCTCTTCGACGGGCTGTGGGCGACCTTGGCCAGCCGCGATCTGGCTCGCGTGCTCAAGGCGCGAAACCTGAACCCCGCCTTGGTGCCGAAGGTCAGCTCGCGTGCTGTGCAACTGCGCGGCTTCAAACCCGGAGCAAAAAACTATCGCCTGGAGGTCTCGCACGAGCTCTTCGAAAAATTCTTCAAGAGCCAGCTCAAGCTCGAGCCGCAAGCGAAAGGCAAGGCGCTCGCCAAGAGCGTGCCGCTCTTCACGATCGTCGCCTTCGACGGAGAACGGACTTGGGTTGGCGTGTGCCCAGACGAGAAGGCGCTGATCAAGCGCCTCGAGTCGCTGAAGGATCCGCAAGCGCCCGTGCTGCGCACACGGCAAGGGCTCGATGCGCTGAAGAGCACGCCGCGCGCCGCTGGCGGCTTTCTGACCTTGGGGCGGTTCGCCGGCCAATTGGGCGCGCTGGGCGGGCGCGGTACCGACGCGAAGAAGCTGTTTACGGCGCTGCCGCACCACGGGGATACGCCTGTGCTGTTCAGCTATGACCTGAACTCGGGCGGCCCCGAGATCACCACCACGCTGACCGTGCCGCGAGCCGCGGTCGAAGATTTGGGCGCATTGGTTCCGGTGCTCGCGCTGATGGCCGGCAAACACGATTCGGTGCTGGCCGCGCCTTAGACAGACGGCGCTTCCCGGGCGGCGCTTAAATAAGCTCCGCCCCGCAACACCCAAACTTGCCCGTCGGCCCCGCCTGCGACTAATCCAGGTCCAGGATGTACGACTTCAGGCGACACATAACCACACTGTGTGCTGCCGCCGGTTTGGCGCTAATTTCAGGGCAAGCTCAGGCTTGGGTCGAGAGCGAGGTGCGTTCGCACGTGGCGATCGTCGACGTGGACCGGACTGGGAAGGCGCTCGTGACCGAGGACCTCACGCTGGCGGTGCGCGGTGGGCCGCTGCCGGGATTCGAGTTGAGCGGAGTCGATCTGGACGCCGAGCCGTTGCCCGGCGCCAGCGTATCGTCGGTCGCGAACTCCAAAGCGCAGCTGCCCGCGACGCCACTATTGCTGGACAAGCGGGACGACGGCACCTTGCGCATCGAAGTCGATCGCGAAAAGGGACTACGGACGGGGGTGTACTCGTTTCATTTCCAGTACCGCACCGACTTGCTCAAGCGAGATCTGATCCGGCGCGAGGGCAACGAGGTCGAAGTGCGCTGGATCGGCCCGCGCTTCGAGCAGGGCATCGATTCGGCGCGCGTGGTGTTTCGGTTGCCTGCGGGGCCGACGCCGCCGATGCTGCCCGACGTGAAGAGCAGCGTCGGGCGCCTTCAGGATGGAGACGCCCTGGGCGGGGTTTTCATCGGCAATCTGCATCGATTAGCGGACAAGGACGAGCTCGATATCGTCCGCCCGCACGTCTCGCGTGGTGAACCGGTGCTGTGGCGAGTGCGCGTGAGCGCGAAGGCGTTCGACGCCTTTGCCAATCCGTTGCCCGCGCCGCGCCCGGAGAAAGCCGCCAGCGCGCGTGCGCTCGGCGCAGGTGCAGAGCCGCGGCAGCGCCTTGGCTGGTGGCTGTGCGCGGCGCTTTCCGCGCTCGTCTACGCTTTCGCGGTGGCCGGCAAATGGCGCTATTTTTCGGCTTTGTGCGCTGCGCACGGCGCGCTCCCGCGCTCGCTGGTGCCGTTGCCGGTTGGCCTGCGCGCGGCGGCTTCGGGCACGCTGCTCGCTTCCGCTTTCGTCAGCGCTGCCTGGTTCGATCAGGCGACTCTAGGCGCTGGACTGCTGGTGTCGGCCATGGCCTTGGCCTGCCAATACGCGACGCCTGCGAAGATCGTCTTGCGCGGCCCCGGCCAATGGTTACCGCTCTCGGACCGGGAAGCGTTTGCTCGTGCGGCAACGCCGGTGACAGGGCGCTTCTTCGATGCCGGCACCTTGCCCGGCTTTACCGTGTTCGCCGCGCTGTGCGCGCTGCTGTTGTGCGCGGCTTGGTCCTTGTTTGCCGGCGCGCCGTATCAAGCGCTGCTGCTCTTGCTGGGCTCTGCCAGCACGCTGCCGCTGTTCTTCACCGGTCGCGCCGCGCAGCTGCCGCCAGACTTGGCGGTCCGCCCGCGCGCGCTCTTGGCCGGTCTCGCGGCTCGCTTGCGGCGCGCCCCGGGGATCAAGGTCGTGGCTTGGGCGCGCATTCCGGAAGGCCGAGTCGCGGCCGACGAATTGCGGCTCTTGGTCCAAGTGCCGGGCGCGCCGCGGGGCCTGCTCGGCGTGGAAATCGGCGTCGAATACGGCGCTGCGTTGGGCGGCGCGGCGGCCGCGCCGTTCGTGCTCATCCGCGCTCGCGAAGGTTCGGCGGTGGTGAGCGCCTTACCGCACGATTTGATTTGGACTCGTGGGCGCAAGGCCGACGAGCGCGCCGCCTTGCTCCGGCCGCGCCTACCCACGCTGATTCACTGCGAGCGCCTGCTGCTCGAGCTGCTGGCCGAGCTGCGTGACGGCGAGCAGGCTCCGGGTCAGCGTCCGCGCTCGAACCGCAGCACGGTGCAGAGTGCGGCCTCACGCAGCGTGATGTCGCCCGCGCACGTGCTGTAGAGCGCGCACGTGTTGTAGAGCGCGCTAGCGCTCGTAGCTCCAGGTCGTTTGCACTTCGCACGAAAGCAAAAGGTTGTCGTTCGCGTCCGTGGTCAGGACGGTGGTGATCATGCCCGCTTCTGCCGTCTGTCCGTCGCCCGACACCGTGAAATGGAAGGCATCGACGGTCAGGTAGTAGTTGTAAGTGCCATCGGTCTCCGAACAGGGCTTCGTGTCGGAGTTGAGGGAAGCGTTGCGATCGTCGACATCGGCCAGGATTTCGCAGTTCGAGCCAGGGCCAAAGATCAGATCCGAGGTGGTCCCGAGGCCGACCGTATCTTTGCCGCCCGGGGTTACCTCTTCGGTGGTTGGGTCGACTCCGTCGCAGAAGGTGGTGGTCTCCCCGCTCGTGACCGTCCAAGTGCCGGTGAAGAGCGAGAAGTCCACACCGTTCGCTGCTCCGCCGTTCGCCCCGCCACCGCGCCCGGCGTTGCCGCTGGTCGCTCCGCCGTTGGGCGCTCCGCCGCCGCGTCCGGCGTTGCCGCTACCGGCTTTCGACGTGCTGCCGCTGCTCCCGGCCTTCGACGGGCCGCCGCCACTGCCGTTGCCCGCGCTACCGCCGTCTTCGGGTTTGGCTTCATCCAAGGGTTGCACCAAGAGGCAACCGGGGATCAAGAGTAACCCGAGCCAGCTCCACGCCGTTGTTTTCACAGGCTACCTCCCAGCATCAGCCCAGCCACTTGTGGCGAGACCACCGGTGTCAGCCTAAGCCGCGCAGCGCTCGCGGGCGGGCTCTCGTGCTTGCTGCCGCTGACCAAGAAATAGACGAACAAACCGGCTGAAACCAGCGTGCCACCGATCAGAACCGCGTTCACGGTGCCGAGCGTCTGCGCCGAATCCCGCTTGTCGAAGCGTGACGGATCGGTGCTCGCGTTGGCGTCGTCGAAATCGCTGCGCTTGCCCGAATAGAGTGCGCCGGTGACGACGGAGCCGACCAAGAACACGCCGGTTACGGCGCCAGAGACGATCGCGCCGGTATTCGCGCCAGAGCCAGGCGCTTCTGGGGGAGGAGTCGTGGCCGGCGTCGCGGATGCTGGCGGAGCGACCGCGGCCACCGCCGCTGGCGCGTTCGCGCTGTCTTTCAGCGCCGGCACGGTAATCGCGAGCCGGGTCGACGTCGACGGTGCGTCGAACGTTTGCGTCGACGTCTCTTTCCCCGGGGCGGACGCTTCGAGCACGTGCTTGCCCGGATCGATGGCGATCGGCAGGCCCAACGCGGCCGAGGCCAGCTCACGCGTGTCGAATTTGATGACCAGACCGGGAACGGCCGCGCCGGGTGCGAGCGCGATGGTGACGTGAGCCAGCTTGGGTTCGAGAGCGCGGATATGCTCCTCGGCGAGTTGGGCGCGATCGTTGTCGCCTTCACGCTTGGCTCGCGAGCTGGCCTCGCTGAACTCGGCCCAGGCGGTGGCGGGCTTGCCCTCCGACTCATGGCAGATCGCTAGATTGAGCAGGGTGCCGAGGCCGGGGTCGAGCTTGTAGCTCTCGGCGAACTTGGGGCACGCCTCGGCAAACTTGCGCTCGTTGGAGAGCCGCTTCCCTTCGCGAAAGAGCGACTCGGCCAGGGCCGCGTTGCCGGCTTGGGCCCGCGCGGGGGCGGACCAAGAGCAGGCGGCCAGTGCGGCGAGTAGGGTCAGAGCGCTTGAGCCTCGCGGCATTTTCCAGGGCAGCATTCCAGGGTCTGAGTTAAACCCCACCCGCCCCTGGTGAAAAGCCATTTTTGGCGTTTCTGCCGGGTTTCGCTCGAAATTGCCGGCGCGTGCCTGGACGGACATTCGGCCTCGGGCTAGGCCTCTACCTGGTCTAGCTCGTTTGGCGTCACCAGGAAGATCACGATGACCGAGGTTTACGCAGGGCAGATACTCGGCGGCAAGTACCGCGTCGACCGCGTGCTCGGCGCTGGCGGCATGGGCATGGTGGTCGCGGCGACGCACCTTCAGCTCGACGAGCGGATCGCGATCAAGTTCCTTTTGCCCGAAGCGCTCCGCAACCCAGAAGCCGTGGCTCGCTTCGGGCGTGAGGCCAAGGCCGCGGTCAAGATCCGTGGCGAGCATGTCGCGCGCGTGATTGACGTGGGCACGTTCGAAAACGGCGCGCCGTACATGGTGATGGAGCACTTGGACGGCCGCGATCTGTCCGCGTTGATTCACGAGCAAGGCGCGCTGTCCCCCACGGACGCGGTCGACGCCGTGCTGCAAGCCTGTGAAGCGCTGGCCGAGGCGCACGCGCTCGGCATCGTGCATCGTGATTTGAAGCCGGCCAATCTGTTCATGGTGCGGCGTCCGGACGGCACCCCCTGCGTCAAGGTGCTGGATTTTGGCATCTCCAAGTTGACCGCCGCGGGCTCCGATCATTCGATGACCAAGACCTCGGCGGTGATGGGCTCGCCGTTGTACATGTCGCCCGAGCAGATGACCGCGTCGCGCCAAGTCGACGCGCGCACCGACATTTGGGCGATCGGCGTCGTGCTGTACGAGCTGTTGACTGGGCGCGTGCCCTTCAGCGCCGAGACCCTGCCCGAGATTTGCGGTTTGATCCTGACCGCGGTTCCGCCCGCCGTCCGCGATCATGCACCGGGGGTGCCGGATGGCCTCCAGAACGTGGTTCGACGCTGTTTGGAGAAGGATCGCGAGCGCCGCTTCTCCAACGTGAGCGAGCTGGCCTATGCGCTCTCGCCCTTCGGTTCGCGCGCCACGTCGCGATCGGTCGAGCGCATCGCGCGCATCTTGGGTGCATCGAGCGTGCTCGATGCCATGCCGCTGTCCGCTCCGGCGCCCGCGCAGGGGAATTTCGGTCCCTCCACCCAGTCCAATTGGGGGCAGACCCAGCCCAGTCGCGCTCGTGCCATGCCGCTCTTGGCGGCTGCTTTCGGGGTTGTCGTGCTGCTCGGCGCGGCCTCGGCTTTTCTGTTCTTTCGCAGCAAAGCCGAAGTCGCGCCCGCGCTCGCCGGTTCGAGTCAGCCCGTGTTGGCCGAAGCCATCCCGAGCGCCGCACCCACGCCACCGGCCGAGGCCGCGCCCGCGCCCGTGCCAGCGAGCGCTGCGGTCCCGGCAGCAGCGAGCGCTGCAGCCCCCGTCGCAGTCAAAAGCCCAACGCCTCCTCCGGCCGCGAATCCGCCCAAAGCGACCGCGAAGGCCGCGCCCGCGCTCAAGCCAGCAGCGGTCGTGACCCCGGTGCCCGTGCCCGTTTCGCAACCGGCGCCGGTGCCTGCGAAGACCAAGCGCAGCACCGACGATCTGTTGAGCGGTCGGAACTAGGCGCGTCGCTCATGGTTCGAGCAGCGCCGCGAGATCTGGCGGCAGCGGCTCGTACACGGTGAAGCCCGGCACGCCCGCCTCGCCCGGCCAGCTGAGCTGACTTGCGTGCAGAGCATGGCGCGCGCCGAGCGCCGGCAGCCGTTCTCCGCCGTACACCGCGTCACCTGCAATTGGGTGGCCGATGGCTGCCAAGTGCGCGCGGATTTGGTGGCGAAACGCGCTGCCGACCGAAAGCTCGATCAGCGCTCGATCGCCGGCGATCTGCTTCAGCCAATAGCGAGTGAGCTTGTGTCGGGCGTAGCCGGACTGGTCGCCCGCTTCGAGCACTCGCACGCGCTCCGGGTGCGCCGGATCGGGCGCGAGCGCGCGCGAAATCTCGCCGGACTCGGCCAAGCCGCGGGCGGAGACCACGGCCAAATAGCGCTTTTGTAGCTGTTCGCGCGAAAGCGCTTGGCTCATGCGCGTGAAGGCCTGGGCGCTGCGCGCGGCCAGCACCAGACCCGAGGTTTGAGTATCGAGCCGGTGCACGATGCCCGGCTCGCGCGCACGGTGGCCCACGCCCTGCATTTCCGGGTAGCGGGCGAGCAATGCGCCGCACAAGGTGCCGCGCTCGCTGGTGACGAGCGGCGCGGTCGGCATCCCGGCGGGCTTGTTTACGACCACGAGTTCGGCGCGCTCCAAGCGCAGGTCGAGCGCGAGTTCGGGTTCGGGCTCGAGCGACTCGGGGTCGTCGAGTTCGACCGTGATCTTGGTGCCGGCGGTGACCAAGGACGATTTTTTCGCGCGCCGACCGTCGATGCGCACGCGCCCGCTTTCGCACAGCTCCGCCGCCTGGTGCCGTCCGAGCCCGGCGATCTGCTGCGTCAGGAACTTATCGAGCCGGCCATTGCCGTCGGCCTCGCGCGGAACGAGCTCGATGCGCCGCGCGCTCACCACACGCCTTGCAGCCCGAGACTCATGAACGAGCGTGTGCCACGCGCGGGATTTGCGGGTTCCATGTTGAAATAGGGCAGGGCCCGCAGGCTCTTTTCGTCCTTGTTGCCGCCGCCGCGAGTCGACAGCCAGCCGATGCCGCCGCCGATCACGGTACCGGCGGCGATGCTCGCCAACCACAGCCGGCTCTGGGTGGGGCTCTCCTTCTCGTCGACCAAGAGCAAGGGGCTGGCGGCGGCCGCGCCGGTCAATGCGCCCAGGCTCGCCGCTAGATCGATTAGCAGCATGCGCGACGAAGTGACGTCGATTTGCGTCGCCAAGACACCGGCGCTCAAAACGCCAATCCCCGCGCCGTAGCCCATGCCACGTTCGGGAGTGAAGTCGGTGCTGCCGCGGTAGGCCATCTCGGTCAAGCCGCCGAGCAGGGTGCCGGCGGCGCCGCCGGAGTGCGCGAGCACCGCGCCGCCCTCGGTCATCGGCTTCAACGTGAGTGCTGCGGCGCTCAGCGAAACGCCCGCGGACGCCGCCACCAGCCCGTACACGTACAGATCCTCGTCTTGAACGTCGTAGCTCTTGGCGATCAGGATGCCCGAAGCGATCGGCCACCAGGCACCGGCAGACAAGAACCAAGCGTCACCGAGCGTGATGTCCCACTCATCGGCCACCAACATCGAAGCACCCAAGCCGATGCCCGTCCCGAGCGCCACGAGCGGGTAGGTCAGCCGCGCGTCGACCGAGCCGCTCGCGCGTTGCAGCGAAAAGCCGACGTAACCGCCGACCACCGCGGCGTTCAGCGCCAATACGGCGCGTCCCTGTGAGCGCGGTGTGTCGCTGTCGAGCGCCCGCTCCGGCGCGGGGCGCTCGGGACCGTGCTCGGCGATCGGGCGCGCGCTATTCACGACGTCCTTCATCATCAGGTTGGCGCGGATCTCCAACGCTTGCGCATCCACCCGCTGCGAACGCTCGCGCAGCACATTTTCGCCCGGCGCAACGGCGACGATGCGCAGCCGCACGCCGCTGCCTTCCAGGCTCACGCGCGGAGAAATCAGCCAGGAATCGTGCGCGCGTTCGATCAGCGCGTCGTCCGTTGGCAGGGTGCGAGAACGAGCCGAAACGGTCAACGTCAGCCCCAAGTCTTGAACCGCTTCGCTCAAGATGGCGTCGACCTGACGGGCGAGCCTGGCCAACTGCTCCGCGTTCTCCGGCTGCAGCGCGAGTTCGGCTTTCTCTGGCACCGCCGTAGGCAGCAAGATGGCTTCACTCGGAGCGGCGCACAGCGCCCCCGAGCGGGCGAGGAGCGCGCCGCTGAATGCAGCGATTACGGCCAGGTTTCGCATGGCGGTCAACTCGCGACCGAGCTTAGAACATCACCGTGGTGTTGATCCATGCGTCGATGGCATGGGCATCATCGGCCTTGAAGCGCTGTCCGGGATTATCGATGACGCCTCGGTAGTTCGGATTCGGCGTGCCGGAGGCGGTGCTGGCGGAGCTTGCCGTCGCGCCCCCGCTACGGCAAGGACCTGCTTTGCCGCTGTCACCCGCGAGGTCCGGGCTGCACGCTTGATCGATGGTGATGAAGTGGGATTGCACCAGCGTGTAGCCGCTGCCCACGCGGAATTTGATGTATTCGCCGGCCTGCCAGGTAAATTCTGCGCTCAGGCGGTACGAGCCGTGCGCCTGAACGTCAGTGACGCCGGTGAAGTACACTTTCTCGGAGCGCGGATTGACCACCGATGGCGCCTGGTTGCACGGGGTGCTCGTGGTGCAGTTCGGATTCTGCTGATACTCGGCGTAGTTCGGTACGCGCAGGGACGGCGCGTCGCTCGAGCCGAGCGCATCGAACAGCTCGGAATAGTCGCGACCCTCGGAGACGTACGTGCCGGTGAAGCGAAAATCCAAGGTGATGCGCTGGAACTGTTCGCGGATTTCCCAGGGGATCACGTTCAGGCCGAACAAGAGCGTGCCACGGAGCGGAGGATGATTGGCGAGCACGCCTTTCAAGTTCGTGGAGCCGTAGTCCGTGCCGCTGTTTTGGAACTCGACCAGGGCGCGGAACCCGCCGTACGGCTCGATGTACTTGAGCCGCCGCGACAGATAAGTGTGCGCCTCGACGGCCGTCGTGCCGCGGCTGACGCCGGGTGAACGCGAGCCGCTGAAATTCCCCTCCAAAGGACCCGCGTCCGGGTTCGGGTACTCTCCGGACGTGCCGTTGCGATTGAGATCCGAAGGGTACGCGCACTGCACCTGCCCGGAAGCCTGATTCAGGCCATTGCCGTTCGGGTTGCAGGCGTGCATCGGCTCGGAAACACTGAAGCGGCCTTCGACGCCGATCACCCAGGTCGGCCGCGCGCTGTTGCGCATTTGGTTCATGAGGGCCGCGTCGATGCCCACGGCCAGGTACTCGATGCCGCTGCGCGTGGGTGATTTGAACGGCAAGCTGAAGAGCTGCTCCCCCGGCGCGCCAGCGAGCGTCACGCTTTGCTGCTTTTCGCTGCCCTCCGTGCCGGTCAGCTCGCGGTCGTCCGAGAGGATGATCGGCACCCGGAACACCAGCGCGATGTCTTTGTACAAACCGATGTCGGCGCGCGTCAAAAGCCGGCTCGTGGTCTGATGGTATTGGGCGACGTTCAGATTGCTTTGGGTGAAGCCGCCGCCGCCCAGGCCGGGCTCGTCGATCGAGGTCTCCCGGCGAATCACGGAGGAGGCCCAAGTGCTCTCGTAGCCGAGCGACAAATGCAGATCGAAGGCGTCGTCGTCGTCGAAGGCGTCCGCGACCTGAGTGATTTCAGCCGGCTCCTTCAGCATCCGCGGCTCGTTGACCAAGCGTTTCTCGTCCGCCCGGGCGGGCGCTGCGGCAGACAGAGCCATGCAGCACAGGCCCAGCAGCGGGGCGTTGACGGCGAAGCGCTTGGTGAGACTCATTCGCGTGCAAGGGCATAAATAACGCCCGGCCGGGACGGTAGCACTACTGCCGCAGCCTTTGGCAAGACCCGTGCGCGATCGACGGAATTCGGTTCTCTATTGGGGCGCGCGCGGCACGCTCTGCCAGCGCGCGTCGGCGTGTGCGACAGAGCCGGACAGCCTCTGCCGAATGGCCGGATCGCGCTCGGTAAAGGCCGCGACCGCCGCGATGGCGCAGGCCGCTCGCGCCTTCGAGCGCTCACGCATGTGGGCCGCCGCGCGCGCTCCGAGCGATTCGTTGGACGCGCTCGCCGATACCGGAAGGGGGACGCCCGGGTCTTTGCCGCTGAGCACGCGTCGAGCGCTGCCTTCTGCGCTCTCCGCGGCGCTCTGGCAAGCGTCGACGAGCGACTGCGCTTGGCGCCGCGTGCTCGGCAAACGCGCTTCGGCTCCGCTTCGCACCGGATTCTTGAACTGCGGTTTGCCCCGCTCTTCCGGTTCGACCCAAGCTTCACCTTGCTTGACGCGTACGCGTAGCCCTCTTTCGCCGAACTCCAGATCGAGCGCGGCATCACCGAAGTGGACTACGCCCTCGGGAGTCGCAATCAAGACCTCCGCGCCGGGGCGGACGCCCAGGTTGGCGGAGGTCGAGAGCTGCCCGTCCGCGAGCAGGATTTGTTCTGAGCCGTCACGGCAGGGTAAAGCGTGGCCTGGGCCGATGAGCTTGAATTCGCGGCTGGTTTGCGTGTGCCGAAGCGCAACGGAGGCGCCCGCTGCAAGCTCGACCCAGTGCGTGCCGTCCAGCAAGGCTGCGCTCGCGAGCGGTACGCCGTCGACCGTAGCCAGGCCAATGACGGTCAGCGCGCGGCAAGCTGGCTTGGCTTTCGTCGCGGGCGGCACGGGCGTCACGGCGTGGCGCTCGCTCGGCGGGGGCGCGACGCTCGGCGGGGGCGCGACGCTCGGCGCGGCCGAGGCGCTGGCGGCGCTGGGCTTGCTGGATACGTTGGATTTTTCACACGCGCCGACGCCGGCGAGGCTCAGCGCGAACCAGGCCAGGCGACGGCCCATGGCTTGCACGCTCAACCCCCGCGCAGCGATGGCGGAGGAGGGGGGATGAGCAGCGTCTTCCGATTGTCGTCGTCGTCATCGGAGAAGATTTCGCTGCTGATGTCTTCCAGGGCAAGCTCCTCCTTGGCGGCGCCCAGCTCGCGACTGGTATCGGCCAGGCGATCGGCGAGCACACCCAAGAACTGCCACAATAGCTTGACCGCGAGCTGGTGCTCCTTGCGCAAGATCTCGAAGAACTCCGTGCGGCGGATCACCATCAGCTCGCTATTGCCCGAAGAACGCACGGTGGCCGAGCGTGGCTGGCTGCGCACGAGCGCCATCTCACCGAAGTGATCGCCCGCGTTCAGCGTGGCGAGCTCCGCGCCGTTGCGCATCACCGTGGCGTGGCCGGAGAGCACGATGAACAGCTCCTCGCCCTTGTCCCCCTCGCTGATGATGGTCTCGCCGTTCTGGTAGTCACAGACGTCCGTGACCTGCAACACTCGCAGGATCTCGCGGTCGTTGAGCGGGCGGAACAGCGGCATGCGCGCCAAGATGTCGCGCTTGAGCTGCAGCTGCTTGGCGCGCAACTCGTCCCGCGAGGTGACGTCGCCCACGGTCACGATCACGGAGGTGATGTTGTCCTTGCCGCCGCGCTCGTTGGAGGCGTCGACCAGGGATTTGCAGGCCGCATCCGCGTCCGGGTTGCCGAGCCGCCGGCCCAAGCCCTCCAGATCTTCTTCGAAGTAGCCGCACAGGCCGTCCGAACAGAGCAAGAAGCGATCGCCCGCGGTCAAATCCAAGACCAGCGTGTCGGGCTCCACGTGCTCGTACACGCCCACCGCGCGCGTGATCGCGTTCTTTTGCGCCAGCTGCTCGACCTGCTCGCGCGGCATCTTCTTGCGCTTGATGAGCTCGTTGTAGACCGTATGATCCTCGGTCAGCTGTTCGAGCAGGCCACCGCGGAGCATGTAGATGCGGCTGTCACCGACGTAGATCATGAACGCTTGCGTGCCGATCACCAGCAAGCAAACCAAGGTCGTGCCCATGCCGCGCTTCTTGGTGTCCTTCACGGCTTCGGCGTGCACGCGCTGGGAGGCGCGGTTCACGGCGAACTCGAGCATGTTCAAGATGTCGCGCTTGGTGACCTTGGCGGCGCCTTTGGCCAGCGCCGCGTAGTCCGAAATGAGGTCGGCTTGCTTCTTGATCTCTTCGTGCACGGTGCGCACGGCGAGCGCGCTCGCGATCTCGCCCGCGGCGTGTCCGCCCATCCCGTCGCAAACGATGAACAACCCGAGCTTCTTGTCGACCAAGAAGTTGTCTTCGTTCTGATCTCGCACCCTGCCCACATCGGTCAGGGCCGCGAACTTGACTTCGGGTGCGCTCATCACAGTTCAGGATAGCCAAGCCGCTCGCCTTCGGAAAGCACCGCGGAATCGGGCCGGATATTTCAGCGTGATTCCCGAAGCGTCGCTCACCCGAGTTGGGTTCTTTTTTACGCGGCGCCAGCGCCGTCGGCGTCGCACAGTGAACGAGCGCCGGTGCGAGCCACCACTACATGATCGATCAGCGGCACGCCGACGATCTCGCACGCGGCGCGGATGACGCGCGTCATCGC
>Ga0247760_1000263_pt1 | contig 59233 bp, 47 predicted proteins | sample UWRJL171409R4_FD_179936 | JGI IMG/M metagenome (GOLD analysis project Ga0247760, IMG submission 179936) | Plant litter microbial communities from Arlington Agricultural Research Station in Wisconsin, United States - UWRJ-L171-409R-4 | ecosystem: Environmental > Terrestrial > Plant litter >... | reverse complement strand
CGGCTGGGCCGCCGCTTCTTCGTTTGGGGAAGTTGAATGCTCGCGGGCTGACTGCTCCCGATGCCTCGAACAAGGCATAAAGAACGAAGAGCAACACACAAAATGCAGCGTGGGCCACTGACTGATGTCAGTGACCCACGTTCTCTTCAGTTCACGCTGCGCTCCGAAGAGCGACCGATGCGCGGCTCAGCCGCCTGTGCCGCCTGAACCACCGCCGGCAGCCGGAGCGCCTGCTGCTGCGCCGCCTGAGCCGGCAGCCGGAGCGCCGCCAGCGGGCGCGCCTGCTGCTGCGCCCCCTGAACCCGCGCCAGGAGCGCCTGCGGTCGCGGCCGGCGCGCCGCCTGCACCGGCGGTGCCGCCCGACGGCAGGGGCAATGTGCCGCCCGCAACCAGAAGAGCGCGCACATCCGAGATGCAGTAGTCGAATGGAACGGTCGAGCTGGGGCCCGTCACGACCTGCCAGGAGATCTTGATCAGCTTGTTCTTGACCGTTTCTGCTGTTGGCTCCGGCGGAGTCATCGGCATCCAGCACTTGGATACCAGCTCGCTGAACAGCACCGTGTTGAGGCCAACCTTGACCTTGACCGTATCGGGGGTGCAGAACTCCGAAACGCCGTCCTCGACCTTGAACCGGAAAGACTTGGGTGCCGGCACCGTTTCGCCGGTGACCACGAAGCTAAAGCCTTTGACCCTAGTGGCGTCGAACGGGAGCGGCGTCATCACGCCTTCACCCGTGGCCGGATCGATCGGCTGGTTCAGATTCATGCCGATGGCGGCGCCCCAGTACTGCCCGTAGCAGTCCGTGGCCGGGGGAGTGAACGTCTTGTCCACACAAACCGCGGATGCCATGTCGACCTTGGCCGCGGTGCCCTTGATACAGGCGTTGGAGCCCATGAAGTTCTCTGTCATGCCCACTTTGGAGGTTTCATCGCCGAAGGCGAAGACGGCGCCCTGAACCAGCAGGCCGTTGCTTTGAGAGTCGACCCAGCCATCAACCGGCTGGAGCAGGACACCTTCCGTTACGACGCCGCCGGCCGCGCCGCCGTTCGACGATCCGGCGCCCGCGGGAGGCGCCCCTGCCGTGCCTTGGTTGCCACTACCGGCGACCGTGATCGGGCCGCTGCCTGCTGCTGCAGGGTTCGCGCCGCCACTGTCACAGGCGGCAAAGCCGGTGGCCATCGACAAGATAGAGACGCCTAGGACAAGTTTTGCTGCCGAAGTCATGTTTTCCAGCGTAGCCGAGAGCTCAGGCTAGTTCAAGCGACGAAGCGACGAATTGGGCCCATTGGCAAAATTGAAACAAGCACTCTGGTACCGGTTCCGCATTACTACGCAGCGCACGCTGGACGACGTCGCGCTGGGCACTCGCCACCAAGTCCATTACCGTTGCTCGCCGCGCGAGCGTTCGCGCGCGGCGTCATTTCACGTCGACATAAAAATCTTCCGTGACGAGGTTCGTGACCGGGCCGTTCCAAACTTCGTAGCCCACCGCGACGGCGAGAATTTGTGCGCCGGGCAAGGAACCGCGCTTCACGGCGTCTTTGTACACATCCAGCACGTCGAACTCGAGCTCGCCGAGATCCTGCCCCTCGGGCTTCACGTAGTTTACGATCGGAAGGTTGTTGACGGTACCCTTCCAAACATTCCACGTGCCTGGCAGACCTGTCACGGTTGCGCCCACGTCGGCCCCGCTTGGCCGAGCGCCTGCGGGTTGCTGCCCTGGCGGCTCGCGAAGCCAAACCATCAGATACGAGGAGAGCTTGCCTCCGTCGCCGAGCCAGATATCCCACGCAGCGTTGTACTGACCGGTGTTGCCGTTGGCCTTCCAACGCCAACCGGTTTTGATCGATTTGGCGGCGCTGATCGCCATCGGCAGGGCGCAATCCGACGGCTTCATCGAGTACAGACCGCAGAACATGGTCGGGTAGCCCGCGGGTTCATATTTAGGGCCCTGAGTACCGGCAAACGCCTTCACCGTGAACGCGGTGCCCTGCCACGAGATCGTGTGGCTTTGCCAGTTGGGACCCCAGCCGTTGGCGATGAACATGTAGCCTACGCCGTTGCGATACACGTCGCCTTCAGCGTATTGCCCCGTCGTCTCGCCACTGCCTTGATACTGGCCAGTGCCCAGTTGCGTCACGGTGGCTCCGGTGCCTGCCGTTGGGGGAGCCCCGGCGCCGCCTGGGCTGCCACCCGCGCCGGCCATGCCGGGAGCGCCAGCCGTGCCGGGAGCGCCAGCGCCGCCGGTGACCGGATTTACCGGCTTGCAATTGGCCGGGGGAGTGACCTTGACCCGACCGGTTTGCAAGTTGGGCAGGCCGTCACCATCGGTGTCGACTGATTCGTAAATCCCGTCGCAGTCCATATCGAGCGCGATCGCGTTTGGAGTGGTGCCACCGGTCGTGTCCACGGCGGGTCCGTCCGTCTTGCCGTCGCGGTTGATGTCGAACATGTCGGCGTGGCGGTCTTTGTTCGCATCGACGAAGGAGCCCAGATCATCGGCCAGGCCGTCGTGGTTGTCGTCCAAGCCGGCGGGGGAGCCGCTCGAGCTTTCGCCACCGCAGGCAAAGGTGAGCACGAAGGGCGCGAGCGCGACCGCCGGGATCAATAGGCTCTTGAGCAGCGGCTTTAATTGCGATGCAGCGGACCTCGGGCGCGAAGGGGAGAGGTGTTGGGCGACACGCCCAGCGTAACGCTGCGTTCTAAGCACCATGATCTGAAGGTACTTTGAATGTGGAATCGGTTCCAGTCCAGCGCCGAATTGGACATTCCCTCGCGCCAGTGAACCGCGACTCGATTGTCACAGGCTCGGCGCTGGAAAAATACGGACGCACGCTAATTCCCGGTCCAATCAGCACACCAACTGTCTCGAACTGTCTCGAAACGACGCGCACCGACTCCGTCAATGTATGGGACTCGCGCCTGGTTAGTTACTTAGCTTGCTTGTCATGGACTCGATTCAGCCCCGCGCGCCGACTGCCCGTGCCTGCGCCGCGGGGACGCGGGTTCACTGCCAGAGCAGCGCGAGGACCGCCGCGGGCCGTGGAAGCCCGCCAAATGGGGCTGCTCGTCAACGCAATTTTAGCGACGCTGACAAGCCCGCGCACGTCGGCACGTAGCAACGCCGCGCGCAGCGTCCCAGTACGGGCCTCGCCGCGGTTGCCGGCGCGCGCTGAGCTCAGACGAAAGGCGACGCGCGGTCGATCGCCCAACGAGCCGCCCGTACCCCGATGAGCTCACGTCATCGGGGCCAGGCGAGCTACTGCAAAATGATCAGAGACAGGCCGAGGGCATGCCGACGCCGCGCAGCAAGCCTTGAATGGCGCTTACGACGCCTGGGCCGCTCTTGCCTGCCGCGACCAAGCTGTTGCACATGCCAGCGGCTTGCGTGAGCGAAGTCTTGGTGGGCTCCGGTGCGCTGGCAGCGTTCTGCGTCAACGCAGCGCAGCACTTGGCGAAGCTTTGTGCCGGGGCGCCCCCGGTGGGCTTCTTCACCGAAGCCGAGGCCGACGCGGCCGGCAACTCTTCAGGTACGAGCTCGACCGGCGCTGTGGGGGTGGGGACAGCGGCCGGAGCTGCCGAGGGCAGGGGCGGCGGCGGCTCGTCCTTCTTGCAGCCCATGTAACCGGTCGCCAAAGACGACACCAGAAGTCCGAGCAGGACTGGTCCGAACACCGATGAGGCTACCTTAGACGCTTGCGACATTTCCGTTTCCTCCGCTGACGCTTGTTACCGGCAAATCTAGTCGCGACTCTTCTACTCGAAGAACGCGCCCAACGCCGAATACTTACACACGAAGCCGACCGGGCAGCGCGCTGCCAAATCAGCCCCTATGCCTTGATATCATTCGGCTTTACGGGCAGCAAGCGCCACAAAATAGCTCGACCCGCAGACGCGCACGGCGCAGGCGGGTCGAGGCAATCTTGTGTTGCAGCCTCGAGAAACGCGGTCAGCCGGGGCCTAGCTCAGGAACAACCCATGGAGTTGCCGCAATTCAGGCATTTGTAGCAAGCGCCGTTGCGCACGGTAATGTGGCCGCAGCCATCGCATACCGGGGCGTCGCCCATCATCTCTTCCAGCTGGGCGTCGAGGGCGCCGTGCGCGCTGGTCGCTTCCACACTGGGCGGCGGGGGCAAGAGGCTGGCCGTGGGCGGCTCCACCGGCACGTGCTTGGGCAACGTCGGATCTTCGATCGCCACGGCGTCTTCGGCCGGCTTCACTTGCGCAAAATCGTAACGCTTCAAGTATTCGACGCCGATCACACGGAAGATGTAGTCGACGATCGACGTCGAGAACTTGATGTTCTCGTGTCCGGTCACCACGCCGTGCGGCTCGAAGCGGGTGAAGGTGAACTGTTCGACGTACGTCGAGAGCGGCACCCCATATTGCAACCCGACTGACACCGCCATCGCGAAGCAGTTCATCAACGAGCGGAAGGCCGCGCCTTCCTTGTGCATGTCGATGAAGATCTCGCCCAGCGTGCCGTCCGCGTATTCGCCGGTGCGGAGGAACACTTTGTGGCCGCCCACGTGCGCTTCTTGCGTGAAGCCGTGGCGCTTCTTGGGCAGGCGCACGCGCGTGCCTTCTGGGCGCACGCTGCGCGCAGTTGCTTGCGTCGCGGCGGCCAGGCTGTGGTTGGTGGAGTCGGTCTCCTCGGCCTTGTCCGCGCTCGAATTGAGCGGTTGCGAGGCTTTACAGCCGTCTCGGTAGAGCGCGACGGCCTTGAGGCCTAGCTTCCAGCCTTCTTCGTAAATTTCGCGCACATCAGCGACGGTGGCGTCGTTCGGCAAGTTTACGGTCTTGCTGATCGCGCCCGACAAGAACGGCTGCGCGGCGGCCATCATTTTCACGTGCGACATCGGCGCGAGGAAGCGCTTGCCAGTCTTGCCGCAGCGATTGGCACAATCGAACACCGCGTAGTGCTCTTCACGCAAGAACGGCGCGCCTTCGATCGTCATGCGACCGACGATCGTCTCGTTGGCCTCTTCGATCTCGTTTTCGGCGAAGCCGAGGTACTTGAGCAGGTTGAAGCCGGGCTGGCTAATCCGCTCCGGGGTCACGCCCAAGCGCTCGTAGGTCTCACGACCGACGACCCAGGGAGCGAACGCCAGGCTCAGGTCGAACACACCGGGCAGGGCGCTCTCGACCCGGCTCAGCTCTTCGTCCGTCAGACCACGAGCCTTGAGCGAAGCGCGGCTGACGTGCGGCGCGCCGAGCAGCGTGTTCGTGCCCGAGACGTAGGCCACGATTTCTTGGATTTGCGCTTCCGAGTAGCGCAAGCGCTTGAGCGCTTCGGGCACCGACTGATTGACGATCTTGAAGTAGCCGCCGCCAGCCAGCTTCTTGAACTTCACCAGCGCGAAATCCGGCTCGATCCCGGTGGTGTCGCAGTCCATCAGCAGGCCGATGGTGCCGGTCGGCGCGAGCACGGTGGCTTGCGCGTTGCGGTAGCCGTGCTGCTCGCCCAGGCGAACCACGTTGTCCCAGTCTTCGGTCGCGGCGCGCCAGAGCGAATCCGGGCATTGATCGCGGTTCAGCGCGTAGGCCGCGTCTTGGTGCATGCGCATCACGCGCAGCATGGGTTCGCGGTTCTTGGCATAACCGGCGAAGGGACCCTTGGCAGCGGCGATCTCGGCGCTGGCGACGAACGCGTGGCCGCACAAGATGGCAGTGAGCGCGCCGGCAATGCTGCGACCCTTGTCCGAGTCGTACGGGATGCCGAGCAGCATCAAGACCGTGCCCAGGTTCGCGTAGCCCAGACCGAGCGGGCGGAAATCATGCGAGTTCTTGGCGATGCGATCGGTCGGGTAGCTCGACAGATCGACCAGGATTTCTTGCGCCAAGAAGAACACCTCGATCGCGTGGCGGTAGCCCGCGATGTCGAAGTTGCCTTGCTCGTCCAAGAACTTGGTCAGGTTGAGCGACGACAGATTGCAGGCCGTGTCGTCCAGGAACATGTACTCCGAGCAGGGGTTGGAAGCGTTGATCTTCCCCGTGTTGGAGCAGGTGTGCCACTTGTTGATCGTGCTGTCGTACTGCACGCCCGGGTCGGCGCATGACCACGCGGCCTCGGCGACCGTGTTCCACAAATCAGCGGCATCGAGCGTATCGATCACCGCGCCAGTGGTGCGCGCGCGCGTCTGCCATTTGCCGCCAGCGAGCGCGGCCTTCATGAAATCGTCCGTGACGCGGATCGAGTTGTTCGAGTTCTGGCCGCTGACGGTGTGGTACGCCTCGCCGTTGAAATCGCTCTCGTAGCCGGCGGCGATCAGCGCCTTGGCCTTCTTTTCTTCGCGCACTTTCCAGGTGATGAAGCTCTCGATTTCCGGGTGATCCATGTCCAGGCAGACCATCTTCGCCGCGCGGCGCGTGGTGCCACCGCTCTTGGTCGCGCCCGCGGCGCGATCGAGCACTTCCAAGAAGCTCATCAAGCCGCTGGAGGTACCGCCGCCCGACAACTTCTCTTGTTTGCCGCGAATGTGGCTGAAGTTCGAACCCGTGCCCGAGCCGTACTTGAACAGGCGCGCTTCGTTCTTGGCTAGGTCGTAGATGGCCATCAGGTCATCGTCGACGGACTGAATGAAGCAGGCCGAGCACTGCGGGCGCGCATAGGCGTTGCTGGTCTCTTCGCAGCGCTCGGTCGTTTCGTTCCAAGCCCAGTTGCCGCCCGAGCCTTCGATGCCGTACTCGTGAAATAGCCCGCAGTTGAACCACACCGGCGAGTTGAAGGCGCCGTATTGGTTGGCGAGCATCCAGACCAGCTCGGCCTCGAAGGTGTCCGCGTCCTTCTTGCTGGCGAAATAGCCGCCCGCTTGCTCACCCGCGGTGCGAATGGTGTGCGCGATGCGGTGCACGACTTGGCGCACGCTGGTTTCGCCCACGGCCTTGTCGCCGTGGATGCCAGCTTTGCGGAAGTATTTGGAGACCACGATGTCCGTCGCCAGCTGCGACCAGCCGGCGGGGATCTCGGCGCCTTCCATCTTGAACACGACCGAGCCGTCCGGGTTGGTGATGACGCTCGTGCGCCCTTCCCAGGTCATGTCGCCCAGCGCGTCGCCGCTGGCGCTGGTGTAGCGACGTTCGAAGGTCAGGCCACGGCTCTTCTTGGCGCGCTTGGAGGCCGCGCTCGCGGATTGCGGTGAGGCCGCCTGTGGCTCCGTGGGGCTCGTGCTCTTCACTCGGCCTTTTTCCTGACCCACGATCGTCGACTGCGCCATGCTCGATACCTCCTCGAAAACGCCACGGCGGTACGCCCACGCAGAGCGCACCACCAGCACTGCCGCCGGGCTCCATTGCTCCCGGTCAGCCCGTTTGGGTCCTCGGTCACCGCTGAAAAGCGGCCACCGGACCTGAAGACCTGCTACGTGAAGACCCGTTCAGGCGCTCTGCTCATCTGCGATGTAACGAACCAAGCTACTGATGACCCGAGCAGAGGGGCGCCGCGACCGGGAACACGTTGTCTACCCCAAGCCTTTGGGGTCGGGCAAGCAAAAAACCGCTAGATATTGGGTGTTTTGACCTACATCGGCGCCACAGCACCGCGTCCACAAGCCTAAATATGTGACCCGATTCAGGTTTTCTCTACTGAACAGACGGCCCTGAACAGGCCTTGCGCAGGCCCCCCAGAGGGACTGAACGGGTTGTCAACCGAGGATCCACAGCTTTGTCCACAGGCTGTGGAGTGCGCGGCTACTTGGCGGGGGCGGCGGGAGGGGGTTTGGCCGGAGCCGGAGGAGCCGGAGGAGCCGGAGGAGCCGGCGCGGCGGGGACTTCTAGGGGCTGGGTTGGATCGTGCGGGAGTGTCTTGCCCGGCTGGAAGTCGTGTTGGGGGTCGATGATCACGACCTTGGCGAAGTGCGAGAGCGGCTTGGCGATCAGCGCGGCGTCGCCTGCCACGACCAGCACCGGATTTTTGATTTTGAAATAGGTCTTCGCGGCTTCGTAGACGGTCGCGGTGTCGAGCTTGCGGAGCGCAACGCGGTAAGTGTCGAAGTAGTCGTCGGGCAAGCCGAGGATCGCGAGCTTGACGGTCAAATCTGCGACCGCGCCCAGGGTTTCGGTGCGGAACAAGAAGCTGTCCGAGAGCGAGCGCGAGGCCATGCCGACTTCGGCGTCGCTCGGTGGCGCGCTCGCGATCTTGTCCAGGTTCTCGAGCAGCGCTTGCATGGCCAAGCCGGTCTTCGCCGTCTGCGTGCCCGCCGAGAGAACGATCGGTACGGGACTGCGCGCGGGCTCTTCCAAGCTCGAGCTGGTGCCGTAAGCGAGTGAGCGCTTTTCGCGCACGTCCAAGAACAAGCGTCCCGCAACCCCACCGCCCAGGATCTGATTGGTAGCCGCGAGCGCTGGCCACGCTGGCGTTGCGCGTTCGGGGCCGAGACCCGCGACGTAGATCTGGCTTTGCGCGCTGTGCGGGCGATCGACCAACCAGACGGTGCGAGCCTCGGGCGGCACCGGGCTATGGTAGGTTTGTGCGCTCGGTTTCGCGCCCTTCCAGCCCGCAAAAACGCGCTTAGCGGCCGCCTCTGCCGTCGCCGGCTCGACGTCGCCTGCGATCACCAGCGTGGCATTGCTGGGCGTGATGTTGGTTCGGTACCAGCGCCGGCAGCTGGCGAGCGTCAGCTTGTCCAGCTCAGCGGGCTTGGCGTCGTAATGCGCGTAGGGGTGCAGCGCGGTCGGTAGATCGAACAGCTCTCGGTAGAGCACCATCGATGCCGCCCAGCCCGCGCTCGCCTTGGCTGCGCTCCTGACACGCTCGAGCTCACGCTGCTTCAGCTTGTCGAATTCGACGGGAGCGAAGCGTGGCTGCTGCGCGACCGCGCCGATCAGGTCCAAGGCCGCGTCCAAGTCCGCGGTGGTGACCGCCATCGTGATGCGCGTGGCGTCGCGGTCGGTCAGGACGTCCAAGCTCGCGCCTAGCGATTCCGCGCGTTCGGCTAGATCTGCCGCGTTCCACTTGCCCGCGCCGCCAGCTTTGAGCAGCTCCCCGGCTACCGCGGCTACGCCGGGCTCGGCGCCATCGCTAGCGACGCCCGAAAACAAAACCAGACGCAGCTCGATGATCGGATAGTTCTTGCGCGTCACGACACGCAGCTCGAGCCCGTTGTCGAGGCGGCTGTGGACGATCGTCGGGAACTTCATGTCCGCTGCGAGGCCGGGCGGAGGCGGGCTGGCCAACGGATCGGCGGGTGGCGCGGGTGCGGGGGAGGCGGGCGCGGCCAGCACGGGCGGCGCGGCCGCGGGCGGGGTGGAAGCGCAGCTGACGGCTGCGAGAGTCAGAGCACCGAGGGCGATGAAACGAGTCATGGCTTGTACCGAATCAGACGATGAGTTCACGGCTTGGCCGCCTTGGCCGCGGGCAGGACTTCGACCAGTGAGCGGCGTTCCAGGGTGAGATAGCGGGCAGCCGCTTGTTGAACGGCCTCGGGGGTGACGGCCAAATATTGCGAGAGCTCGCGGGCGAGCAGGCGCGCGTCGCTGTAGTTGGCTTCGAATTCGCCGAGCTGAATCGCGCGACCATTGTTGGTTTGCAGCCCGAACACGAAGCTCGAGCGCAGTTGACGTTTGGCTTTCTCCAGCTCCGCAACGCTTGGCGGCGTCTTACGCAATTGCGCGAGCTCGGCCTCGACCAACGCTTCTACGTCGGCCAATTTGCCCTTCTCGGTGAGCACGCCCATCACGCTGAATTGATCGGGCCCGCGATGGTCGTCCGTCCAAGCGGAGATGCGCTCGGCGACGGCGCGATCGTGGACCAACTTCTTGTACAGGCGCGAGCTCTCGCCGTTGGTCAAGATCAAGGTCGCCATTTCGAGCGCGTAGTGGTCGGGCGTGCGCGAGGGCGGGATCATGTATCCGAAGATGAAGCCCGGCGTGCGCGCGTTCGTGTCTTCTACGGAGGCGCGGCCGGTCTTGGGGTTGTCCGGCATGGGCGCCAAAACCCGAGCGGGTGCGGTTTGGCTCTTGGCGGGAGCGAAGTACTTTTGCACCAGGGCCATCGCTTGATCGGGCTCGAAGTCGCCGGCGATCGTCAGCACGGCGTTGTCGGGGGCGTAGTGTTGGTCGTGAAATTCCTTCACCCATTCGAACTTGGCGGCGTCGAGATCCGCCATCGAGCCGATCGTGGGGTGCGCGTAGGGCGGGTAGTCCTGGAAGACCAGCTCACCCAAACGCAAGGTCCCAGGCACGTAGGCCTGGTTTTGGATGCGCATCCGGTACTCTTCCTGCACCACCGCGCGCTGGTTCTCGAAGTTCTCGGGCGTGACGGACAGCCAGCGCATGCGGTCGGCCTCGAGCCACAACGCGAGCTCGAGTTCATTTGCCGGCAAGACCTCGTAGTAGTTCGTGCGATCGCTGTTGGTGGTGCCGTTGAGGTTGCCGCCGCGATCGGAGATGAGCGTGAAGTGATCGCCTTTTTTGGCGTGCTTGCTGCCCTGGAACATCATGTGTTCGAACAGGTGCGCAAAGCCGGTTCGGCCCGCGATCTCGTTGCTGGAGCCGACCTTGTAGGTCACCGAGACCGCAACGGTCGGCGCGGAGCGATCGGGGTTCAACACGACCTTGAGGCCGTTGTCGAGCACGGTGCGCTGAATCGACGCGCCGAAGCGCTCGAGCGAAAGCACCGCGGGATCGGTGGTGGGCGGCGCTTGCCCCAAGGTGTTGGTCGGGGTCCTCGTGAAGTGCACGGGCACGTTGCGCTTGACCCTACCTGGGTCGGTGTTGACGACGGGCTTGGCTTGCCCGAGCTGCTTGGGGACGGCGCGAGCGGGGGCGGAAAATCCAAGGCTACCCAGCAACGCGAAGCAAAATAGCGGAACTAGCGTGCGCATCGCCGAGACACTTACCACGCCCCCTGTGTGCGCCAAACTGCGCTTGTTCGCGCTCACCAGCGCGCCGCCGCTAGGCTAGTTCTCGTGCTTTTTCACAGCGTGCCCATTTTATTCCTGCGGACGGGCGGCGACCCGGCCATCATGGTGTGATGCTGCGAAAACCCTCCGTCGCCGTAAGCGCCGTCGTCTCTTCGCTCTGGCTTGCCGTGCTGCCTGGCATCGGCTGCGGCTCTTCGGTGGCTGGCCTGGGCGGCGCGCCCAACAGCGCAGGGACAATCGGCGCCGCGGGCAGCAGCGCTGGCGCGTCTGCGGCAGGCGGCGAAACGAACGGCGCGGGAGCGATGTCCGTCGCGGGCGCTGGAACGAGCGCTGCAGGAGTGAGCAGCGCGGGGGCGAGCAGCGCAGGAGCGAGTGCGGGACAGGCCGGAACGCCGAGCACCGCGGGTGCCGTTGGCGCTGGCGCTGGTGCTGGTGGCAACGCGGCGGGCGGTGCTTCGGGAGCTAGCGGCTGCGACCAAGCCGGCTTGGTTTGGAAGACCGCCAACAAGACCAACTACACCTCTTACCCCGAGCCCGGCAGCGAAGAGTGCGTGAAATTCAGCGGCTGCCTGTACGAGGGGCTGTTTGCCGCCTGCGACCAGAAGAAATCTCTCGAATGGGTGAAGTCGCACAACATCGTGGCCGCGTTCCCGGACCTGAAGACGCTCGAGCTTCACGACCTGTGCCTGAGGTCGGGCAAGAAAACGATCGTGGTCACTGTCTACGATACCTGCGGCGACAGCGATTGCGACAATTGCTGCACCAAAAACAAGGGCAACAAGGACCAACTGATCGACATCGAGAGCTTCACCGATGCGCGTTGGGGTGTCCCGGATGGCGCGATCGAATGGGCGGATTTGGGACCGACCAAGGGTTCGGGCTGTAATTAGCCGAGGCGCCGCCAGTGCCGAATCGGTTGCAGAAATGCTTATCGAAGTCTGCTTGCCGGACGGCAAGCGCCTCGCGAGCGTCATTATCGGCTAGACTCGTAGCCCAGGGTCGAGGTTTCCAATGCTCGTGATGCTGGCTCCAAGCTTCGATGGTTCGAACGATGCGTACGCGCGCCTCGTGAGGGCCACGGGCATGCTGGCCTACGATTTGAAATCACGACTGAAGCCCGGCGTTTGGGGCGTGGTGCGGGCGCTGGCCGACGAAGAGCAGGCTCGTGAGCTGGCGCAGCGCTTGCTGGCAGAGGGCCTGCCCGCGCTGATTGTGCCGCGTGAGGTCGCGCACGACCCGAATCGCCGCATCGTGACCATCCGCGCGCTCGAGCTCCGCGCCGATCAGATGATTTTACATTTGCGCGAACGCGAGATGGCGATCCCGTTCGGTGCTTTGACCTGCATCGTGCGCGGGGAGGTGCACACCGGACACGTCCCGAGCCGCTCGCTCTCGCCCAGCAGCGCGACCTTCCGTGCCGTGGCGCCGAGCACGAGCGACGTGCAAGTGTTCCGTGAGTCGGTGTCGGCGAGCAATTTCAACGCCTACGCGGCTGCCGACCTGCATTTCGCGACCGTGCTTTGGGTGGCTCGTCTCGACGCGCGCAGCTTCGATTTTTCCACGCTGGGTCTGGCCAGCGAGAGTCCGGCTTCGGATCTGGATGAGTTGGTGGATGTCCTTTCCGAACGCTCGGGGGTGCGGGTCGACCGCGGCGTGCGCACGTCGAGCGTGGTGTCGACCTTGACCCAGGGAACGAACACGCGAACCGTCGGTCCCTCGCAAGCGCCGCGCTCCAAAGAGTCGCCCAGCGATGAGCGTTTCGACCCGTATTCACGGGTGATCGGCGAAGCCGAGCGGCTGCTGGCTCAGTCACGCAAAGTCGCTTAGGGTCTGCCCTAGGTTCGGACATGACGACTCGAAAGCTGCGTTGGGGCATCATCAGCACCGGCAAGATCGCGCGTACTTTCGCGCGCTCCCTGGCTCAATCGGAGAGCGGCGAGCTGGTCGGCGTGGCGAGCCGTACGCCCGAGGGCGCCGCCAAGTTCGCGGCTGAATTCGGCGTCTCGCGCGCTCATGGCAGCTACGAGGCGCTGCTCGCCGATCCCGAGGTGGAGGTGGTCTACATTGCGACGCCGCACCCGTGGCATGCACACTGGTCGATCCAGGCCGCGCGCGCTAAAAAGCACGTTTTGTGCGAAAAGCCGCTGGGCATGAACCACGCGGAGGTGAACGCCATCGTACAGGCCGCGCGCGAAAACGATGTGTTCTTGATGGAAGCGTTCATGTACCGCTGCCACCCGCAGACTCGGGAAGTGGTTCGGCTGTTGCGCTCAGGCACGCTCGGCGTCGTGAAGAGCATCCACGCGTCGTTCTGCATCGATGGCGCGTACCCGGCCAGCGGTCGCGTGCTGAACAACGACCTCGGTGGCGGGGGCATCCTCGACGTCGGCTGCTATCCGGTATCGATGGCGCGCCTGGTGGCTGGCATCGCGATCGGCGAGCCGTTCAGCGAGCCCGATAGTCTGCACGCGCTCGGGCACGTGGGTGAGAACTCTCGAGTCGATGAATATACCAGCGCGATCCTGAAATTCCCGGGCGAAATCGTGGCAACGCTGGCGACTGCGGTGCAACTTTGGCAGGACAATAGCGTGCGCATTTTCGGCTCCGAGGGGCGTCTTTGGCTTCGCGCTCCTTGGCATCCGGCCCAAGACGCGGATCACAGTGAAATCGTGATCGAACGGCCCAAACGCGAGGCCGAAATCATCCGCGTGCCGGCAGCCGCTACCATCTACAGCTACGAGATCGACGCGGTTTTAGCGCAACTCGCGCAGCGACAGGCAGAAGAGATGAGCTGGGCCGATTCCCTAGGCAACGCGCGCACGCTGGATCGTTGGCGGCAGGCCCTGGGCGTCACGTTCGCCGCCGACCGCGCGCAGGCCTGAGCGCGAATGCGTCCGCGAGTTCACAACCTGGTCAGCTACTCGGGAGCGCTGCTCGTGTTTTGGGGCGTGCTTTCGTGGCGCGCGAGTGGGCTCGGCGTATCGTTTACGGCAGGCTTGGCGGCGGCGCTGTGGAGCGTGCATTTCGTGCGCCGCACCGTGGAGTCAGCGTTCGTGCATCGCTACTCGAAGCCCAGCATCGGGCCGGGCGATTACCTCACCGAGTACATCTACTACTGGGGTTTCGGCGCGTGGATCGCTTGGGCGGTGACTGGGGCAGCGCAGCACGCGCCGCTGCTCTCACTGCAAGTGGTCGGGCTTTTGTTATTCGTCCTGGCCGAAGCAGGCAACGCGCGCGCCCACCACATGCTGCGAGATTTACGCGCGCCCGGCGGACGAGAGAGGCAGATCCCGCGCGGTTTTCTGTTTGGGCGCGTGTCCTGCCCGCACTACCTGTGCGAGATCCTGTCCTGGGTCGGCTTCAATCTGGTGACTCAGACCTGGGCAGGCGTGGCCTTCATGCTCGTCGGCGCTGGGATCTTGGGCGCCTGGGCGCACACGCGGCACGCCGCGTATCGAAAGGAATTCGACGGCCAAGACGGCCGCGAAAAATATCCCGGCGAGCGTCGTGCGTTGATCCCGTTCGTGTTTTGAGCGCTCGCGCTCCGGCCGTCACGGATTCGGTAGCTCGTGACAGATGGGCGCGTCGTTGAAGCGGCACAGTTCGCGCGCGCGAGCGAACAGCGCGTCGGCGTTGCGATCGCTCTGGGGAACGCCGCTGCCGGCGCGATACATGGTGGCCAGCGTGGCGCACGCGAGCGCCGAATTGTGATCGCACTGGCTGATCCAGGCCGTGAGCGCGATGCGCCGGTATTTGGCGGCTTTTTCCGGATCGGTGAGGCCCGTGCTGCCGCTCTCGTAGCTGCGCGCGGCCACGATGCAGGCTTCGGCCTTGCGCTGATCGCAGTGCATCTCGTGGCGGAGTAGCTTTTCCTTGGTCGTCGGCAGGGGCAAGAGATCGGCTGCAGGGGGCGGCGCTGCGGGTCTTGCTAAAGCGCTCGCGCTAGCGGTTGGAACGCTTGCGCTGTCGCTCGGGGGCGCCGTCGTCGTCGGACTCGGCGCGGGCGTGGGCGCGGCGGCGATCGCGGGCGTCGCGCTCGGGCCCTGGGCGGCGAGCTCAGACAATGGACGCAGCGGTAGGCTGACCGGGCTCGCAGGCGGAGCGGCCGGCGCGCTGCCCGAACTAACCAACGCCGCCAGAGCGCCACCTGTGCCGCCGACGGCGATCGCCAGCCACGTCGTGACGCGTGTCGCCATCAGCTCAATCCCTGACGCTCGAGCAGGGCGTCGACGGTCGGCTTTCGCCCGCGAAAGGCCACGAACAGCTCCATCGGATCCTGGCTATTTCCCTGGGCGAGCAGACGTTCCCTGAACTCTTGACCGACCTTGCGCGAGAGCAGGCCTTCGGCCTTGAAACGACCGAAGGCGTCCGCGTCCAGCACCTCCGCCCACTTGTACGAGTAGTAGCCCGCGGCGTAGCCCACGGGGTGGCCGAACAAATGCGAGAAGCTGGCGATCATCGCGTAATCCTCAGGGTATGGCGCCGCGGCGTGTTTTGCCAAGATCTCTCGCGCGTAGCGCAGCACGTCGCCGTCCTTTTCGGGCGTGTAGTCGATGTGCAGCGCTAGGTCGACCGCGGCAAAGCCGAGCTGACGCATCTGCATGCTAGCGGCGCGGAACGTGCTGGCGGCGTTCAAGCGCTCGAGCAAGAGCGCCGGCAAGGGGGCGTTGCTCTCGTAGTGGCGCGCAAACAGGTCGAGCGCCTCGCGCTCCGAGCACCAATTCTCCATGATCTGCGAAGGCAGCTCGACGAAGTCCTGCGCCACGCGCGTGCCGCCCAAACTGCGCACGGGCACGCGGCTCAGGCAGTGGTGCAGCAAATGCCCGAACTCGTGAAATACGGTCTCGACGTCCCCGTGCGTGAGCAGTGAGGGCTTACCGCCCGAGGGCGGGCTGGCGTTGAGGCAAAAGACCGCCAAATTCGGCCGCGGCGGCACGGTCCCGATCAAACCGTGCATCCATGCGCCGCTGCGCTTGTTCTCACGCGGGTACAGATCCACGTAGAACGTGCCGAGCTCGTCGTTGCTCTCGTCGACGATGCGATAGGCTCGCACGGCCGGGTCCCACACCGGCACGCCTTCGAGCTGTTCGATGTGCACGCCGAACAGGCGCTCGGCGAGCGTGAACGCGCCTTGCACCGCGAGCTCGGCGGGGAAATATTCACGCAGCTCTTCTTCGTCCAGAGAGAAGCGCGCTTTGCGCAGCTTCTCCGAATAGTAGGTGATGTCCCAGGGCATGAGTGGCGGCGCATCAGGGCCCTCCAGCTCTCGGCGAAAGGCGTAGAGTTCGCGATTTTCTCGCTCGAAGGCGGCTTCGGTGCGCTCGCGCAGCTCGTTCACGAATTGCTGCGCGTCGGCCCCTTTTTTTGCCATGCGGTCGTCGAGTTGAAAATCGGCAAAATCACGGAAGCCGAGCAGGTTTGCCTTCTCTTTGCGGAGCTCCAAGATCTTGGCCACGATCGGCCGATTGTCGTGCTCGCCGCCGGTGGCGAGGGTGCTTTGAGCGCGCCAGATCTGCTCCCTGAGCGCAGGATCGGCCGAGTAGGTGAGCACGGCAATGATGCTCGGCGCCTGCAGGGTGAAGCGATAGCCCGACTTGTCCTTTTGCCGAGCGCGGTCCTGCGCGGCGGCCTTGGCCGACTCGGGCAAGCCAACCAGCGCCGCTTCGTCTTCGATCAGGATTTCGAACTCGTTGCTCGAGTCGAGCACGTTTTGAGAAAAACGCGTGGTGATCAGGCTCAGCTCGGCGTCGATGGCCTTGAGCCGCTCCTTCTTTTGCTCGTCGAGTTGCGCGCCGCTGCGCCGAAAATCCGCCAAGGTGTTGTCCAAGAGGCGACGCCGAATCGGGTCTAGCTGCGCGGCCTCGCTCGTTTTGGAAAATTCATTCAACACCCGCCACAGGCCGGGGTTCAGTGGGATGCTCGAAGAGAGCGCGCTCACGTCTGGCAGCACCGCGTTGTAGGCGGCCCGCAGGGCGGGGGTCGTGCTCACGCCCTCCAAGTGCTCGACCAGAGACATGACCACCTCCAGCTTTTCCGACGCGCGCTCGAGTGCCCCGAGCGTGGATTCGTAGCTGAAGGGGCCGCTGCTGCCGGCGATCGCGTCGATCGCGGCGTGTTCCTCGGCGAGCAGCGTGCGCACAGCCGGTTCGATGTGCTCTTCACGGATGGCATCGAAAGGAACGGGGAAGGTCAGGTCGAGGAGCGGGTTTTGCATCGGCCCGGGCAATTTAGCACTATTCTCTGTCAGTTCGGAGGCAGCGAAATGAGCGATGCGGTGAGTGAAGGAAAGCTCCTGTGGCAGCCCAGCGTGGCGCAACAAAAAGATAGCCGCATTGCCGACTATTTGCGCTTCCTAGGGCGCACGCGCGGGCTGGCCTTTTCCGAGTATGCAGAGCTGTACGCCTGGTCGATCCGCGAACTTGGCGAATTTTGGGCCTCGATTGCCGAATATTTCCAGGTGAAATTTCAGCGCAGCGCCGCGCCGGGGCCGACCGGCGAGCTGCCTTGGGCGCACTGGTTCGAAGGTGCGACGCTCAACTATGCCGAGCACGCCCTGCGCCAACGCGATGAGCGCGTAGCGCTGGTGGCGCGCACCGAGCACGGCGAGCGCCGGGCTTGGACCCGGGCCGAGCTGGCCTCCGACGTGGCGCGCGCGCGCGCCGGCCTGCGCCGGCTGGGTGTCGGCCGGGGTGACCGCGTCGCCGGCTTGTTGCCGAACGGCGGCGAAGCCGTGATCGCGTTCTTGGCCACGGTGAGCCTGGGCGCGATTTGGTCGAGCTGCGCGCCCGAGTTCGGAGTGAGCAGCGTTCTGGAACGCTTCCGGCAGATCGAACCCACGGTCTTGATCACCGTCACCCGTTATCGCTACGGCGGCAAATCGTTCGAGCGCCTCGCGGACGTCCAGCAAATCGTCGCCGCGTTACCGAGCTTGCGTGGCACCGTCTGTGTTGGCGAAGGCACGCCGGATTTGCCGAACGCGATCTCGTTCGAGGCACTGCTGTCGGAGTACGAGCCACTTTCGTTCGAGCCCGTGCCGTTCGAGCATCCGATCTGGATTTTATACTCTTCGGGAACGACGGGCGTTCCCAAAGCCATCGTGCACGGTCACGGGGGGATGCTGCTCGAGCACCTGAAGGCCCTCGCGCTGCACATGGATCTAGGGGAAAAAGACGTCTTCTTTTGGTTTTCCACGACCGGCTGGATGATGTGGAACATGCTCGTCTCGGGGCTGCTCGTGGGCGCCACGGTCGTGCTGTACGACGGCAGCCCGGCATCTCCAGGCATGCTCGCGCTGTGGAAGCTGGCCGAGGAGGAGCAGATCAGTTACTTCGGCACCAGCGCGCCGTATTTGCTGGCTTGTCAGAAGGCCGGCATCGAACCGGGCAAGCACCATGATCTGAGCGCGATCCGCGGCTTGGGGACGACCGGCGCGCCGCTACCCGCCGCTGGCTTCGGTTGGGTGTACGCGCACGTGTCGGATCAGCTGTTGCTCGGCTCGGTGAGCGGGGGCAGCGACGTCTGCACGGCCTTCTTGTTGTCTTGTCCGCTCTTACCGGTGCACGCGGGCGAGATCCAATGTCGCGGCTTGGGCGCGAAGATCGAAGCCTTCGACGCGGCCGGCCAAAGCGTGATCGGTGAAGTCGGTGAGCTCGTGCTGACCGCGCCCTTCCCGGCCATGCCCGTGTACTTTTGGGGCGACTCCAACGGCGCCCGCTACACCGATAGCTATTTCTCGACCTACCCTGGAGTCTGGCGGCACGGTGATTGGCTCAAGCTCACGCCCAGCGGCGCTGCGGTGATTTACGGGCGCTCCGATTCCACCTTGAACCGCGGCGGGGTTCGCATGGGCACGAGCGAATTTTATCGCGTAGTCGAGCAAATCCCCGAGATCGCGGACAGCTTGGTGGTGGACACCGGCTCGCTCGCGGACGCGGCCGGCACGCTCTACTTGTTCGTGGTGCTTGCCCCAGGCGCCGTGCTCGACACCGCTCTGCGCCGGCGCATCGCCGGTGACGTGCGGCGCGAGCTCTCGCCGCGGCACGTGCCCGATCAGATTTCGGCCGTGCCAGCGGTGCCGCGCACGTTGAACGGAAAGAAGCTGGAGGTGCCGGTCAAGCGACTGCTGCTCGGAGCCGCGCCCGAGAGCGTGGCCAGTCGCGACACGCTCGCCAATCCGGAGGCGCTCGATCAGTTTGCGGCGCTGGCCCGCGAACTGCGCAAGAGCTGAGGTAGGAGAGGGGGCGATCGCGATCCAGCAGCGCACCTCGCGGCAGGGAGAATTTCCGGCGAGCGCGGGGGGAGAGACGCTCTGCGGAAGCGGGGCGCGGGCAGCTCAAGAGTGAGAGCACAGCTTGCTGAGGCGTGCCTTTGCCGTGCGGTGCGCGAGCGGGCTTTGGTCGATGCCGAGCCAGCGGCGGGACAGGCGTTCGGCGGCGGCCAGGGTGGTGCCGGAGCCGTGCATCGGGTCGAGAACCAGGCTGTTTTCGAGCGTCGCGGCGCGCAGGATCCGCTCGAGTAAAGATTCGGGTTTCTGCGTGGGGTAGCCGGTCGCTTCTTTGATCAGGGGTGTGTTGGCGCGCATCGACGGGCAATCGCTCCACACGCTGCCGATGCGGCGCCCGAGGTCCGCGTAATAGCGGTAGGTTTTTCCGGCGACATGGCGGTCGCGGTAGTTGCGGCCGTCGGCGTCCACATTCTTGAAATGCATGCGCAGGCTGGTCTCGGCGTGGCGTTCGCGTAGCGCTGGGTCGTCGCCGTTCCAAATCATCTCGCGGCCGCGCGCAAAAATCAGAATCGTCTGATGAGTGACGCTGGGGCCGGCGCGCCGTTTGCCGCCGTTGCCGGGGACCCAAATCACTTCCCCCTGGAAGCCCGCGCGTCCGAACACGCGATCGGTCAGAACCTTCGCGTCGTGCACCGCGCGATGATCGAGGTGCAACCACAAGCTGCCGATTGGGCTGAGCGCGTCGCGAACGGCGACCAAACGCGGCTCGAGCATGGCCAAAAAAGCGTCCAGGCCGCCCCAGGCGTCCTTGTAGGCGAGCTTGCCCGACGCGCGTTCGCCCTTTTTCTGGCGCGCTCCGCGCTCACCGCCAGCGTTGAACGGGGGATCCATGTACGCCAAATCGAAGCCGCCAGCGAGTTCGGAGTCGAGCCCCGAGTCGAGTTCGGAGAGCACTTGCAGGCAGTCGCCGCGCAGGAGTTGGCCGCGTCCGATGCGGACGCTAGAAGCCACGCGCCTCGGCCGTGGGTTCGTCCGTGAGCCGCTGGCCGAGATCGAACGGATCGTCTTTGGCGATCTCTTCCCAATCTTGAGTCTGCAGCGGTCGCACTGGTTCGTACGGGGGCAACCATTGCCAACGCGGGCCACCGCCGCTGCAGCCGGCCACGGCTTCCTCAGGGGAGCAGGCGATGCGCAGATGGACGTGGTCGTCGTGGCGCAAGCTATCGCTCGGCTCGAGCATCACGGTTTCCGCTTGCCACACCAGCGAGTCCGGCTCGCCCAACGCGCGCGCGTGGTCGATCAACAGCGCTTCGATCTCGCGGCACACGAACATGAACTGCACGCCGATGTCCGGGGAAGTGAGCAGTGAGCGCAACAGCAGCCACTGGCGATCGACGTCGAGTCGCACGTATTCCGGGCTGTCCGGCACGCGCGCTAGGCCATCGCCCTCGAAGCGCACGAAGCCGGGGCTCGGCACGGAGGCGCCGGCCGGAGTCGTGACCAAAAACAGCAGATCCACGTCCCGCCCGCTGCGGTGAGAATCGTGACCCGGAATACGCCCGCCAGTCTTGGCCGACAAATCTCCAATCGAGAGCGGCGCGCCGCCGGGAGCCAGCCGTGCCACGCTGGCGGCCGCGCTCTCCAGCGCGTGCACCAAGCGTGGACGCCCGAAATAATGCGTGCTTTGCGGCCGATAGCGCACGAAGCCCGGGCCTCTTACCGGCAGCTCTGCGGATTCCGTGAGCACGCCCCGGTTGGGCACACCGACCGTGCCGCGTAAGCCGGGCGCGAGCGGCGTGGGCGTGTTGAAACAGCCGCTGACGAGCAGCGCAGCGAGCCATCCGGCGCTCGCCAACCTCACGCGGTACGCTCCGGGATCCATGCTCGAATTCCGTCGGCGATGGCGTTGAAGGCTGGGCGTGACGCCATGCTGTCGACTAGGTCGAGCTTGGTGTCGCGCACGGTCAAGTAGCCGTGGTCGATGAAGGCTTGAAATGCGTTCTGTACGATCGTCTTGCTCACGGCTTCCGCTCGTTCGATCGCTCCTTCCAAGAACAAGCGGTGCCCGAGCGCGAGGGCCTTCTTGGTCAGCTCTTTCTCCGCCATCGGAGATTTTTCCAAGAGCTCCAAGGCGCGCGCCGCTACGTAGTAGCCCTCGATGAAATTCTGTAAGATCGAGGCGTAGGTCCGGAGCCACAGGTGGCCGTCCCAGCCGTCGTGGCCCGGGCCGTGCGCCAAATAGTCGCCGCTCTGAACCACTTCGCCGGCTTCGGCCATGGCGCGCACGGTGTCCTGGAAAATGGCTTCGAACGGCGCGTCTGCGCGGAATCGGAACTCGAACTTGAACAGCTTGGACAGCGCTTGCACGCGCTCTCGCACCCAAGAAAAAGTCGCTTGCCGGAGCCCCGGGCTCGTAGACGATGCAGGCGCGGTCAAGAGCGCCATCGCCACCAAGGCGCGCTCGACGAAGAAGTGCACGATGATGTTCTTCGACGTGTCGAGCGACAGCCGCTTGTTGCGCAGCACGCTGTAGGTGGCGCCCGGCCCGGCCTTCTTGCCGGCGGCGATCGGATCCTCCAAAAACTGAATCTCGACTACGTCGGCGTCGATGAACATCTGACACGCTTCGCGTAGCGCTTCGGGGCGCAGGGTGCCTGAAGCGGTGCGCAAGGTTTGGCTGGCGCGCGCGCCCATGCCCTCGGCGACCGACAGCAGCTTGGCGCAGTAGTCGAGCAGCTCGCTGTGGCCGATGCCGCGTTGTTCGTGCGAGAGCAAGGTGAGCGCGGTGAGCGCGCCAGGGGTGACCGCGGTCACCCGGTTGATCTCGTCCATCACGCGGTTGCCGAGCCGCGTGACGAGTGAGCGGCGCTTGGCCGGGGTCAGCGGCGCGTCCGCCGGGAGCTCGATTTCACGGCGGATTTCGCCGAAAGTCAGGATTTGCCCGACCTGCATGTTGATCGTGCCGTAGCGGTGCCGCAAGAGTTCACTGCTCTTGAGTAGTCCTGCCGCGTCTTCTTTGGTCTTCTCGGCGCCGCGCAGCTCTCGCTCGTAGCCCTGGGCCTCGATCACTCGCTCGTAGCCGATGCTGATCGGCACGAAGAAGCATTCTTGATCGGGGATGGCCAGGGCCGCGTCGGCGACCATGTTCAGCAGGCCGAACTTGGGAGCCAAGAGTTTACCCGTGCGACTGCGGCCGCCTTCGAGAAACAGCTCGACTGGATAACCGCTGCGCAGCAAGCGTCGGACGTAGGCGTCGACCACCGCGGCGTACAAGCGGTCGCCGCGGAACGAGCGGCGAATGAAGAAAGCGCCGCCGCGGCGGAACACGCCGCCCATCGGAAAGAAGTTCAAATTGTCGCCGGCAGCGATCACGGGCAGCGGCAAATTGTGCTGATTGAAGATGTAGCTCAGGATCAGGTAATCGATGTGGCTCTTGTGGCTGGGTAAGAGCACGAGCACGCCGGCTTTGGCGGCGTTGCGCAGCCGCTCGATATCGCCTTTGTTGAACTCGATACCTGCGTAAATGCGGGTGAAGACGCGCTCGAAAATGACTTCCAACGCTTTGATCGTGGTGCGATCGGGCGTCGCTTGCAGCTCGCGCAGCATCTCCAGCGCGCGCTGCCGGAGCATGTATTTGTCGGTGCGTTCGTCGGCTAGGTCGTCGATCACCGCGCGCATCTTGGGGCTGCGGATGATCTCTTGGCGCACGCGCTCCGGAGGCTTGTCGGCAGGGCCGGTCACGCTGCGGCGTTCACGCTCGAGGCGGCCCAAGACCGCGTACGTCAAGCGCCGCACAAGCACCGGATCCGGGCTACCCGGGTTATCGGCCAGGAACTTCGCGAGCTCGATCGGTTCGCCCAGCTTCAGCTCGACGTGTTTGTAGTTGTACAGGAACTGCGCCACGGTGCGCAGCGGGCTCGGCCATTCGCGCGGTCCCAGGATGAAGTCGAACGGTTCGGTGCCGCGCGAATCGGGGAATTTCGTCCACACGAACACCTGCGGCACGAGCAAGATCGGACGCTCGCGTTTGCGCTGGAGCTCGAACAGGGTGCGCACCAAGCCATCGCCCTCTTGCAAGCCGCGCCCGCCGCTGGCGCCCGCGGCCACGTCGAGCATGCCCGGTGGGCGCTTGAGGAACAGCGCCGCGGAGCCGCCGCGCTCCAATGCGTCTTCCAGCTCGACGGAGCGCGACACGGTTTTGGGCGGCAGGATCGCGTTCAACCAACCTTTGCCCATCGGGTTCAAGATCCACAACCCGAGGTCGTTGACGAAGCGGATTTGCGGCAAGCGGTGGCGCTTGGTCAGGTAGTCCAGCGCCAGAAAATCGATGAAGTTGAGGTTCCGCAGCACGTAAACAATCGAGCCTTCGGAGGCCAGATCCTTCACGGAGCGCACCCAGGCCTCGTCGACTTGGATCTTCTCGAAGAACCGCCGGTACACCGCGCGCAGCGCCGGGTTCGGCTCGTACGGACGGGTCAATTCACGTTTCGTCATCGACGGCAGGAGGCTGGGGGAGGGGGGCGCTCAATCATATACTTGCTCGGCGTTAGCGGCGCGAGTAGTCGATGGCTGGCGTCATGCTCAAGCAACGGTTCTCTCGCGGGCTGCTCCTGGAGCAGCCCAAGGCTCGGTCGCATTTCATGGCGCACTGCGTATCGGTCGCCGGGTTGGCCGCCTGGGCACTCTGCAGCGCAGGGCTCGTAGCCTGCAAGAAGAAGCCTGCCCCGGCGCCCGCTCCACAGCCGGAATTGCGTGACGATGGCCCGGAAAGCAGCGAAAACGCCGAGCCGCCGCGACCGTCTCCGTCTCAAGGGCCGGTCCCGGCGCGTTGCCAGGAGCTGCCGCAGACCGCCCCATTCCGGATCGGTGAGCTCGTTACTCGGCACACTGCGGGTTCTGACCCGGAGGATGGCGGTCCCGATGACGAGGACGAGGTTCCGGATCCGTACGCCGTGGAGCTCGGACCGGCGCGGGCCGATGCCGACGGCTTCACGCTCAGCGCACTTCGCTCCGTGAAAGGCCAGACCCATGCCTTGATCGCCGTCGTCGGCGCGGACGCCGCTTCCGGCAAGCTGATCGACTTGGGCGTGGTGCACGGTGATCCAGATCCGCCGCTGTTTGCAGCGCAGGGCAAGGATCTGCTGTTGGTGGTACCGGACACCGACGCCGGTGGCGGCATGCTACGCGTCGGCGTTCTCCGCGATCCGCGCGCCGGCGCCCAAGTGAGCTTCGGTCCGGAGATCACCGGTGTGCGTCGGGACTCGACCTTCGCGCTCGAGGCTTCCGGAGAGCGAGCGCTGCTGGCCTACGCGGCCGAAGCTCAAGGCAAGATCCGCGTCTTCGGCGTGCAGCTCGACGCGAACAATCTAAAGCAGAAGCTCGTGCCCGAGCCGCTCAGCGCGCCAGGTGCAGACGTGGATTCGCCGCGGCTGGCCGTGCGCAACGGGGGCTACTGGCTGGCCGTGGCGCGCTCACTCGACGCGCCCAAAAACAAGCCCAAATCGCCGCTGAATGACGCCGGTCCGGTTTTGGCAGAAGGGGACTCGCTGCTCGACATCGGCACGCGTCGAATCGAGGTCACGAAGCTCGACGCGCAGGGCAAGGCCATTTCGTCGGCATTGGTGGTGACGGCGCCGGGTGCGCGCCCCATGAGCTTCGAACTCGCCGGAGCGGCCGACGGCAGCGCGTACATCGGCTTCCGCGGCGACGATACGACCCCCGGTGCAGCCGGCGGCGCGCTGCAATTGGTTCACGTCAAGCTCGACGGCAGCTTCCAGAAGCTGGAACTCAGTGGTGAGTCGAACGGCACCGGGACGCCGTCGTTCTTGAGCGACGGCAGCGCCCAGGGCGTGCTCTGGTTGACCACGGCTGGCGAAAATGGCGCCACATTCTTCGGCGCCGTGCGAGAGCGCAGCGCGCTCGCCGGAGACAGCGTGGTGCGCGGCGGTGATCTGATCGCGGCCCGCGAGGGCAAGCTCTTGCTCGCGCGCGCCAAGGGCACCGCGGCGGAACTCAGTCTGTTGACCTGCACGGAGTGAGCCTCTCGCTCATTTGACGAGCAGTGGGCCCGGCACGATGTCGAGCGCGCCGAGCTCACCGCGCCAATCGATGCCGAGGCTGGTCGATAGGCTCGAGGCTAGCTTTTTGCCGAAGCAGCGGGCGACGATCTCGCAGCTCAAATCCAACCCGAGAGCGCTCTTGCTCGCGCTCAGGAATTTACCCGAGCTGCACAGCGCGTCGCGCGGGTTGGGGCGCGCGCCGGGGCAGAGCGCGCTGATTTCTGCTGCCAAGTCCGGGCTGGCCGCGATTTCTTCCTCGTGCAGCAGCCCGGCTTGGGCGAGCAGCCAGACGCCGTTGCCGATCGCCGCGACCACCTCTGCGCTGCTGGTTGCTCGGCGCAACCAAGCCAAAAACTCCAGGTCTCGAGCGGCGTGGCGCGCGCCATAACCTCCAGGAACGATCAGACATTCACAGCCGGTGTGCGTGCTTGCGCTGTGTGAGGCGTGTAGGGTCAGCGCGCTGCGCGTGGCGACGGGACCTACGCGATTGGCCACCAAATCGAGCTTGAAGGGTTGAAAATTCCATTGCCGGCCGGCGCCCGACAGCACGCTGATCGGGCCGGCCACGTCGAGCAGCTCGACTTCATCGAACAGCGCGACCGCAGTCGCGTAGGGCTTGGTCCGCATCGACTAGAGCTCGAGCAGGGTGCTGCCCGTGGTGCTGCGGCTCTCCAGAGCGCGATGCGCGGCCTGTGCTTCTGCCAGAGGAAAGCGCTGACCGATTTGGATCTTCAAGCCGTCGCGAATGGCTTGAAAAAGCGAGCTTGCGCTGGCGAGCAGCGCTTCGCGCGTGGCAACGTACGTAAACAGCGTGGGTCGCGTGACGTACAGGGAGCCCTTTTGCGCGAGCAGCGCCAGATCGAAGGGCTCAGGCTTGCCCGAGGCGTTGCCGAAGCTGACCAGCATGCCGCGCGGCTCGAGGCAGCCGAGCGAGCCTAAGAACGTGGCCTTGCCGATCGAATCGAACACCACCGGCACGCCGTGACCGCCCGTGAGCTCGCGCGCCCGTTCCGGGAAATTTTCCCGATCGAGCGCGATCACCTCATGGCAGCCGTGGGCAAGCGCCAGCTCCCGCTTGGCGTCCGAGCCGACCGTGCCGATCACGCGCGCGCCGAGCTTGTTCAGCCACTGGCAAGCGATCAGCCCGACGCCGCCAGCGGCGGCGTGAAAGAGCACCGTTTGACCCTCCACCACGGGGAAGGTGCGGTGGATCAAAAACTCAGCGGTCATGCCCTTGAGCAGCGCCGCGGCGGCCACGTCGTCGGAGATGTCATCGGGCAAGGGCACCAGCCGATCGGCGGGGACCACGCGCGCTTCGGCGTAAGCGGCCGGCGCGCCGGCTCCGGCGTAAGCCACCCGTTCGCCGACGCGGATGCAGGTCACCCCGGGTCCGACCTGCTCCACCACGCCCGCGGCTTCCGAACCCAGGCCCGAGGGCAGAGGCAGCGGATACAGCCCACTCCGGTGGTAGGTATCGATGAAGTTCACGCCGATTGCGCGGTGCCGAACCAGGGCTTCCCCCGCTTTCGGCTCCGGCAGCGCGATCTCCTCGAGCTCGAGGACTTCTGGACCGCCGGCTTTCGTGAAGCGAATGGCGCGTGTCATCTGCTGTCGGAGGGTAGCTTCTGTGGTATCCCAAAGAAAGTCCGCATGTCGTCAGATCCTGGCTTCGAGCTCAAGCCGACGTCCTCCCCGCTGCCCGCCGCCGAGCGTGCAAAGCTGATGAAAGATCTCGGCTTTGGGCGTGTGTTCACCGAACATATGGTGACCATCCGTTATCGTGCGCCGGAGGGCTGGGGCCAAGGTCTGCTCTCCCCATATGCGCCGATCTCGCTCGATCCGGCCGCATCGGTGTTGCACTACGGCCAAGCCATCTTCGAAGGCTTCAAGGCCTATCGCCAGCCAGATGGCGGGATCGCGACTTTCCGACCGGCGGCCAACGGTCAGCGCTTCAACAATTCGGCGGCCCGCCTGGCCATGCCCGCGCTCCCCGTCGAGCGCTTCGTCGAAGCCGCCGACCTTTTGATCCGCCAAGAACGGGATTGGGTGCCGCCGAATCCCGGTGAGAGCCTGTACCTGCGGCCGCTGATGATCGCTACCGAAGCCGCGCTCGGTGTGCGCCCGGCCAAGGAGTATCTGTTCTTGTTGTTTGGGTCACCCTCGGGCGCCTACTTCGCGCAGGGCGTGAAGCCGCTCTCGGTCTGGCTGAGCAAGGAGTACGTGCGCGCCGCCCCCGGTGGCACGGGTGAAGCCAAATGCGCCGGTAACTACGCCGCGAGCCTGATCGCCCAACAGCAGGCGCTCGATGCGGGTTGCCAACAAGTCGTGTGGCTGGATTCGGTGCACAAACGCTTCGTCGAAGAGATGGGCGGCATGAATCTGTTCTTCGTCTACAAAGACGGCGCTTCCTCGCGCATCGTCACGCCCAAGCTCACCGGCACTCTGCTGCCCGGCATCACCCGCGACAGCTTGCTGACGATCGCCGCCGATCTCGGCTACATCGGCGAAGAAGCCACGATTAGCATCGATGATTGGGAGCGCGATCTGAAGAGCGGCATCCTCACCGAGGTGTTCGCTTGCGGTACGGCTGCGGTGATCACTCCGGTCGGCGAAGTGAAGTTCGACGGCGGCAGCTGGCTGGTCAACGACGGACAACCCGGCCCAGTCGCGCAGCGGCTGCGCGATGCGCTGCTGGCCGTGCAACACGGAACCCAGCCTGACGTGCACGGCTTCATGCATCGCGTGTTGTAAATCTTCGCTCACTCTCCGAGGCCGTAGGCGCGCAACGCAGCCGAAAATTCTGGATCTGCGAGCGAGACAGGGGCCAAATATTGGCCCGCGCGCCAGCGGCGCCAGCTGTCGTGGCTGCTGAGCGGCGCGAACTCGTAGCGGTAAAAGGACGCGCGAATGAAGCGTGGCGGGCGCTCCGGAAAGGGGTTTTCAGCGAACAGCGAGAGCAGCGCGCGGTCTCCCTGGAGCAGCTTGCGGGTCAGCGAGAGAAACCAGCGTCGTTGGTAGTCTGGTGAGAGCGGAACGAACCAGAGCTGCCAGTCGAGCCGGTAGTGATACGGCGTGATCCAACACGGTCGCCGATCCACGCGGCCCGGCTTGCACGGCAGCTCGTACTCGCGCCACTCGCTGTGTTCGTCGACCGCGAGTGACGACGTGCCTTCGATGATCACTTCGTAGCGTTCACGGCTTACGCTCCCGAACGCGCCATAGGTGTTGACCAAGTTGAACGGTTCGAACGAAGCGTTCATCGCCTGGCGCGGTGAGAGCAAATTCATGACTGGATTCAGGCTCAGCACGCCGATCACGAGCGCGAGCGCTACGCTCACGGCTCGGCGCGCTCGTGACGGTGCAGCACCAGCGAGCGGCGCCAAACGCGCCTGCAAGCTTAGACGCCATTTCGACGGCAAGATCCAGAGCAGAGCTTGGTCATCGAAGCAGGCAAAAGCGATGATCAACGTGAGCCAATTCAGATACGACAAATTGCCGCTCGCGATCAAAATCGACTGAAACCCCACGATTAGGCTGCCCGCGAGCAGACGCAGCCGCCGCGGCCCGAACACGCCGAACGGCGCCACCACCTCGACCAGATGGTTGAACAGCGTGCCGAGCCGGTGAAACCAGAGCGGCGCCGCGTGGAAGAGCGGACTGAGCGGACCCGGGTTGGGCTGGGTTTCGTAGTGGTAGGCGAGGCAGGTCAGGTTGGTCCAACACTCGTCGCCGCGCAGCTTGATCAAGCCGGCGCCGAACATGATCCGAAACGCCAGCCAGCGAAACAGCACCAGCACGATTTGCGGCGGCGGCGACGCCGGCTCGAATTGCCGTGGGCGGAGGCCCGGTGCCAGAAAAATAGCCAAAAAGCCGGCCTCACACAAAAGCGAATCCCAGCCGTAGCCGTAGAAGAGTTGCCCGATGTGGGTAAACGATAGGTACAGCGCCCAGAGCAAGGCGAGCAATGGCACATTCGAAAAGCCGGCCAGCATGGCCAGCGCGCCCAGCAAGCCAAGCCAAGCGCAGCCCGATAACCATGCGTCGCTGGACGAGAGCCAGAACAGACTCGGCAGTTTCCAAAATCCCGCGGCCCGAGAATGAAAAAGTGTCGTCAGGTTTTCGAGGTAGCGCGACGCTGGCAGAAGCCCGTGCGCCCCGATCAGCGCGCGCCCCTGACGTACCAAGATTAGAAAGGCCGCGGCGTAGACCAGCCCGAGTCCGCGCAAGAGCGCCGACCGGACCAACCAAAATGAGTAGGACGTTCGAAACGGCGCGCTCGCGTAGGCGTCACTCTCGCGCATGCAGCGACCGTAGTCGTGCCCGACTCAGCTCAGCAATACCGCGCGAGCTCCCTCGGCTCGAACGACCTCGATTACGCCGCTCGTACCTGCGCTGACCCGCGCGTGCCCTGATTGTCGCCAATATTGTATTCAAAAGGCGATTGGCCAGGTGTGGTAGAATGGAGGGTGATGACCCGGCGGAGCAGCGCTGGCGCGGCGTGGGCGACGCTCGGCGTGCCGGCCGCGTGGATCGTATTGGCTACGTAGCTCGCTTCGGCCGCGTTGGTCGCGCGGATCGGGGCGTGGTTTCCGCCCGCCGTCTGCTGGCTCTGCGAAGGTGCGTGGGAGCGAGGAGCCCGCTTGTTCCACAACGCGACCGTCAGCAGCACGAAGGGCGCGAGCAGGAGCACGAACACGAACAACGCGGTCGCAAGATCATCCGAGTTATCGCGCGCAGCAGCCGCGACGAACAGCAGCGGGGACGAAGACAGCGACGTAGCCATGCTCAACCACCCGAGCAAATCCCGTTCCCGTTGCCAGCGTGGCAAAAACGCGGAAATTTCCGCGCACGGCGCAAGCCTGTGCTGCTGCGTTCGGCCCCACGTGTGACAATTGTCGACGCGCCGAGCTTAGTATCAGCCGAGGATGCCCCGCGCTGTGCGGGTTGTCAGGGGAGGTACAGTTCGAGGTGCGGGGCTCGCCCTCCAGCGAGGCCAGTGTTGAAACTGACTCCCGGGCCTTCGCTGCCGCTGGCGATGACGGCGATACCAAAGTCGCGCTCGGGGTTTTGGGCGGCGAAGCGGACGAGTTCGGTGACGTCGATGCGCAGGTCTTCGGCAGGCGAAGACGCGCTGCGAGCGCGGGCGTAGGGTGGGGCGAGGCTCGGCTTATCCGACCAGCGCTGCAGCGTTCGCGGTTGCCAGTCCGCGCTGATGCGCCAGGCCTCGAGCGTCACGGGCAGGTCGCTAACCGCGCTGCCTTCCCGGGCCGACAGGCTCAGGAAGGCCCGCTGCGGCACGCCTCGCGCGCGCCATTCGCCAGGGAATTTCAGGTACAAACCGCTGCGACCGAGCGGGCCGCCGAAGCGGATCTCGCCGCTCAAGCCCGGGGCGGTTCGTTCAGCCGACACGCAGGCGATGCTGCTCGGAGAGCTCACGACGCGCTCGCGCGCGAACTCCGCTTTGAACTCGCGGTCGCGGTTTGGTGACGCGCAGGCGCTCGACGAGAGCGCGATGCTGAAAATCGTGAACAGGCGCTTCGAGTTCAAGCTTTCCTCCCGCGGCGGCGCGAAAGTAGAATTTCGGCGGCGGTCGCTTGGCGCGCCGGGGGCCGATTCGAGTTCGGGACGACCGGAGAATCGCTGCCTCGAGCTGCCGTCGCGGCCGCTGGGGGCTGCGATGGCCTCGCGAAATGCGGCATTTCGTCGAGTGAAGCCGGCGGCGCTGGCTGCGCGCCTTCGCTGCGCGCTTTGGCTTGCCGAAGCGCCTCGAGACTCGCTTGGGCGCCGGGCTTCGTGCGGCGCTGGGGCGTCGGTTTCCCTCGTCGCACGGCGGTCAGCCAAGAGGAAAGCGCGCCGGGAGCGCTGAGCATGAACTCGGGCACCGCCAAGCGCCGGCTGGCCACGCCCAGCAAGAGGCAGCCGGCGCACAGCACGAGCAGCCATTGTCGCAAATCTTGATAGGCAAAGCGCAGCGCGTCGCGATCGGCGAAGATGCCCGCCAGAGTGTCCCGCACCTTGCCGCCGGTGACGCGCGTGATCTGACGCAAGAGGCCGCGATCGGTGCCCGAGGGGCGCAGCTCTTCACCGGCGGACAACGCGGCAGCGGTGGTGCCCAACACTTCATTGCTCTGTTCGTCGACTGCGGTCGCGAGGTAGGCGCCGGGACGCGAGAGGGGCAGGCTTCCGGCGTACGCTCCTGCGCCCGCGGCCTCCAGCGGCACCGTGGCCGAAAAGCCGTCCGGGCCCGCCACGCGCACTTCGATGCGTCGGAAATTTTCGGCATGGCCACGCTCGTCGAGCACGCTCGCGCGCAGCCGCAGCTCGCCGCCCAGAGTGTCGGCTTCGACGCGCACGCGCGGGTTGTCGGCGCGCCGCGAAAGATCACGCGCGAGTTGTCCGAACAGGCGATCCGCGCCGTCCCAGCTGGTCCAAGCCACGCCCCAGCGATCTTTGTAGTCACTCGTGAACACCGCCGCGCGGCCGATGCCCGCCGACCAAGAGGCGAGGATCGGATCGCCTTCGGGGCCGCTCAGATGGACCTGCGCGCGGCCCTTGGGCAGTGTCACGACGTAGCCCTTGAGCGCTGGCGCGCCCGCAAAGTCGATGCCGCGCGTGGCAGGCCCTGGGCTGGCCAATTGCGCCCGGAACGACAGTTCGTTGATCGAGCTGCGCGCGGCGAGGATCGTCTCTTGCGCAAACACCGCCGGCAAGCGGCTCGCGTCCTCGATCAGGTAGAAGCGGCCGTCGCCCAACTTGCTCATGTGCTCCAGCGCCGACACATCCGAGCCTCGGCCCAGCGCGACCACACTGGTGGTGATGCCGCGCGCCTTGCCGGAGCTGACCAGTGCGAAGGCATTATTTCGCTCTTCTGCGTCATTACCGTCGGAGAAAAGCAGCAAGTGCTTGAGCTGCACGTGCTCTTTGGCGAGCGCCTTGAAGCCGGTTTCGAGCGCCAAATCCACGAAAATCCCGCCGCCCCCCGGGCCCACCGCGCGGATCGCGCTGGCGATTTTGGGTTTGTCCAGCACTGGGCCGAGGGGCACGGTCCACTGCACCGCAGTATCGACGTGCATCACGCCGAGGCGGTCACCAGCGCCCAGCAATTCAGCGCTGCGCACGGCGGCTTCGTTGGCCAGCTCGAGCTTCGTGTTCGAGCCGGCGCTGATGGCCATCGAGCCAGAGTAGTCGACGGCGATCACCTCGGCCAAGCTCGCGCGGCGGCGCTCTTGCTTCAAGTCGAAGGAGACCGGACTCACCTCCTCGACGGGGGTCTTACCGAAGCCGCCTGGACCGAGCGAGTGATCGCCGCCCATCAAGAGCAGCCCGCCGCCCATGTCTCGCACGTACGAAGCGAGAGCATCGAGCTGAGAGGCAGACAGCTCGCTGGCCGAGATGTCGCTCAGCACTACTAGGTCATAGGCGGCGAAGCCGGCGAGATCCGCCGGCACCCCGCTCAAACCCGCCACATGGACCTTGAACGCCGCTGCCTCGAGTGAGCGCTCGAGCCCTTTGGCCAGCGGCGGGTCGCGCTCCAAGATCAAGGCCACGGCCTCGCCGCGCACTCGCACGAAGGCCGAGCCGGAGTTGTCTTCGTGTGCCTGATCGAGCTTTGCGTCGAGCGCGCTGATCTCCACGTCGTAGCGGTGAAACCCGGCTTCGCCGGCCACCTCGCGGAGATGCAGCACGTCCTCGCCCGAGGCGATTTTGGCGTTGCCCTTGCGGATCAGCTGGCCGTCGCGAAAAATGCGGAGCTCGACGTCCGCGGCGGAAGTCGATTCGGTGACGACGCGCAGATCGAGCGCTTCGCCTGCGTTGGCCCGCGGCGCGGTGCGCACGGAGGCGATGCGCACGTCGGGCACCTGGGCTTGGTCGAGCGGCACGACGTCGACCGCAACGCCAGCGGCGACCGCCGCCGCGGCCGCGCTCAGCGTGTCACCGCGCGTCGCGACGCCATCACTCAAGATCACGATTCGCGCCGCAGCGTCCGCCGGCACTTCGCCCAGCGCGCGCCGCAGGGCAGCGCCGATATCCGTGCCGTCCCGGCCAATTTCCGCGCGTTGCGGCGCAGGCAAGAGCGACCGCTCGCGCAGCGGATCTTCGACCGCCGCGCTCGCGCCGAAGGCAACCGTGCCGATCCGATCGTGCTCCAGCATGCCGATCTCGGCCACGCGCAGCTCGCTGCCGATGCGCGCGTCGGCGCCGGGCACCAAGTCGATGCTGCGGCTGCGATCGATGGCTACGATCACCGCTAGGCGATCCAAGGGCCGGCCGAGCTCGACGCCGATCAGTCCATACTCGGCGCACAGGGCCGCACAGCCGAGCAGCAAGGTCTGCAGCCCACGGCGCGCCCGGTGTTGGCGGGCAGAAAGCCGCGCCAAGCGCGAGAGCACGAACCAGACGACGGCGGCCGCCGGCAGGGCCAAGAGCGGGCGCTCGAAACGAAGGTACGGCAGATAGAACCAAGGCCAGCGCCCGAGCACGAACAGCACGAAGGGCAGCGCCGCCAGGGCGCGCAAGACGTGACGCAGCGCCGTCACCGGCCGGCCTCGACGGCCCGGTCCGGCCGGCGCGGCAGACCCAAGGCCGGCAGCCGCGGCTTGCGGGTGACCCACCAGACATCGAGTGCAATCAGCAGCAGCGAAAGCCCGGCCAGCAGCCAAGACCAATCGATCACGGCCGACGCGAGTTCCTTAGCCGTGCGGGCTGGCAGCGGCTGTCCGTTTCGTACCGGCAGCGCGCGCGGCCGCAAATCGCTCTCGCGCTCGCTGGTCAGATTCGCGGCAAACAGCGTGCTGCCTGGGCTTTTGCCCTGGTAATTCGCGAAGTAGAAGCCCGCCTTGGCCAGGTTGGGCACGACGCACAGACCGTCCCGAGCGGTCAGCTTCTGGCGGCTGTCGTCCGGGCTCTCCAAGTCCACTTCGCTGACGTCGATCGGAACGCGCAAGCTGTACGCCTCGCCGACGCGAGCGGGCGCCGCAGCGGAGCGCGCGCGATGGCTTCGGGCGAGCTCCACGACGTTGCGCATGAACAGCACGAACGAGGCTTTCAGCGGCCAGTTGCTCTCGCCTACATCGAAGCCGACTACGGTCACGCTGCGGCCCGGGCTGGAGGCATCCGCGATCAGCGTGCCTTCACGGCTCTGAACCAACGCGGCTTGCGGAGTGTCTGCCTCGAGCCTGCGCGCGCTGCGCAATTCGACGCCATCGAGCGACAAGAAGCGCAGCCGCGGGTCGACTTCGGCCCAGGACGTGACCACGGGCGCTTCGAGCTTCGAGCCGACCACCGAGGTCCCGCACGGGCCGGGCGGAGGATCGAGGACCAATAGATCGCCCCCCGGCGTGTTCACGGGGCACGCGCCGCTGAGGACGATCAGCGCATCCTGGGCGACGCCCGCGTTGGGCAGCCCTGAAAGCGAGCTCCCGAGCAGCTCGACGTTGGGATCGGAGGCCAAGGCGCGCGCCACCCAAGCGTTGCCGTTGGCCGGAGCCATCACCACCTGAAGCTTGGCGCCGCTCGGCACCCGGCCGTACGCGCGATCGTCGCTGCTCAGGGCGTCATGCGGCGAAAGCTCGACGATCAGGCCGGCGCCCAGGTCGCCGCGCGCGGGCTCGAATCCGAGCACGACCGGGCTGCGCTCTCCGGGTCCGAGGTCGATGCGCCGCGAGGCCAACGGTTGTACGACGTTGCGCATGCTCAGGGTGACGTACAGGCTGCGCGGCTTCTGCCCATAGTTCTGGACCATGGCGAAGGCTTGCACTTGCTCCCGGTGGGTCAGCGGGTCGTCCGCGCTGGCGATATCGAGGCGTACGATGGCCGCGTTGTCGACCGCGCTGCCGACGCGCACTAATTCGAGCGGCAGGTTGCTGGTCGCAAAAGCGTCTCGCTCGGCGAGTGCGCCGTCGGTGACCACGACCAGCCGGGCGCTGCGCTCGTAGGGCCGCAGTTGGCTGCTGGCGGCAGCGATCGCCTGGCTCATACGGCCCTCGGCGTCGGATGCTTCGAGCTTCGCCAGCGAGGCTTCCAAGCGCCTGCGATCGCTATCCATGGGCGAGACGACGTGGGCGTCGCGCCCGGCCTCGACGATCATCGCCTGTGCGCCCGGCGCCAGGGCCGCGATCACCGACGAGGCGGCGTCTCGGGCGTGGGCGAGTCGAGAACGGCCGTCGGGCTCGATGGTGGCCATCGACGCGCTGGTATCGAGCACGATGGCGACGTGCTCGCCCGCGATGTGCGCGCCACGCGAGGCGGGCCGCGCGAGGGACAGCGCGAGCAAGCACAGCGCGAGCAGCTCGAGCAGCAGAGGAACCTGGGCGACCAGCCGCTTGAACGGACTTTTCGCGGCCAGATCGCGGGCCGCCGCCGCCCATAGCCAGGTCGACGAGACCGTGACCCGCTGGCGCCGAATCTTGAGCACGTACAAAAGCAAGAGCGGCAGGAGCAGGCCAAGCAGCCACAGTCCGCTGGGTGCTTTGAGCTCGAGGGGCACTCGCGACAGCATAGGGGCACTAGCGGCGTCTAGCTAGCGGAGTGGGCTCGCGAGCAGCGGGTCGGCTCAGCCCGCGGGGCCCAGTCGGATGCGTGCGTAGCTCTCGTCGCGGTCACGGCGGATGTCCTGAAACAGCGCTTCCAGGGTATCGACTCCCACTTCGAGGGCGGTATCGAGGTTGGCCTGAGCGATGCGCTGACGTAGGGAAATAGGCTCCTTTTGTGGCAATGGCAGTGTACCGAGGCTGTGCAGGTCGAAGAAGGAGGTGCCCTCCTGGCTACTGCCGCGGACGCGATCGAGCGCCGTGCAACGCACCACCTGGATCGTCGGATCGGGGGTCCTACGTAAGAATGGAATCAGGCGCTCCGGCTCCGTAGGATCGGGGCGGGCGTCGGGGTGAAAGGCGGCCATCGCGAACGGGATCGTACCGACCTCGTGGCGTGCCGCGTCCCGTTCGCGCAAGGTCCGGACGAAGCTCTCGAAGCCCAGTCGGTCGAGCTCCAAATCCGGATAGATGAAGAGTGCGATGTCGGTCTCGGTTTGCCCTGAAAGGCTCTCGAGGAGCGTCAACGATTGCTGCGGATCGGCCTGGTTTTCAGCCAGAATCACCGCTTCGACGACGTGGCCGTCGCGCCGCGCGGCGGCCGCCCATGGGCACAGCGTGAAGCCCTCGACGACCTCCAGCGCGTACCTTCGGTAGACCCGCAAGGCTTCGTTGCGGAGCGCGCTTTCGTGTCTTCCGGCACTCACGTCAGTCATCGATTTCGAGTGTACAGGGGATCGCATCGCGTCGCGATGGCGTGTCATGCGAGACACATGAGGCCCTCGGAGAAGAGCGCCGGAGCGAGCTCCGAGCGCAAACAATCAATCGCGATCGGTAACGACCTTCTTGACGGCGCATGCACATGGATTGCAAAGTGTTGTTCATTGCGCTCGCAAGTGTTGCGCAATCTAAAAATAGAGGACGGATCAATGGCCGCCAAAAAGAAGAAGAAGAGCGCGAAGAAAGCTGCACCCGCACCGGCTGTAGCCGCGCCCGCCAAGAAGAAGGCGAAGAAGAAAGCCAAGAAGAAGGCCGGCAAGAAGAAGGCCTCCAAGGCAGCAGCTCCCGAAGCCGCGCCGGTCGCCAAGCCTGCCAAGAAGGCCAAGAAGAAGCGCGCCAAAAAGGCGTGATTGATTCCGAGTGAACACGAGCGCCACCGCCCTCGCATCAGCGGAGTCGGTGGCGCTCGTGGCTCGCTTGGGCCTTCTCGGGGAGTCTCCAGAAAATCGGTCGCTGAAGCACGAATCAGCCTAAATTGAGCTGATTTCTCAGTCGACCGAACGGGAAACGAAGCGACGAACGGCGCCCTCCAGCGCTTCGTCGTTGGTCATCCGGACGTAGCTCGCGCGGTGCTTGCGGGACCAAGCGCGAAGTTCGTCGATCAGCCCGGCCAAGCGGGCCACATAGGCATCCACCGCGGCGGCATCCATGCTGAGCTCGACTTGGGCCTGGCTTTCGGCGTCGACGAAGGCGAAGTCGCCGTCGTAGTTGGGCTCGACCTCTTCCCGGGAGAGTACCTGCACCAAAGCGACCTGATGGCCGAGCGCGCAGGCGTGTCCCAGGGCCTTGGTGACCAGTCCCGGGTCCAAGAAGTCACTCACCACCACCAGCAGCCCGGGGCGCGCTGCTTGCTGTAATGTTTGCTCGACGGCGCGCGTCAGGTCCGTCGTGCCGCCCGCAAGAGGTTCGCTCAGGTCACGTAGAAGCGCCGGGAGGGCGTCGCGACCGCGCCGGGGCACGCCTACTCGCGAAAGCCCGCGCGGGCTTGCCTGAGCCGGCTGACGCGCGATTAAGACCTGCGCGCGTTGCCCGTTGGCGAGCGCGAGATAGCCAATGGCGGCGGCCACGCGGCGGGCCACTTCGAACTTCTGGGGTGTGCCGAAAGCGAGCGAGGCCGAAGCGTCCAGCACGAGCCGCAATACGCTGTCTTCTTCGGCACGAAATAGCTTCAAAACGGGCTCGCCCGTGCGCGCGAACGCCGCCCAATCGACGCGCCGTAAGTCGTCTCCGGGCGCGTAGGGGCGGTGATCCTGAAACTCGGCCGAGCCTCCTCGGCGTCGAGACGCGCGCTCACCCGCGCCGCCACTTTGCACCGTCACTGATAGCCGGCGTCTGAGCGCCTCGAGTTCGCGCACGAAGGCGGGGTCGAGCAGGCTGCGCGGGTCGGACACGCCTCAGCCCTCGTTGGCGGGTTCTAGGGCGCTCACCTGGAGTGCTGCGTCTTCTTCTGCGAAGGCGCGCTGCAAGGCGTCGCGCGCGCTGCGTTCCGCCGCAAGGCGGGTCCGGATACGAGCCCCAGCGACTGCGAACAGTCCTACACCGATCAGCGCCCAGGCAGCGGCGCAGGCCGAGCCCGTGGCCAGGATCAGCCCCGCGTCCGGTGACGACCCCGAGGCCGCTTGGGCCATGGTGGCCGCGAAACTCGGCGAAGGCCCGGCCATGAGCATGGCGCGATCGCGTTGGCTGGTGATGAGTCCGGCGACAGCCATGGCGATCCAGGGACCCACGAACGCAAAAAACAGAACGGCGGCGAGCAGCAAGCGCGGCGTCCCGGCGCTCTGGGCGCGCGCGCGCGCCCACGCCGTAAAGCCCACGACGAAGCCGAAGAAGGCCACCGCGTAGCCGTGAAACGCCAGCACTGCGTCGCGATCGGCGCCCGTTTTTGCTTTGAGCACGCCGAGCGCTGCGTTGGTGGACAGACTGACCACCGTGAGCAGCAAGAGCAGCGAGCAGGCGCGCACGATCCCTGGGCCCAAGCTTTGAATCAGGGGCCCGGTGCCGCGTCGTTGCCAATTCGCGAGCACCCGCTGCGACGGGCCGAGCGGCTCACCCGAGAACAAAAATGCCCCGAAGCAGCCGAACGTCCAGAGTAGGCCGCCAGCTGCGTAGACCCACGAAAGGTCGCGCGAAAGCCAGGTGATCAACGCCGCGCCGCCAGTGAGCGCGGGCATCGCGGTCAAAAACCAGATCCGGAGCCGGGTGGAGCGATCGTCGCTCGGCGAGCCCATGTTGGCTACGGCCGACTCGTAAAACAACCAGGCCGGGATGAGCGCGGCCAGCGCCGGAAGTAGCAACAAGAAGACGCAATAGGCCAGACCAAAGTCAGCGCGCACGTAGGCGGTTGGTAGCCAAACCGGTGGTCCGCCAGGCACCCCTGGCCACTGCTCGTGGGCTGCGTAGGACAGTCCGACCCCCGCACCGCCGTACACGCCGAGCGACACGGGCAGCGCCACCAGCAGGGTGACGATGATCGCCGCAGCTGGGCTCTGGAACTTCGCGCTGACCGAGAGCCCGAACGCGACCGACAGGGCCGCCAACAAGAACAGGATCAGGAACGCGATCAGCACTTCGGTCGCGGTCACGCCGCCGAACAAGAAGGGCAACGCGCCGACCGGCACCAGCATCACGATATACAGGCAAATGTAGGTAAATGCGGCCAGGAATTTGCCGCGTGCGATGTGCCGCGGGCTAAGCCCGGTGAGCTGTAAGGCTTCCCAGGTGCGACCGCTGCGCTCGCCGGCGATGGTGTTGGCCGCCACTGCGGGCCCGACCCAGGTCACGACTGCGTAGGCCAAAGAGAAGAAGGTGTGGAAGATCCCCACACCGACCTTGGCCGGCTCGGCCGTGGTGCTGGCGACGCCGCCGACCGAGCAGATCAGTAGCGTCATCATGCCCGTAACCACCGACAGGATGATCGGGGTTCGCTGCAAGCGTGCGGCTTGTTTCAGCTCCCGCAGCCAGACCGGATTGGGCTCGCCCAAGAAGCGCAGCCAGGGGGGCGGTAGAGGCGGCGCGGACGTTCCCGAGGCGGGCGGGGGAGGAAGGCTGGGCGAGCCGACGTCGGTCGTCATTGCAGATCTCCACGCGTGACTTCGAGGAAGATGCGCTCGAGCTCGTTTCGTTCGGGCTCGACGCCCACGATGCCGACTCCGCGCGAAACCAAATGCCGAACGACCTCTGCCACGAAGCGCTCGTCACCCACATAGTGCACGGTGAGCTGCCCCGCCGGGCCGGGCTCGACGCCGAGCACGCCGCCGCCGCCCTCGATCAGGGGCACGACCAAGCGCGAATCTCCGATCACGCGCAGACGTAGGCGGCGTCGCGCGGCCGGTGGCACGGCGACGCCGCCGGCCGTTTCAACCACTGCCGCGCTCACGGGCTGCGTACTCGGCGTCGCCAATGGGTCAGCCAGCGCCGCCGGCTGAAACGGCATTTGAGGCGCCAAAATCAGCCGCTTTCCGTCTTCGCCCAGCGGCGCGCCGCGCGCCGCTAGGCGCTCGGCGATCTCCCCGATCGGACCTGCCACGACCAACGAGCCGCGCTCCAAAATGCCAATCGAGGTGCACACGTCGCTCAGCTCGGTGAGGATGTGGCTGGAAAGGAAAATGGTCTTACCCAAGTCCCGCAGCTCCAAGAGCAAATCACGGACTTCGATGCGAGCGCGCGGATCGAGATCGGACGCGGGCTCGTCGAGCACCAGCACCTTCGGATCGTGCAGCAAGATGCGGGCGATCTGCAGGCGCTGCTTCATGCCTTTGCTCAGGTCGGCGACCAGCCGGTCTTGCAGCTTGCCGAGCTCGGTCAGCTCGATCACGGTGGCGACCACCGAGCGATCCGGCACCGCGTAGGCGTCCGCGAAAAACTCCAGAAACTCTCGGATCGTGATCCGCTCGTACACGCCGGCGTGATCCGGCATGTAACCGATCAAGCGCCGCACCCGCGCGGGCTCGAGCGCGACGTCGATGCCGTCCACCTCGACGCGACCGGACAGGGGCTCGAGCAAGGTGGCGATCACGCGAATCGTGGTCGTCTTGCCTGCGCCATTCGGCCCGATGAAGCCGAAGATCTCGCCCTGCCCAACCTCGAAGCTGACGTCGCGCAATACGTCGATGTTGCCGAAGCGGTGCCACAAATGGCGCACGCGAATGGCCGGAACTTGCGCGCTCACGGCACCCCTCCGTAGCCGACGACTCGCACCAGGACGCGATCCAGATCTAGCCGCAATCCGGAATCTTGAGTACGCCCTTCGCCGCCCTCGAGCTCCGCGATCAGTACCGGCACGTCATCGGGCCACCAATCGGCGTCCGAGCCGGTGAGTGACTCGAGCGCTTCCCAGGCCGCGCCCACGCCCTTGGCTCGCTCTTCCACCTGGTCGTGAAAGCTCGAGGCCGAAAGCGGGCGCGTGCCAGACGGCGTGGGGCTCGGAGCTGGGCCGATCGAGCGCCCTTGGCGCAGGCTCACGGTTTGACCGTCGTTGAGCTTCGGGAAATAGATGAAGTCCTGGCCGGGCGCCTTGACGATCACGCCCAGCAAATCGCGCGCGCAGCGGTTCTTGATCGTCAGTTCTCCGTCTGCGGCTCGCAAGAGGCTCACGCCTGCGCCCAGGTTGGTGAAGCCGTCCTCGCGTACCACCTGCACTTGCCAGGGCTTTTCACGCAGCCGTTCAAGGCGCAGCCCGTCCCGATCGACCAGTAAATCACGGCTGACCTCGTCGGGTTCGCCGAGCACGTCGAGCACGCTGGCGCGCGCGGCGCGCACGGTCACGTCGTCCGCGCGCGCGCCGTACAAGCCCCGAAAGCGCGTGATCGACGCGCGCGCCATGCCGGCGCCGGCCTCGATCAACGTCAAATGCCGGGCCCGTCCGCTCACTCCTTTGCCCAAGATCCCGAGCAGCACGATGCTGGCGAGCGCGAGCCCGGCCCAGACCGGCAAGTACAGCAGGGCACGCAGCGGGCGCCCGCTGCGCTGAGCGAGGTAGAAATTGACGGGACCCGCGAGCACGGCATAAAGCAAGAGCAGCAGCGTGGACACGATCACCGTCCAGCGCGTGCCCTCGTTCGGGTCCAGCACGCGGCGCACGTTATCCGCGCGTAGCTCGTCGAGGGAGGCCTGGCCGTGGGGCAAAGCCACGACGCTCGCGCGCTCCCAGGCGTGGCGCAGCAAATCGATCATCTCGAGCCGCAGCCAGGGGTCGTTGGCCGCGAGCTCGGTATTCGGATTGAAGGCCAAAAAATGTACCTCGCCCAGGCCATAGCTGGCGCTCTCACCCCAGGGACTGACTCGCAGGTTGGCGCCGGTCAGGCCGAAGAAGGTCGCGGCCAGCTCCGGGGAGGGCTTGGCGGATTGGAGGGTGACGCGCGGCGCGCTGCCGAGCGAGCCTTTGCCCGGGTTTTCGACCGGCACCGCAAATTGCGCGACCAGGGACAGCTGGCGCGAAGCCGCGCAGCTCTGCACGTGACCACCAGCCAACGCTTCGAGCCACGCGCTGCGCACGTCCTCCGGACGATCGACTACGACCGCCAGGGCGCCGCCGGCGAGCACCCACGAAAACAAGGCGTCGAGCGCGGGCGCGGACAAGCTCGACAGGGTGCGCCCCGAAGCCAAGACCAAGGTGGCGCTGGCGTAGCCAGCAGCCAAATCCGGCAACACGAGCTCGGAGGTCGTGGTGTTGGTCTGGGGCGTCGTCACGGACAGCGTCGAGCCGCCGTAGGAATAGCCGCCGCCGCGTCTGCGGATCGGCATCGGCTGCGTGTTCAGCACGGGGGCCAAGCGGCTCGGCGAGTGCAGGTCGAACAGCAGCGGATCGAGCGTGCGCAGCGGCGGCAATTGGTCCTCGCCCAGTTGCTCACCGTGCGCGTCGACGGCCACCACTCTGGCCTCACCCGCGCGCAGGACCAGGCCGTGACTCGGCAGGAGTAGACTGAGCCGGCCCTTTGGCGCGATCGAAAAGGGCGCGCGTGACAAGGTGCGCAGCGCGCCTCGGCCGACCACCGCGGAGTGCAGCTCCACGTAGCCGCTGAATTGGCTGAGCCCGCTATTTTCCAAGCGAACGTAGATTTCACCCCAGCCGTCGACCGAGGGGCTGTTGGCGCCCAACACGGGCACTGCTTCCAGCTTCAAAGCGCTGTCGGCCTTGGCCCAACGCGGGACCAGCAGCAACGAAAGCAGCGCGCAGACGAACGGCGCGAGGCGAGCAGGCAGACGCACCGGGTTACACCCCCTGCACGGCGCGCTCGACCGCCAGAGGGCGAGTCGGCACGCTCGAAAGCAGCTCACGTACGATCTGGTCGCAGGAGACGCCGTCGGCTTCGCCTTCGAAGCTGAGCAAGATGCGATGGCGCAGCACGGGCGCTGCGGTGCGCTGCAAGTCGGCGAAGGATACGTGCGCGCGGCCTTCGAGCAGGGCGACCGCTTTGGCGGCCAGCACGAGCGATTGCGCGCCGCGCACGCCCGCGCCGTAGCGCACGGCGCGACGCACCAAGTCCGGCGCGTCCGCGGCGTCCGGCGCGCTGGCGTTGACCAGCCGCGCTGCATAGCGCAGCACCGGCTCGGCCACGGCCACTTCACGACACAGCGCTTGCAGGCCACGCACGTCTTGGCGCGTCAGCACGCGTTCCGGCTCGGCCACGGGTTTGCCCGTGGTGCGGGCCAGAATCTCGGTCAGCTCGTCTTCACTGGGTGCTGGCACCGAAACCTTCAGCAAGAAGCGATCGAGCTGCGCTTCGGGTAGCGGATAAGTGCCCTCCATTTCGATCGGATTTTCGGTGGCCAGCACGAAAAAAGGCTCATCGAGCGCGTGGCGCGTACCGGCGATGGTCACCGCGTGCTCCTGCATGGCCTCGAGCAATGCGCTCTGCGTCTTGGGCGTGGCGCGATTGATTTCATCGGCTAGCACGACTTGGCCGAAGATCGGACCTCGGTGCAATTCGAAGCGACCCTTCGTGCCCTGGCCGCTGCCGTCCAGCACCAGCACGTTGGTGCCGGTCACGTCGCTCGGCATCAGGTCGGGCGTGAATTGAATGCGCGAGAAGCGCAGGTCCAAACAGGACGAAAGCGTGCGCACGAGCAGGGTTTTGCCCAGGCCCGGGTTGCCCTCCAGGAGCACGTGCCCACCTGCGATCAGGCCCCACAGGACTTGCTCGACGACTGCGTCTTGGCCGACGATCACCGTGGCGATGGCGCGCTTCAGACGCAGGCTGATGTCGCGGGCTTGAACGAGGCGTGCTTCGAACGTGGGCGTGGGCGGATCCGTCATCGGGCTTTGAGCTCAGGCAAAGGATGCCCAGCATACTCCCAATCACGGCTCGAAGTAGCGCCCGACCTGCTCCCGATATTCTTCGGGGATGTCTGCATGATCGACCGCGCCGACTTCGGTTTTTTGCGCTTCGCCCAAGCTGCCGGTGCCCAGTTGATTGGCCGTTTCACCGGGCCGAGCCGGGGCGCGGCCGAGGGTTGCGCCGTGCATCGGAGCGCCGGCGGAGAGCCGGGCGTCGGCCTTGGAGCGCAGTTCTTTGGCAGCGATTTCGGGGGTCGCACCGCGGTGATCGCCCGCGCCTGAATCATGCTTGCTGCCGGGGCCAGCGGAACCGTTCTCTCCCTTGCTACCTGGATCGGGCTTGCCTCCGGGGCCGCCAGAGCCGGGCGCGCCTTCGCCATCGATCGGAATGGGCACGGCACCGAGCCCCCGCTCGGCGGCCGAGCCGCCGCGCTCGGCGTCACCCAGCCCCTGCTCGCGCTTGGCGTCGTCGCTCGACTCGGGTTTGGCCAGCTCCTTGAGCTGCTTTTTGAGTTGCTCGAGGCCCTCTTTGCGGCCGAGCTGCTTCAGCATCTCTTCCAGCTGCTTCTTGCTCATGGGCGAGGCGTTGCCAGCTGCGCCCTCGAGCTCGCGCTGCATGCGCTCGGCCAAGCGCTTGCGCTCTTCGGGGGTGAGCCCTTCGAGCGCGCGTTCCAGCCCATCGGCCAGGCGTCGTTGAGCTTCTGGATCGCCTGAGCTGCCGAACTCTTTCAAATCCTCGAGCGCTTCCGCGGACAGCTTGCCCTTCATACTGCGCGCGAGTTCGCGCAGGGCATCCGCGTGTGACTCACGGCGTTCGAACAGGCGCTTTTGCGCGTCGAGCGCGTCTGCGAGCCCCTTGGCGCCTTTGGCTCGTGCCTCCTTGGCGGCCTCTTCCAAGGCGTCTTTGGCAGCTTTTCGATCGCTGCTCTCCGCGCGGTTGGCGAGCTTCTGCATCTCGTCGTCGAAGGCAGTCAGATCGCCATTTTCGAGCGCCTTTTGCGCGTCGCGCAAGGCTTGGTGATTGCTGAACGCGCGCAGCGCAGCGTCCAGGCCGGGCCGATTTTGGCGATCTCCGAGCTTCAAGCGCTCGGCCGCGATGCCGTCCCGCAGTTTCGCGATCTCCGACAGCGCTTCGCGCTTTTCCAAGCCTTTCGCCAACGCCTCGCGCAGCTTCTTGGCTTGCTCGGCGAGCTTCTTCAGGCGCTCGTCTTGCTCGGGATTTTGCCCAGGCAAATGGCCGAGCGCTTCGATCCGCTCGAGGCCCTTCAAGTTCTCGAGCTGGATCCGCTCGGCGCCCGGCGCGCCCGGCGCGGGCTTGGGGGCAGGGGGCAAGGGCAGCACGCTGATGACGACGATCGCCGTTAGTGCAGCGGGCACGAGCGCATGAAAGCGCGACCACAGCTTGGGGGTCACGCGCTTCGGGTCGGCGCTGCCGAGCACGCTGCTGGCGCGTTCGAGCACGTGCGCCAGCGCCGGCTCGTCCGAGCCTTGGGCTGCAAGCGCGGTGGTCACGGTTTCTTGGCTGTCTAGGCGCGCGTCGAGATAGAGCGCAAGATCGCTCTCCGACCAGCGCCGGCGATGGGCGAGCGTCGCTCCCCAGGCCGCACCGAACACGCCCAAACCGACCGACAATGGCCGCCATTCACCAAAGCGGAGCGCCCACAGCCCGAGCGCGCCGAGCGCGCCGAGCGAAAGACCCAGGCCTGTGAAGGTCAGCGCTAGCCGGCCCGCTTGACGGCGATGGACCCGCTTGGCCAAGCGCTGGAACGCCTGGCGAAAGTCGCTCTGTGCCGGGTCAGCCACCAAGAGCTCTAGTTTAGCGTTCTTTCACTCTTTCGGCCAGGTGGTACGCTCCGCCTGGAACTCGGATGAATGACGCCAAAATTACCGCACCCGCCCTGCTAGCGCGGAAAAAGCGCGGTCCCAAAATCGCGATGCTCACGGCCTACGACGCGACCATGGCCCGCTTGCTCGACGAGGGCGGCGCGGACGTGCTCTTGGTGGGTGATTCATTGGGCATGGTCGTGCAAGGCCTGCCCAACACGCTGCCCGTGACCGTGGAGGAGATTTGCTATCACGGCCGCGCGGTCGCGCGCGCCACGCATCGCGCGCACGTGGTCGGCGATCTGCCGTTCATGAGCTATCAATCATCGGTCACGCGCGCGCTCGAGAGCGCCGGACAGCTCTTGAAAACGGGCGGCTTCGAAGCCGTCAAGTTGGAGGGCGGGCAGGCCATCGCCGAGCACGTACGCGCGATCGTGTCCGCCGGCATTCCGGTCATGGGTCACGTGGGCTTGCTGCCGCAATCGGTGCACGCCATGGGCGGCTTCCGCGTGCAAGGCAAAGCCGACGCCGACGCCGAGCGCGTACTCGCCGACGCGCGCGCGATCGCCGACGCTGGCGCCTACGCGATCGTCCTCGAGGGGATCCCGAGTGAGCTCGGGCAACGCATCACCGAAGCCATCTCGATCCCGACGATCGGCATCGGAGCGGGACCTTCGTGCGACGGCCAAGTGTTGGTCTGCTACGATTTCTTGGGTATGTACCCCAGCTTGAAGCCCAAATTCGTGAAGCACTTCGCGGAGCTCGGCGCACAAATCGTGGCCGCCACGCAGAGCTACGTGCAGGAGGTGCAGGCCGGCAGCTTCCCGAGCGCCGCGCAGAGCTTCGGCGCGCCGCCGAAGAAGGAGGAACCTCCGCTAGAGACCGGCGCCAAACCGGTGCTCGGTCCGCCCGCCAAGAGCTACGGCCCGGCGAGTGAGGACTCGTGACCCTCACGCTCCACCGCACCGTGGCTGAGTTTCGGCAGGCTGCTCAGGCCGTCCGCAACGCCGGCAAACGCCTGGGCCTCGTGCCGACGATGGGCGCGCTGCACGAAGGGCACTTGTCACTCGTCGCCGAAGCGCGCTCGCGCGCGGCCGAAGTCGCGCTGACGATCTTCGTCAATCCCACGCAGTTCGGCCCGAACGAAGACTTTACTCGCTACCCGCGCGCGCTCGAGCGCGATCTCGAGCGGTGCCGCGAGGCGGGCGTCGCTCACGTCTTCGCGCCCGAAGTGAGCGAGATGTACCCGAAGGGAGAGCGCACGCGCGTGCAGGTCAGCGGCTTGACCGCGGCCCTGTGTGGTCCGCACCGCCCCGGCCATTTCGACGGCGTGACCACGATCGTGAGCAAGTTGTTCGCCGTGACGGGCGAGTGCGTGGCGGTGTTCGGGCGCAAGGACTATCAACAGCTCAAGGTGATCGAGCGCATGACGCGCGACCTCTTGCTGCCGGTGGAGATCGTCGGACACCACACCGTGCGTGACGCGGATGGCCTCGCGAAGAGCTCGCGCAACGTGTTTCTGACGCCGGAAGAGCGAACGCAGGCGCTGTCCATCCCGCGCGCGCTGACGGCTGCGGTGACCGCCTTTGCCGCTGGCGAGCGCCGCGTCTCCGCGCTCCAGGAACTTTCGCTCGCCGAGCTGGGCGCGGGCGGCCTGCGCCTCGACTACGCGACGTTCGCCGACCCAGAGGAGCTCGTGCCGCTCGCGGCAGACGGCATCAGCGGGGAACGACTGCTCTTCGCCGTGGCCGGTTTCATGGGCAAGACCCGCCTGATCGACAACGTGGTCCTCGGCGAAGATCCTGCGCCGATTGCATCCTAGAAAAACTCGACTCAGGCTCTCTCGTGATGCCACCCAACTCACCCTCCATCTCGCGCGCGTCGGATTCGGAGCGTCGCTTCCCGGGTTTGTTCCTGGTCGTGGAGGGCATCGACGGCTGCGGCAGCACGACGCACGCCAAGCTGTTGGCCAAGGCGATCAGGAGCCGCGGCCCGGAGGTCGTGCTCACCTGTGAGCCGAGCTCGGGGCCGATTGGATCGCTCATCCGGCAAGTGCTGCAGCGCCGCCTGTTCGTGCCGGACGCGACCGGCCCGCGCAACTTCGATTGGTCGACGATGGCGCTCTTGTTTGCGGCCGATCGCATGGATCATTTGGATTCCACCGTGGCGCCCGCCCTCCGTACGGGCTCGGTCGTGATCAGCGATCGCTACGATCTATCCAGCTTGGCCTATCAGTCCGTCACTGCGCACAACGGCTCGGATCCGATCCCCTGGATCCGCCAGCTCAACGCGCAAGCCCTGCGCCCCGACGTGACGATCGTGATCGACGTCCCGGCCGAAGTCGCCGAAGAGCGGCGTCGAGCGCGCGGTGGCGTCGAGGAAATGTTCGAGGCCCGCGAGCTCCAAGCCAAGCTTGCCACGGTCTACGCCCGGGCCGAGGAGCTCGTGCCCGATGACTGCGTGCTGCACGTACCCGGCGTCGGGGAGGTGGCCGAGGTCGCGGCGCGCGTATTCGAGACAGTGATTTCGGCAGCTTCCAGCTTTTTTCGAGAGCAGCCCCCCGCGCCGAAAGCCTGACTTTTTGGCCTTCGCCCGGGTTTGCGCCATATTCGGGGCACCATGCGAGGCGTCACCCTGGTTCTGCTCGGATTGTTGGTCGGCTGCGGCGCTGCGCCCGAGGCTCCAGCCGTAGCTCCGAAAGCGGTCGCCAAAGCGCCCCCCGCCCAAAAACCGATCGCCCGCCCGCCGCAAGGCGCGCTCTATCGCGAGGACGTGAACGCGCTCATCGAACGCGGCTTCCCGGATTTCTTGCAGCGCGTGGAAGTCGAACCGCGCCTAGTCGACGGCCAATTCCGTGGCTGGAGCATCGTCCAGTTGAATCCGAGCGACTTCTGGAGCGGCGTCGACCTGAAACCCGGCGACATCGTCACCCGCGTCAACGACCTACCCATCGAACGCGAGACCGAAGCCTTCGACGCCTTCGAATCCCTGAAGCAATCCGACGCCCTGCGCGTCGCGTTCCAACGGGACGGCCAGAGCCGCCTGCTCGAATACAAGATCATCAGCAAGAACTGACGCCGCGAGCGAGTGGTTGGGCGATCGCGATCCCGCATCGCAGCTCGCGCGGCGATCAATTCCCGTCGCGCAGCGCGAACTTCACGATCTCGTCGAGCACGGCGCCGAAGCGTTGGCGCGTGAAGCGCGAACCGCTGGTGACCCAATCCATGTGCAGCTTGGGCTTCTGATCGTCGTGGAAGTGACCCAAGACGTCCAGGTGATCGGCTTCGCCGGCCCACAGCAGCTCGCCCCAGAGCATGCTCAGCGTGGGCACGATGCCATCGTTGGATTCGCCGTTCACCTCGTGATCGATGCCGACGCGTAGAAACTCCGTCTCGCGTTGCGAGGGGCGCGCGTACGGGTACACCTCGGATTGTTGGCTCGCGAATTGGTACAGCGTGGCGTAGATGGCCGCGGTGAATGCGGCGTACGGTGACCAGATGCGGCGGGCGAAGCGCATCGCCCGCGGCGGCGCGGCGGCGGACACGACGCAGCCATAGCGGACGCGCGGATCGAGCACGGTGGCCGCGTTGAACAGATCCATCGCCTCCGGCATGATCTGAATGATCGCGCCTTGATCGATGCGCACCTTGCTCAAAAAATCCGCGATCTCGCCGCGGCCGTCGCGATCGACGAAGCGCAGCACGCTGTCGGTGACGCGGCTGAACACCTTCATGTCCCCGCCGAACAGCGAGTCGATGCCGCCCACGCCCGCGACCAAGCGCGAAAAAATCGCCAGCGATGGCTCGCCGATGGTGAGTGACACCACGGTCAGCAGGCTCAGTACGTACAGCACGCGCGTGCCCGAAACCGTCGCAAAGTAGGTCGCCAGCGGCGTGCCGTAGTGCGGCGTGTTGATCGTCACTGCGCTGACCACGCGATGTCGCCAGGCGAGCTGCTCGGGCGTCACGCCCAGGTTCACGCTGGGCGACAAGACCAAGCGCACATCGAGCCCACCGGTGGAGTGCCCGATCAAGTGGATCGGGCCGTCGTCGCTACCCGCGCTCTTGGCCACCGTGGCAGCCAAGATGCGTGACCGGTACCGCAGCGACGAAGTGGGCGGCGCTGGCACGTCTTCGAACACGGCTTCGACGCCCGCGCGCACGAAGCGTTGCTCGAGGCCCGCCCGCACGTGTTTGAAATAGTCGTAGCCGGCGAGATGCCCGAACCCGAACATCCCCGGGACGAAATACACTCGGTGTACGACGCGCGGCACTAGTTGATGAATTCGACGTTCGCGCTCTGCTCGAAATCGAAGCGCACTTCACCCGCGTCGACGCTGCCCGACGCAAACGGCTCGCTATGCACGCGGTGCAGCGATACCTCACCGACCCCGGTGCCCACGAAGGCGCCGGCTGGCACGCTGCCAAGGCCCGCGTCATCGCGGAACGTGCAGCGAGTGGTGGCGCTGCCGTCTTGGGTGCTGAGCTCGACATACACCAAATCACGGCCCAAACCGGCAGCCCAGTTGATCGCAATCGCGCTGTGCACGGCTACGTTGGTCAGCTCTGCGAGCGGCGTGCTGCCGACGTTCACCGCGCTCAGCTGGGCCGGAGCGTTGGCGTTCACGTTGAACGCGCGGAGCAGGCCACCCGAGGCGGTCAACGTGTACGTGGTCGCGGCGGGCAGCGGTTCGGCCGCGCGATCGCGGGTGGTGTACACGACGCCTGCAATCAAATCCGTGACCGCAGGCAGAGCGCGGGTAGCGAGCAGCGCGTTGGTCGAGCTGGTGCGCAGCATGACGTCGCCTGCATCCAAAAACTCCACCCGGCCAAGCGGGTTCAGCGGTATGCGGCTGATGCGCTCGTGGTTCGGTTCGCCACACTGCCCGACCGCCGGCAGATCGAGGCCGAAGCCCGCCAGCCGCAACATGGCGCTGGCATCCACGCCGGGGGGTGTCCGGACGAAGCCGGCGAAGGCGGCAGCGCGCGGCGTCTCGACTGAGTTCAGCACCGAACTGCGCTCGACAGTGATCAAGGCGTGGGTGCTGCTGCCCGCGTCTGCCTCGGAGCCGTAGTCGACCGGAGCGACGGAACAGGCTGCGCCGAGGGCAGCAGCCGCGATGCTAGCGCTGAAGGCGAGCGTCGGCGCCAAACGCGCCTTGGCGAGCTGGGGAGGCGACGGCCAGAGAAACTGCACCACGTGCACAGGCTAGCATCGCTCCGGACAATTCAACAGCGCGCCCGACCATCTCCCGGGCGTGCTTCGCTAAGCACTGCAATATGCTGCTAAAATTTGGCAATCAGCGCGGCGGCCGGTCGCGCTGACCAGCCGCTGATCTGCGCGTCGTAACGGGTACCGGGTCGATCCAGCGACCCGGTAACGTGCGCGTAGTCGAGCTCGAGTTCGGCTGACACCCAGAACGGCGGCAGGCCCAATGACATTCCAAAGATCGGTCCGAGCGCCAGGCGACTGGCATCGACCTCGAAAGGGGCGCTCTGGTCGAGCGAAACGCTGCCCGACCAACGGTCGAAGCTGCCGCGCAGGCCACCCCAGACCGAAATCAGCTCCGCGTCCGTGCGATAGCCGAGCAAGACGGGCAAATCGACCCCGACGCCGTGAGCCCCACTCAGATCCGTGCCTGGTGGGTCGGACGTGCTCGAGCCAAGACCGAGGCCCGTGACCCCAACACCCGCGGACAGCGCGCTTTTGCCCCACTCGAACGCGTGCCGCAGATCACCCCGCAAAGCGTGCCCGCTGTAACTCAGGCCCGCCTCGTTCGTGCCGGGAATGCCGATGCGCGCTGCGGCGTACGGGGCCACCCTCGGGCCCTCGGCCAAGCGAACCAGGAGCCCGCGCGTGGCGCGTGCGTCTTCCGGAGGAGCGCCTGGCGTGCGCTGCTCAGTCTCAGCGAGCGCTTGCGCGGCGTCGCCCAGCACGAAGCGATCGCTGACACCGACGGCGAACGCCGTGCGTCCGGCGGGCAGGGCGTGAGCCGGATGCAGGAGCGGAACACCGCCGCCGCAGCCGCTCAGCGACGCGAGGCCGACACCAGCGCCGATCCAGGCCAGTGCCGCGCGCGTGATTTTGGTTCTGTGCGGGCCCACACGGAACGCCGATTATTTACGGAACCGCGACGGGAATGTGTTGCTCGCCGCGCGTTGCTTCAACTCTTCGTCGTCGCCATGAAGCGAGACGGCGCGCTCGATCAGCACTTGCTCGGTCTCGACGTGCTTGGGATCGGGGAGGCAGCACTCCACCGGGCAGACCGCCTGGCAGGCCTCGTGGTCGTCGAACCCCACGCACTCGGTGCAGAGGTCCGGATCGATGATGTAAATTTCATCGCCCTCGGAGATGGCGTCGTTCGGGCATTCCGGCTCGCACGCTCCGCAGTTGATACAGTCGTCGGTGATGAAGGTCGACATTGCCCGAGTTTTGCGCTGGATTGGAGGGGAGAGGGCCGATCGGAGGCTCCGGGGGCCGAAGTTACGAATGCCCTGGCGGGCCTGTCAACTTCGAGTAGAGTCGCGGCCGCCCGATGCTTCGTAGCGATGATAGCGCGTTTTGGAGTGGTTCGCCGTTCGCTCGGCTGGCCATGTTCGCCATTTGTTTGCCGGCCCTCACCGGCGCGCTCGCGCTCGGCTGCACCCCCAAGATTGGCGATGACTGCACCGTCTCGACCAATTGCTCCACGACCGGCGATCGCCTGTGTGACGTCACGCAGCCCGGTGGCTACTGCACGAAGTTCAATTGCGAGCCCGGCAGCTGCCCTGAAGATTCCGTGTGCGTGAACTTCGGCACGAAGCTTTCGCCCATCCCGGGCTGCACGCCCAGCCAGGCCAATTCGCCGTACAAGCGCTCTTTCTGCATGGCCAGCTGCGGCTCGGACGGTGATTGTCGCGGAGGCTACAAGTGCCTCGCGCCGACCGATTTCAACGCGGTCTTGGCCGAGCACTCGAGCGGCAACAAGGTGTGCGCGGTCCCGCCCAAGCCGGTGCCGACCGGTACTTCGAACGAGGTCTGCATCGGCTCAGACGCGGGCGTTGGGCCGGCCGAGGGCGGCTCGTCGTCTACCGCCGGCAGTGGCGGCGGCGCGGGCACCGGCGGCACCGGCGCGGCTGACGGCGGCGCCGCGGGTGATGGCGGCGCCGGCGGCTGAGCTCGGCGGCTGAGCCACGGCTCGGGCGCACTTTGCTGCTAAGCTCGAAAGCGATGTTCGGGATTCGCTCGTTGCCGCGGACGCTCGAAGCGGCCTTACGCGACCTCGGACACGCCAAAAACGAGACTCGTATTTCGGCGCTCCACGATCTAGTGCGCTTGACCGATACGGACGCGCGCCCGCGCGCACTCCGCGCTCTGTGTGAGGTGCTCGGGAGTGACGCAGATCTTCACGTTCGAGCCGCGGCCGCCCTGGCCCTCGGGGATGCGCACGCCAAAGAATCACGCTCAGAGCTGCTCGAAGCAGCGCGCAGCGCGCCCGTCCAGGTACGCGAGATGGCGATCGCTGCGCTCGGCGAAATCGCAGAGCTCGGTGACCCCGGCGACGCGCAGATCTTGGCGCTGCTCGAAGAGGCGCGCTCGGACGCCGCGCCCGAACTGCGCTTCCAGGCGCTGATCGCCATGAATCGCGTTGCGCGCGCGCGCTTGCTCTCGCTGCTGGTGGATGCCAGCCGTGATTTGGACGCCGAAGTCCGACAGATCGCCTTTCGTTTGGCCGAAGAGCGCGTTTTGGCCGATGGCGCCGCGCTGCCCGAACCGCTTCGGCAACGTGCGCGTGCCGCGCTGCGTGACGACGCGCCGAGCGTGCGCCTGGCCGCTGCGATCCTGCTGGCTCGCGTGGGAGATGCGTGCGGCGCGGATGTGATCCGCGACGTCGTCGAGCGCAAGGATCGCGTCGCTTCCTTGGAAGACGAGCAGGCCGCGATTGAGCTGTGCGGCGAGCTTTCGATCAGCGACGCGCGCCCGGCGCTGACTCGGCGGGCCTTCGGCTTTTTTGGGCTGTTCCGCGATCCCTTGGCCTGGCACGCGCGGGTGGCTCTGGCGCGGCTGGGTGATCCGCAAGCCAAGGCCGCCATCTTGCGGGGCTTGGCCGCGTTCACCCGCGACGCGCGCACGATCGCAGTGGCCGCGGCAGGCCGCGCGCGCTTGCGCGAGGCGCGCCCGATCCTACGCCGCATGACCGCCGCAGAGGCCGATCCCGAAACCGTCGCCGAAGCCCTGGCCGAACTCGAAACCGCTTGATGACCACCATTCCGCTGCCTTTGCAGCTCCAGTTTTATCGCGCGCTGTGCCGTGTTCGCAGCTTGGATGAGCGCATGCAGGCCTTGCAGCGCCAGGGCCGAATCGGCTTCTACGGGACTTGCACGGGCCAAGAAGCGGTGCCGGTCGCGCTCGGTTTTGCCCTAGAACACAGCGATTGGGTGTTTCCGGCGCTGCGCGAGAGCTCGGTGCTGCTGGTGCGTGGTTTTCCGCTGGTCAGCTACCTGTCCCAAGTCTTCGGCAACGATCGCGACGTGCTGAAAGGGCGCCAAATGCCGAGCCACATGAGCGGGCGTTCGGCCAACGTGGTGTCTTGGTCGAGCTGCATCGGCACGCAGCTGACGCACGCCGTAGGCGCCGCGTGGGCAGCGAAGATCCGGCGCGAGAGCATGGTGACCGCGGCCTGCCTGGGTGACGGTGCCACGAGCTCGGCTGATTTCCACTCAGCGCTGAACTTCGCGCAGGTGTTTCGCGTGCCGTGCGTGTTCGTGTGCCAGAACAACCAATGGGCGATCAGTACGCCGGCTTCTCGTCAGAGTAACACCGCGACCTTCGCCGAGCGCGCTTTGGCCTACGCCATGCCCGCCGAGCGCGTAGACGGCAACGACGTGTGTGGGCTCTACCTCGCGTTTCAACGCGCCGCCGAGCGTGCCCGAGCCGGCCTTGGCCCAACCTTCCTCGAGTGCGTGACGTATCGCGTCGGGCCGCACTCGACCAGTGACGACCCCACGCTGTACCGGAGCGAAGCCGAAGTCAGCGAATGGCGCGCGCGCGATCCGATCGCGCGCTTGGCCCGCTCCCTGGAGTCGCAGGGCGCGCTGGACGCCGCCCGCAGCCAGGCCGTGAACGACGAGCTGAGCGCCGAACTCGACGCGGCCCTAGAGGTCGCGGAAGCGGCCCCGCCGCCGTCGCGGGCCTCGCTTTTCGACGACGTCTACGCCGATCTTCCCGGGCATTTGCTCGAACAACGGCAAGAGCTGTTCACGCCCGCGAAAGGCTTTGCGCATTCTGCTGACCGTGGAGACACAGGCAAACCCTTGTGAAGTGACAAAACAAGCGTTACATCACGCGGCGAAATGGATCAATTCGACGCCATCGTGCTGGGCGGCGGCCCCGGCGGTTACGTGTGTGCCATTCGGCTCGGCCAACTCGGGCTCAAGGTCGCCTGTATCGAAGAAGAAGAGTACGGCGGGGTGTGCCTCAATTGGGGTTGCATTCCGTCCAAAGCGCTAATCGCCAACGCTCACTTCGTCGAGAAGGCCAAGCACATCTCTGATTCCGGCATCACCGTCGGCGACGTGAAGGTCGACGTCGACAAGATGCAGGATTGGAAGGGCGGCGTCGTCAAGAAGATGACCTCCGGAGTGCGCTCGCTGCTCAAAGCCAACGGCGGCGAGATGATCGAAGGTCGCGGCAAAGTCGTCGACCCGAAGACGGTCGAGGTCACCTTGAAGTCGGGCGAGAAGCGCCGGGTCTCGGCCAGCAAAGGCCTAGTCATCGCCACCGGCTCGGCCACGATTCAGGTGCCGGGTTTCGAGTTCGACGGCGAGCGCGTGATTGGCGCCCGCGAGGCGGTCAGCTTGCGCAAGATCCCGAAGCGCTTGGTCGTGATCGGCGGCGGCGTCATTGGCTTGGAACTGGGCATGGTTTACCAGTCCTTCGGCGCCGAGCTGACGGTCGTTGAGCTCACGCCCAGCCTCTTGCCTGGTGTCGACCCGGATTGCGTGAAGGTGGTCGAGAAGAAGCTGGAGAAGCGCGGCGGCAAGGTGTTGAAGAACACCCGCGCCGAACGGCTGGAAAAGACAGCCAACGGCGTTACCGTGATCGTCTCGAACGAAGGCAAAGAGCAGCGCATCGAGTGTGACGTGGTGCTCGTGGCCGTCGGCATGAAGCCGCGCTCGCGCGGCGTAGGCCTGGAAGAGATCGGCGTCGAAATCGATCAGCGCGGCTTCGTCAAGACCAATGAGTTCTGCGAGACCAACGTCAAGGGCGTGTACGCCATTGGCGACGTCAGCGGTCAGCCGATGCTCGCGCACAAGGCCTCGAAGGAGGGTGAGGTCGCGGCGGAAGTGATCGCGGGCCACCACGCGGCCAAAGATTGGGTCACCGTGCCCGGCATCATCTTCACCGATCCGGAGATCTCGACCGCGGGCCTCACCGAAGCGCAAGCCAAGGAGCAGGGCTACACGGTCAAGGTCGGCAAGTTCCCGTTCGCCGCGCTCGGTCGCGCGGTCAGCATCGGGGAGACGGATGGCTTCGTGAAGGTGGTCACGGACACCAAGTCGGGCCGAATCCTCGGCATCCACATCGTGGGGCCCTCGGCCAGCGATCTGATCAGTGAAGCGGTGCTTGCGATCGAGACCGTGGCCACGGCCGAAGACATGGCGCTCTCCATCCACCCGCACCCCACCCTGGGTGAGGCGTTGATGGAAGCCGCGGCGGCGTCGCTCGGCCACGCCATCCACATCGTAAATCGCTGAAAATACGGCAAATGCCGGTTGCGCTGGCAGCGCAACCGGCGTTTTTGCGCCGCGCCAGCCTAGCCGTGGCATGTTTAGTGGATGGGGATTTTCGCCCGCGTCGCTCAAGTCATGTCCGCCAATTTCAACGCCTTGATCGACAAGGCGGATGACCCTCGCAAGAGCCTCGACCAAACCCTGCTCGAGATGCGCGAGCAGATCCTGGCCGCGCGCCGGGAGGTAGTCAGTAGCGTCGCCTCCGAGAAGCAGCTCAAGATGAAGGTCGAAGAGCTAGATCGCGAGGTCGAAAAATGGAACGGCCGCGCCGAGCTCGCCGTTAGGAGCGACGACGATGGCTTGGCGCGCGAAGCGCTGCTGCAAAAGCGCCGCGCGGTGGGCGATCGCGATCGCGCGGAAGCGCAACGCGGCGAACAACGCGCGGCCGCGCTGGAGATGAAAGATGCGCTCGAGCGCATGGAGCGCAAGGTCAAAGAGTTCGAGCTGCGCAAGGGCACGATCGCCGCGCGCGCCCAGCAGGCCAAAGCGGGCGGGGGAGTGGAATCCCTAGGTAAAGTCGGCGGCGGCCCTGGCGCATTCGACGAATTCCGGCGCATGGAAGACACGATCGAAACCGCCGAACACACCATCCTCGCTCACAGTGAGGTGGACGCAGCCCTCGCTGGCCCGAGCCCAACCGGCATGTCGCGCGCCGAAGTCGAAGCTAAATTTCGCGCGCTCGAGAGCGGCCAGAGCTCAGACCCCGCCGCGCCCGCCAAATCCGAAGTGGACGATGAGCTGTCTGCGCTGAAGAAGAGGATCCGGATCGGGACTTGAGCGTTCGGCGCTCAACCCAGGTTGCCTGCGTTCACAGCAGTGTGCCGGCCATCACACCCTTCGCTCGTTGCGGGCACGAGGAGCTCGTGTTTGCAAATGGCATAGAGGCGCGGCTACCAGGTCGCGGGTTGGGAGTGCAACGGCATCGCTCGCGATGCCGTTGGCTTTTGTAGCTGAAGACATGCAGAAGCTTCTGAACTGCTCGTTGATGGAGCTGCGTTGCTGGATCTCGAGCGCCCCCCAATCTCGATCACGTATCGAGCGCGGGCGCGCGACTCGACATGGTCTTGGCCAAGCGGCGCGGTTGCGAGGGCCAGCCGGAATGGGGGTTCCGCGTGCCGGTGATCAGGCGCGCGCCGCCTTGGTTGGTGAAATAGTGCCAGACCCACTGAAAGAGCACGATGTAACGGTTGCGGAAGCCGATCAGGAAGCAGACGTGAACGGCCAGCCAGAGTACCCAGGCGACGAAGCCGGAGAGCTTGGCGCCGCCGAGTTCGGCCACCGCAGCGCTGCGGCCAATCGTCGCCAGATTGCCTTTGTTGACGTAGCGGAACTGAGTGGTCGGTAGGCCGCGGATGCGACGCACGATTTGATCGGCGACGAAGCGGCCGGCCTGCGCGGCGGCAGGCGCGACTCCTGGGACCGGAGTGCCGTCGGGGTTGGTGCAGGCGGCGACATCGCCGATCGCGAAGACTTCGTCGTAGCCGGGTACGTTGAGCGAGCGATCGACGATCACGCGGCCCCCGCGGTCGAGCGGTACACCTAGGGTGGCGGTCAGCGCGGAGGCGCGTACGCCCGCGCCCCAAATCACGTTTGCGGCGGGGATGGTTCGAGGGCTGCTGTCCGCGCCTAGGATGGTGACTGAATTGTGTTCGATCGCGGTCACCTTGGCGTTGGTCTGTACCTCCACGCCCAACTTTTTCAGCTGATTCACCGCGCGCACGCGCGATACCTCACTGAAGGTGCTCAAGATCGATGGCCCGCCCTCCAGCAAAATCACCGTGATTTCTTCCGGGCGAATATGACGAAAATCGCGGCCGACCAACGTGCGTGACAGCTCACTGAGCGCGCCGGCCATCTCGACGCCGGTGGGTCCACCGCCGATCACACAGAAGGTGAGCAGCTCGCGCCGCCGCAGATCGGCGGTCTCTTGCTCGGCGACCTCGAGCGCGACCAATACACGACGGCGGATCTCTAGCGCGTCATCCAACGTTTTGAGACCGACGGCGATGTCGACCCAATCATCGTGGCCAAAGTGATTGTTTCGGGCCCCGGCCGCCAAAACCAGAAAGTGATAGTCGATTGGCCCGGTGGACGTTTCGATGCGCCGGCCCTTGAGGTTGATGCTCTGCACCTCCGAAAACAGCACCTCCACGTTCTTCTGAGAGGCGAAGATCGAGCGGATCGGAAACGCGATTTCCGACGGAGAGAGCGCGCACGTTGCCACCTGGTACAAGAGCGGTTGAAATACGTGGTGATTGTTGCGATCGATGAGCAGCACATCGAAGCGCTCTCTGCGCAATGCCCGAGCCACGGCGATCCCGCCGAATCCAGCCCCGACCACGACCACGCGCTGACGCCATGCCATCGTGAACGCTCCTTCTTCCTCGCACCAGCGTCGCGGCTCAGCCGATGCGCCGAGCCACCACGTGAGCAGGCTACGCGGTCCGCTTCACGCGCCGGTTTCCGAAGAATGTCCGCTGCCGCACACCCCAGTGAATATCTGGCGCCAATTTAGCTCGTCCTTGGAGTAACTCCGTTGGCGTGTCCGTAGCTCACTCGGGCGCTGCTGTTTGCCAAATCTCGCGTAGAATCTCCGCGACCGCCTCGTATAGGACTTCCGGGATCTCGTCGCCGATTTCGAGTTCGTTGAGCGCGCGAGCGACCGGCACGTCGCGCACGATCGGGACGCCGTAGGCGCGCGCGGCCTCGATGATCAGTTTGGCCATCTCGCCCTGTCCCTGCGCGACCACGGACGGAGCCAGCTCTTCCTCTTCATTGTACTTGAGGGCGGTAGCCAAATGGGTCGGGTTCACGATCACCACACTCGCGGTTTTTAGGGCGCCGAGGGTGGCGCCGGTGAGGGCTTCTTGGTGGGCGCGACGGCGCGCGGCTTTCAAGGCAGGGTCG
>Ga0247760_1000261_pt1 | contig 59269 bp, 48 predicted proteins | sample UWRJL171409R4_FD_179936 | JGI IMG/M metagenome (GOLD analysis project Ga0247760, IMG submission 179936) | Plant litter microbial communities from Arlington Agricultural Research Station in Wisconsin, United States - UWRJ-L171-409R-4 | ecosystem: Environmental > Terrestrial > Plant litter >... | reverse complement strand
TCGCGAGCCCAGGAACTGTGAGTGCAGCAGCTTGAAGTAGAACTCCTACAACGGCCCAAATCCACAATTCCCACGCTGGAGCTGTGGCATTCTTCACATTAAGAGCAAGATTTGGCGCCGCGTTGTTGAGACTCACGATAACCTCTTCCTCCTGAGTGCCTTTGAGACCCCCACGCCCAGTAAGCCGAAGGTACCCAGCACCGAAGGCGGAGTGCAGATCAAACACTTTGCCATCGTCTGCGCATATCAAGGTCTTCATTCCTTGAGGATTACCGATCAGACGAACGATTTCCTGACCGCTCCAAAGTTCGCATACGTCGGATGAAGTGGACGAAAGGAGCTCTTGCTCGGCTGTTGACCGGCTCTCACGCGCTCTGGAATGGCGATCAGCCGACATCAGGCGCAATTGGATAGAATTTTCTCACCTCCCAACTACCGCCTTGAGTTGTTTGATGCCGCCGACGCGAATGGCGCTCACGATAATAGTCATAATGCCGAGCGGGCCCATAGCAAGTAACACATTGTCAGCCCAGCCCATGCTCATGCTGAGAAACTGCTTGGTGACTTGCTCGCCAAAGAGTGTGAGCAAAGGCGCAAGATCGCTGAAGAGATTGTTGGAAAATTCGTCGCCAGCAAATTCGTCGGAGTTCCCGGCAGGTGCCATCCTGAAGCGGGGCGCAAATTTCGCGCCTCAGTTTTGCGAGTCGTCGTGTCGCTTCCTAGATCTCGACCCGAGTGGCAGTGAGGAAAGGACAAAGAAGACACAAGCAAAGAGCGCGAGCAGGACGCGCAGAATCCAAATATTAAGGCCGGGGCCTAGTGGCACTTTACCTGCATATCCTGCACAGTGGCTTCAGGATTTCAACACATGCAAGCACAAACAAGAGGCTCTGGCACACTCCATCATGATGCTCGATGCAAACCCCCTGTGATTCCAGCCCTCATTGGCCCCGATATGCAGGAAGATTCAGCCGCATAGAGGGGCCTCATCGTCCGAAAGCAGAAACAGTCCACCCAGAATCCGTGAACAAGCGGTGAACAAGCGTTAGCGAGCATTAGCTCTTGAGCTGAAACCAATCACTACAACATACGTGTCGTACGATGAGAGCATGCCTCAGTACTTGGCGGCGGCTGCCTCGGAAGAACCCTCGCTGGAGTGTGTGTCAGCTTCAGCTCCGTTCGGAAATATGCAGCCACCGCGAGTGATTTGATAACCTTCAATATCAACATGGGACGAAATTCCCTGGTTTAAGCTTAAATTGACGCGTGGCTCTTGACCTCAAGATGAGAAAGCGTCTTAGAGAGCTGTCACTTGCATTCAAATCTGCGGACGGGAGAAAGAGGCGCACCTCTGCATCGCTTCCGGCACAAAATGCCGCGGTTCCTGAAATCCTGGGGAAGAACCCCCCACCGAAACGCCAAACCCGGTCGCACAGGGACTTATTGTCCTCCATCCACCACCAGAAGTCCCCGACGAAGTTGGCCATCATACCGTTGATGTAGCTTGACCAATATGGAACGCGATTACCCTTGTGGCCAACCATGAATTATTTAGTATCGTTGCCGTCCATGGCCTCACCGGGAATGCTCGCGATCTGGACGGACGAGGCTAGCGCTATGCTCTGGCTCGAGGACTTCATCCCACAGGTTCTCCCACGTGCCCGCATCATGACGTTTGGTGACTCGAGACTTCTGCTGAGCCAGTCAAAAAGGCGCATCGAGGATTTTGCTCGGAATCTGCTGAACCGGCTCTGGATGCTGAGGCAATTTACGCCGGACGATTCGTCCTGGTACCTACACCGTTAGGCAGGGCCAATTGAAAACGGGAAAGAAAAAAAAAACTGACTCCAAACAGAATGAACAGGAGCTGGTGTTTGTACCGCACATTTTAGGTGGCATTATTGTAAAAAAGGCTGCTACTTTTATCGCAGAACTTGACCCTTACGGCATTTGATTATACGATACCGTGCTACCTCATTATGGTCTTCTTGCTTATAGTTATAGCTTATATAACCCCTGTATTAATAAAGTCTAGTAAGGAGATATTATCAGAAAGGTTATTATTTCTAACAGAGATGTTAGGAGGTAATATAGCGGTTATAATAAGAAGAGAAGGTGTCTGGAAGTTTAATAAATAGCATTTAAAACTGTCACGTTAATACTATATTATTGTTACAACCTGCTCTTAACGAGGGCCCGAGGGGGGTCCGGACAAGATAAGACAGAGCGTATAGCAGGACGCTAAACTTAAGGGGTGATCTAAAGACAGCTTGTTAAGCTAGCACTCCTAGACGAGAGTACACTGTCACTGTAAGCTGCTGTCACTATAATGCACAGAGGGAAGTCTGAAGAGTAGGATATAAATGAACAATGTAATACTAGCGTGAGGAATTAGGAGTCCCTCATGGCTATCGTAGTCACAATGATGACTATCTATACTAGCTAACTAAGAGGTACCTCATACCTTGCTCAGTGAGGTTCTGCTTAGTAGGGGACTGAGCACCTTGCCGCTGAGCACCTCCTGCTCAGTGACCCTGAAGGTGCTTAGTAGGTAAGCATGTTTGCTAAGACTGAGTAACCATTAACTGGTCGTAAGAGCTTCGGGTCTTCGCACCCCTGTCTCAGTGTGCGGCACCGTGCGTGCCGCTTTTTACACTGTTCCTTCTGCAGGGGATCCATCAGGCCGCCCCGGCCCAAGTGACGGCCTGCAAAGTCGTCACAATTATAACCTGTACTTAATACAGATCTGAAGGACTAGTTAAGTTAAGATAGAATATATAGCAGGATGGTAAAAACTAATAGGCGTTTTAAAAATAGCTTATTAAGTTAACACTTTTAAACAGGGTTCTAATATCACTGTAAGTTATTAATAGTATAATGTATAATGGTAAGTTTAAACAGTAGGATTTAAATAATCATTAATGACTCGGGGCGTTTGTTCAGGCCGACCCTGTCGTTCTTTTTGGGCTCTGTGTGTAATATTACTGTAGCCGTTTATATACATAGCGATGCGTTCTCTAGCGCGTGCCACCGTCAAAAAGGGGCCGCGCCGCGCGGTTCTTTAAACCGTGCTTCTTTCAATCAACAATCGAACCGACGACTTTCACCACGAAGACCTCCCATTGAAAGCCCAGTGACATTCTGGCCCTTCGATCGAAGGAAGATGACCTGATCTACGGTCGCGTTTCCTTTGTTGTTCCATGCTAGGCACCGTCACATACTAGGTTTTGTTCCATACTAGGTATGTATCTGTTTTTTTACGTCAGTTGCATTTGTGTCCCTCCGATCGGAGGACCAGTAGTCTGGGAGTCGGCCTTTCAGGCCGACTACAACGTTCTGTGGGTGTGGTTCTCTTTGTGGTTTCTTCAATATTGCGCCATCGCACCAGTTCATTAAATAGTAGTGTGAGGAACTAAAATCCCTTACAGCCATTATGGTTATAATAATAATTATTTATATTAACCATTTAAGAGGTACTTTTATACCCTATTCAGTAAGTACTACTTAGTAGTATGTATTATAACTTCTTCTAAGCGTTGTTACGGCTCTCGCTTAGTAATTCTCTAGAGGTTAGCTACTAAGCTTTCCCTAAGTAGTTGTAAGAGCTTTAAGTCTTTACACTCCTAGCCCAGTGCGCATAGTAGTGCGGCACTGCGTTTCTCACTGTCCCTGGCGTGGGGAATCCTTCGGGCCGCGCTAGTCCAACTAGCAGCCTGCGGGTTCGTCACAGTTTAGCCTTAATAAAACGTAATTTCTTAGCTTGCTTTAAGGGGTTTAGTAAGTCGGAGCCTTTAATATAAGCCTCCATTTAGCAGTGCTAGCTTACTAGACAGCTTTAAACTAGGTCTTAATATAAGTAATTAGATTATTACTAGTAATATATAACCAGGCTTAGTACTTTAAGAAGCGCAGGTATCTATTACTAAATCTAAATATTATAAGGGATGTTATCATATTATGTATAGTAGTTTAATGAACTATGAAGATTTAATAAATAATTATTAAAATGTTTTAAGTTATTATTATCTTTTAACTTTAAGAATAAGGTAAAGTTATTTATAGGTGTTAAGTAAGTTATAGATTATTAACATTTAAGACTGTTTATAAGTAGTAATATGAGGTTTTCTATTAATAGACTTTATAGTTCTTAAAATATAACTTAATATATAAAAAGAGAGATTAGCTTAAACGTTATAATGAATTTTTAATATTAGGATTATCAGTTAGGTGTAAAGTAGAAGTCATAAAAGCCTAACGTAGCAGAAACAAAATCTGGGCTTAAGGTAAGAACTGGGTCAGTTACGTTAAGTGGTAAATTTTTACTAGCAGAAATGGTATATAATATATTGCAATAGGAACTAAATATTAGCTTATAGCTAAGAACTAAGTCACTAACACTAGTAGTAAAATTTTACTAGTATAAAGGTATATAACTTATTAAAAGAGATGAAATATAAGCTTATAGCTGAGAACTGGGTCTTATATTCTGCTGGTAGAAACAGAGTAATATATAGAAGAAAAAGAGTTAAACGTTATAAAATTTTCTATTAATAAAATAACTAAGAAAACTATCTATACTTAAGTATTAATAAGACTAGGAATTCTATCTTATAAAGATGGAAATTTTGTTATAAATTTAATTGTTTACATTATTAAATTCTTTAATATCTCTCTAATAGTGTCACGGCACCAAACCCCCTGCAGGCCCTGTGGGGCCTAGGAACCGCGCCCGGACCGGGGCGCAGCCGAGGTGCAACCGGGTATCACCTGACCTGTGGACCTACCCAAATAGCGTGCAGCTTCACTGCTCCAGATAGTTCCCTTGCACAATAACAAGTCCATTAACTACGTTCTTGGTCGGCACCGTGACAAATAGGAATCGAAAGTTAAAAGACAGCTTATATATCCTTAATAGTATTATAAAGAATAGCTTATTAACTAAATAAAAGTATACACAGATAACGTTAATATTATTATTAGTAACTCTATTTATACTACATCCTTCTAAGGTATAGTATAGTCATGTTACAGGTTTAAACTAGTATAATTAAATTCGTTTAGTTTATTTTAAGCATTTAGTAAGTATAAGTATGTTTAGCTTTAATAATAGAGTTTTCAGGCCAAGTCACACGTATACCTAATACACGTATACGTCGTAATTGTAACTGTTACTTAAGAGCTATATACATTATCTGCTTTCCATCGATAGGAAAATTTAGCTGGGGGGACTGAAAAGCGGCCTCTGAGGCTGTGCGGCGGCGGTGTACGGGATCACTCCAGCTTAGAGAAGAATCAGGGAGAGCTTAGGACAAATCAGCTACAGCTCACCCCAGCTCACCCCGGCTCAGGATTACGAACGAAAAAGGAAATTTCGTGTGCCCAGATTCGTCTCAGATAACCGGGCTGTTTCAAGAATACAGCCCCCGCAGTCTGAAAACAGCACCGTTTCCACTCGCCCAACCAGGTGTGTTGCTGCCCAACCCTAGATCCGTTACCCCGGACGAAGCGAATTCTCGACATTCCAATACCACCTGCCTATCCTACGTGGGGGAGCACTGACGGGTCATGATTGCAGGCGGAGGCATCAACAGCCTCCAAAATGAGCGGGGCATGTCGACGCGCGCTCTTCAACCCATTTCCCGAACAGCAAACCGTAGGAAAGCAAGGCAACGGAGCAGCGGAACGCAACCCAGCTGGAGACCTTCTTGTTCATTGACAAAATTACTAGGTAGGTATCCGGCCACGGAAACCAGACAGATGACGTGGTTGACGTTGCACCGGACAAGCCCTTGCCACTGTCCGTCATTTGAGGTTCCAGTCAGGTACATATATTCAGAGAGAGCTCGTGGGTTTAAATCTAGTGATGACACCAGTGCTCGCTCACTCATCTCACTCATCTTGCACCGCCTCAACTCCTGAGACAGACAAGCATCTAGTAATTCATCATGTAGCCTACTCCAAAAATCGCATTTTTGCTGCTGTCGGCACATTCGCTACTCATCAGCGGATCCCCTGTCGACAGCGTGCACAATGAGGCGCTTGACAAGAGGCAGTCTTGTCCGGCAATTCATGTCTTCGGCGCCCGGGAGACGACTGTCTCGCCAGGATACGGTTCATCCAACACCGTCGTCAACCTGATCCTCAGCTCGTACCCGTGTTCCACCTTGGAGGCGATCACATACCCGGCTTGTGGCGGACAGTCATCATACGGCGGCATCGCCGACGGCAACTCGGCCAGCCAGGGCACCACCTCGGTGGCAAATGCTGTCAACAGCCTTCATCAAAGGTGCCCCAACACCTAGATTGTGCTTATCGGCTACTCGCAGGGCGGCCAGATCATGGAAAACGCTGTGTGCGGCGGTCCCGACACAGGCTCCGGCATCACCAGCACAACACCACCCATTTCGTCGACCGCGCTCATAATGGTCAAAGCGGTGATTCTCATGGGTAGTCCCCGCTACGTCAGGGACTTGTCGTACAACGTCGGCACCTGCGCTGCGCAAGGGGTACGTCCATCTCCCTTACCCCTGACTCACATCTCACCCATACTAACGATGCCACAGTTCGCCGCACGCCCATCAGGGTACACATGCGCCTCGGGCGCCAAGATCCAGAACTACTGCGACTCTCCCGACCCATACTGCTGCACGGACAACGACCAGGCGGTGCACCAAGGCTACGGCACCAAGTACGGACAGCAAGCGCTGGCCTTCGTCAAGACCAAGCTCAAATCCTTTAGTGGCGGTAACCCCACAGCTCGACATCGACGGATGGAAATACTAACTGCGCGGCATTGTGGGGACAGTGCGGCGGGCAGGGATGGAGTGGAGCGACGTGTTGCTCGCAGGGGACCTGCAAGTCGTCGAATCAGTGGTATTCGCAGTGCTTGAACTAGTTTTGTGTAGCAGTAAAGCAAAACAATATAAACAGGGGCTGACTTTATATTACCCCTTCGTGGCCCGCACCGGGTAATCTGGCGGGATGGTGAGATCCTACGTCCATGACACAGTGACTTTAGCCGTGCATTTTGAGCTCAAAAAGCTACGACACCACATATCTTCTCTCAGCACAACAAACAACCCCCAAAACTACCTCCATCAGCTGCCCACCAGCTCCCGTAAACTCTCAAAGCCATGCGTCAACAACCCCGCCCGCCAGGTCGTCCACTCCGCACCCTCTCAACCCTTCTTACAATCCTCTTCCAAGTCTCGACCCTCGTCGCCCTCTCAACCGCAACCGCATCGCCGATGCCCCAATCCCAAACCTGGTCATTCACCGCCTACAGCGACCCCAACTGCCAAAACCAAACCCTTCACATCCAAGGCGACACCGAACACCCCTGTACCGACACACCGCAGCAGCAGCAGCTACAGTCGTATCGGTTCTCGGCTTCGACAGACGTGTTGACGAATGAGACTTTTTCAGCGAGGCTGTATGACCGGGAGGAGTGTTTGTACTTGAGTATGATTCATGAGGAAGGGGAAAGGGAGCAAGGGGGGTGTCGGGGGTGGGTATTTAGGAGTTGGAATGTTTTTGGTTTTGAGCGGTAAGGGGGAGGGAGGGCGAGAGTTGAGGGCGACCACATCCGTGGTATTGGAGAATAAAATGTGTATTTGGAAGGTACCCTTGATGCCAAAGTGCATTCCTAATATTATAACAGGCCGATTTATTTGCGGAAAAGGTCATCTTGCATTGTGCAACGGCTTATGATAATGGAGATAATTATAAACTTTCATAATGTAAGCAAGTGGGCGGTGGCTACGGTGAAGATAGATCTTGTCTTGTAGTAAATCAGACCGCGGAGCTTCTCAAAGCTCCTCGATAAGCTCGAGAATATGGCCAAGTCGATAAAAGGCCTTCCCGGCGTCAACAAGATCATCGCTTTCGATCCGTCCTCCTCGGACACACCCGGCTGGGATGAATTCGCGGGTGCCGAGTACCTGCTCGTCATGCATCTCAAGAAATACATTGCAGCGCAGAGGCTGGAAGACAAATTCATCAAGCTCATCGTTCACCGGACCTCGTCTACACCCGAGCTGTGCAAAGACATGCTAGGAGAAATGGGGATCCAGCTTAACGATAACTGGCCCGATCCGGCGACAGAGGCCGAAAGCGACATTAGGGCATGGAAAGAGCATGCGAGATAGGGTCTATGCGATGCCCTAGATGAGTGGAGGGTTGACTTTGGAAATATTGAGTGGGGGTGGTAGGTGTTGAGCTCTCTTTCGAAGTAATATTGCTGTACAGACTATCTGATGTTCCTTCACTTCGCAAGCCAAATGTAGTGAAGCTGTAGAAAAGACTGTATAGCGCTGTCGCGGTGTTGGAATGTCGACAGTTTGACATAAATTGAACATGCCTGCAAAGATCGGGCTATTTCTTCTGGGAACTCGTCTGTCTCATGCCTTCACCCCGGTATACGCGGGTGGCCGGAAGTGCTGCAGCTCTCTGGCCTCAGTCATTCGGAGTGACTGCATCATGAATCCCTCGTCCTGCCACCTCTCGTTCACCATGCGTGGTGCGTCACGTGCATATCTTCGCATTGCTGCAATGACAATCCGGTAGCCCGGCGCGGCCCGCGAGGCAAACCTGCATATGCTTCTGTGATCGTATGGAAGGCCAGCCCTGTCGGTGTTGTCGAGAATTGGTGCCGCCGAATTTTGTTCCACGACCTACGGGTTCAGGCGTCTTGTCAGTATCTTGGCCTGCAAAGTTGTAAGAAACGGTCTAACCGAGGATGACGTACATAGTCATATGTGGTTATTAGATCAGTTTTGTGCTGTTCCCAGAAAAAGTATATGCAGAAACGTTTCATCAGAGGAACAAAGTTATCGTTAATCTCTTGCAGGACTTCGGACCCTGTCCCGATGCTGTCGATGAGTTGCGGGCTGGTGTCAACCACCTTGGCGGGTACGAAGGAGTCCACCAGTTTCCGGGCGAATGACCCCAGTCTTGCTTTGTCACTGCCATCATGGGGGGTTGCTAAGAAGAGTATGCCGTATGTCGAAACGAAAACGGAGCGGAGATGTTCAATCTTTTGCCCTGTTCGGCTTGCCGAATAGACGAGAGCCTGTAGGGATGGAAAATTCATGAGTCAGCTGTTTTCATGAGGTCTTTAACGGTTGATAGGGAAATATATACCCTCTTTACGATTATGCCACCAAGGGAATGGCATACAAAGATAATGGGGCGTTGAACTGCGTCGGCCATCTGAGCAAATTGTCAGCTTGGGCTTTGCCGCAAGGGCAACCTGATCGGTAACAAGGTAACATACTTCTCTATCAGCGACGAGCTCAGCAACCAGGGTCTGCGCATGCTGCAGTATCCGATCCGAGGATGTCTTGCCGAGAACGCTGGCGACGGTGGCAGGGTAGCTGAATGTCAAAACGCGGCAAGCCGGAAGATCTTTCGGGAGCATTTGGACATCACTGAGCCAGCATTGTCCCGATGTCTTGGATGTGAAAGTCCGGAACGCATCTCCGTTCAGCCCGTGGACTGCAACAATGCTGGGGGCCTGTTAGCCATATGAAGCAAAAATAATAATTACTTTTTTATTTCAGTCTAGTCCTGACGCAACGTACTCAATGACCGGATCATCGCCGCAGTAGATTTCCGTCAGTGCTGCTGGTTCGCTGTCATGTTCGGGTCCGTCAACTGGTTCGAGCTTCTCTGTTGCCAGTCTTTTCAGGACGTTTCTCGAGTTTTTGAGCATCGCTCAAATCGCGGCAAGCCTGCACGTCGCTGCAGTGGTCAGGACGAATGCCAAACTTCCAGAGAAACGACGACCGCCGCCGTTTCGCGGGCCAGGCCAGCCATGATAAATGCCCAGAGCGAGGCCTCCTCGCCAGGCCAACATCAGCCCCGACGCAAGCGACTCATCAAAGGTGCACACCCCGAAGGCTCGGGTGATGTTTAGGCAAGGCCGCTAAGTGCGGGTGCGTGAAATGCGCACTGTACTGGCAGCACGGTCGCTTCCCCTGCATCGGGGTTGCGAGGCGGTGACTGGTGGGATCGCCAGGCGCATGCCCGTTCCCCCTGCAGTGGCCCGTCCATTGGTCTGATTCGGTCATTTGTGGTTTCGCGGTGATTGCTGACCGCGCCCAACATCCTCAGCGCTTGACGCATTTCCAATCTTCGTACTCCGTAAAACGCCGACTTCCAGGCCTCGTCTGAATTGGAGCTTTGGCTATCGCGGCGAATCTTGGATGATAACGCACATTCTACGCGCAACGGAGTCCATCAGTGTTGACCCACCCGGAGACGGGTATTTCGTGGCCGACACTCCTTCCCCCACCAACCGACCCGTGCACCGCTACAGTGCTATCACTCGCCAGGGGCGATATCCGGCCTCATGCAAATTGTCGCACTCACTGTGCTTCTGCTCCTCGGGGCGATACTGAACCGATATTGGAGCTCAAGAAAGAGACGACAGGTGAGCGCGCATTCAATTCAGATGAGTAGCAGCTGACAAGAACGGGCAGGAGCTCGACGCCATCGCCAAGCAGCATGGCTGTCTCGACCCGCCTCTGTTGGAGAATCAGCGGCCCTTGGGAGTTGATCGCCTGGAGCAGATCTTCCGTGCCTCTGCGGAATCACGATTGATGGAGCTCTTCCTATTCCACTTCCGTCAAACTGGAAACACACTGAAGCAGGTCTTTCTTATGACCCCAGCCTATGGCACGGTTGACCCCGCTAACATCGGGGCTATTTTGTCAACCAAGTTTGAAGGTGAGTGAGGGCGCGGATGCGACCGTGAGTGGATGAGCACATACTGAGTATTGTGACCAGACTGGAGCTTCGGCCCACGGCGCGAGATCACGTTTCCAATGTTCGGCGATGGCATTTTCACGCAAGAAGGCGAGGCGTGGAAGCATTCCAGACTTATGCTGAGGCCGCAACTTGCCCATCGGCAGTATGAAGATCTCAAGCTTTTTGACGAGCCCATGGACGACCTATTGGACAGCTTGCCGCAATCTGGCGGCGTAGTTGACTTGCAGCCTCTCTTCTTCCGGTTTACTCTGGATGTGACTACCGCATTTCTCTTCGGGGAATCCATTCGCAGTCTCAAGTCAGACCCAGGCTCTCCAGAACAAAACTTTGCGGCAGCTTTTGATCTTGCCCAGAGCTATGTCATTCAGCGCTTCCGATTGCTCGATCTCTACTGGCTTATCGGAGGCCGTAAGTTTCGCGAGGCCTGTCGCCAAGTCAACGCGTTTGCGGACAAGGTGATCGACCAAAACCTTCGAGGAGACACCCTTTCCGAAGACGATGATACGGAGACTGGGAGGTACGTCTTTCTGAGGACGGTTGCCAAGTCCTTTCCCGAGCGAGCCGCCTTGAGGGGCCAAATTGTCAACATCCTGGCCGCGGGACGCGACACCACGGCCTGTCTTCTCTCATGGACCTTGTGAGTCACTTGGCCAACTTGATTCCCTGTTAAGTTATGCTAACGGGGGTTAGCTTTATGCTTGTACGGCACCCGAAGGTAATGGAGAAGGTTCGAGCCGAGATTTCCGCTCTCGGGGATGTGAAGACCTTTACAATGGTTAATTTGCGGAACCTCGAGTACCTTCAGAACGTCCTGAAGGAAGGTATGCCCCCCCCCCCCTCGTGCCTTGAGTCGTTTGGGCTCCTTTGATTACGCATTGCTGATGATAACCTAGTGCTTCGGCTGTATCCATCCGTGCCTGTCAACACCCGCACAGCTGTAAGGACAACGGTCCTGCCAACTGGCGGAGGCCCAAACCGGACATCCCCCGTCCTAATACCTGCCGGGAGCGCGGTTGCATTCAGCGTCTACACGATGCATCGTCGTCCCGATTTGTATGGGCTAGATGCCGAGCTTTTTCGCCCTGAAAGGTGGGATGAGGATCTTCCACTTTTCAAAGACCGGGTAAGCCAGAATTATGGCTATCTGCCCTTCAGTGGTGGGCCACGCATTTGCCTCGGGAGTAAGTCACAAGCCGCTGTTCTCCATTTTCCCACTTGGGTTTAGGTCGCTAACAGGGTTACCAGTGGATTTTGCATTAACTGAGGCGGCATATGCGATCGTTCGAATCTTTCAACGATATCCCGGCATCGCACTGCCTGAAGGCGAACCGGTCGAGGTCGTCGGTGTTGAGAAGCAGACCGTGACTCTAGTGTTGCAGATCACAGATGGCTGCATGGTCAAGCTCAGTTGAAACCGGGCCTACGGCGGCCACATCGACCACTGAGGGATGATGGCTACTCAATCATTTTTCTTGATCGAGTTGAGCAAGCGGTCAGCATTCTTGTAGTCCATACACACCTTATGGGTGTGAATGCCAGGGTCGCGGCGGCAATTTCAGGATAGACCACCCGTTGGCTTCTGTATTCGTCCATTTAGCGCTGAGATTAGGCCACGAGGACGCTGCAGCTTTGATAATCATCCGAGTTCCCCGATTCGCGAGCACTAAAAGCCACTCTGCTTATTGCTGTGCTAGCCGGGCCGCACCGCTGGTGCAGGGCTTGTGAACGCCACAAGACTTTGCGCGCCTAAAAGCAGGTACTTCGTATCAAGAGCAAGGGGAGTCTCCAAGGCACCTATCACTCGAGTTTCTTAAGGTATGTTTGACGAAAGGCAGTTGCGGCAAGATACAGCCTAGAAGTCAACCATACTTCCAGATTCCAGTCCTGCGCCATTCTTTCCGGTGAGAGGGCGGGACCATTTTGCGTGGAAGGCCTCCGACCGGTGTCTTCTGTCGTGGACACGTGTGGCCACTGCCTCGGAAGTTGCTGCAGGTTCCCGGTACGTCCGTACCAACGCTCTTGACACGCATGGCGGGCAGGGAATCGATATTCCGCTACAAATTAAGATGGTTATCGGCACTCCAATGCATGGCTTCTGGCCATAAAATGGAGTGGCTGGCGCAGACAGGGGCCCGCGGATTCAATGCTCTAGCGCACTGTGCTGGGCGCACCTGCCCAGATTGAAACATGCAACCAACACACATCCCAAATCGTTGGCCGGCGGTTATATTTTGGGCCGTGCTCTTGCTTGAGGCAGCAGGACAAGGGCACCCGGGCGCTGCTCCCATCTTCTCTGCAGCAGCGGGAAATCCCAACGACCAGAGTCTCCGGTCATTGGAGCCTCCGCGTTCCACATTCCACGGGCACAGCTCCCATTTCCATGGTGCGCACAGCCACACCCTCCTTGCTTCATTCGCCGCGACGACGTGGGGGCCATCGGCCCGATGCGCTCGGCCAAACCCGACAACACAGCAAAAGGACTTGGAGTCAATCGCGGTCTTCATGCGCGATAAGCGCGCCTGGAGACGTCTCGCGTTGCCATCCCAGGTTCACGATGGGTCTCATAGATATCGACGAGGCTGAGGGTTCGGCGTCGACATCGTCTTCCTACTTGGTGGAGTAAGTCCAACACGTCCCTTCAGGCGTCGAGATTGCGATGTCGCTGACCCAACACGTGGCAGTCTTGTCTTCGTTCATGGCCTACGTGAACGCGGCTTGACGGCGTGGACTGATGCCAAGACTGGTGTATTGTGGATGCAGGATCTCTTCCCGCACTCCAAATATCATGCCCGGCGCCTGATTTACGAGTATGATGCTGAGAGGCTCATGGCTCCAGGTGGTGTCGCCGCGGAAAGCATTTACGACGAAGCGGTTGGGCTCATCAACCACCTCAATGCCGATCGAGAGCTTGTGGATGCCCAGTCACGGCCAATTATCTTCATTTGCCACGAGTTCGGCGGGCTCCTGGTCAAACGTGCTCTCGCCTACTCTCACTCGAGAAGTGATGCCAAGATCGAGCATCTACGTTTCATTTTCAGATCAACTTACGCCATCCTGTTCATGTCGACTCCACATACAGGCTTCAAGAAACAGTCACTCATCATGTTCCATGGCGATAGTCAAGCTGGTCCGAGCCAGTTCACCTTGAGTCTCCTGGAAAATTCAGAAACTCTCCAGGAGATCACAGACCAATTCGCACCGCTCAGGAGAAGTTTTCACGTCTCCAACTTCTGGGAACAAAAGCAAACAACCTACGGAAACAACTCGCTCTATGTGGTCGAACGGGATTCTGCTGCTCCCGTCTGGGAGGATGCGGTTCGGGGCGGTATCAACGCAACTCACTCTGAGATGGTCAAGTTTGGCAGCCAGACTGCCCCCGGGTACCGACTTGTCCTTGCTACTCTTAGCAAACTTATCAAGTCTGCTCCAGACGAGATCGCCAGGAGGTGGGAACAGGACTTGGAGATCGTGAGAATTGGTCGGGAGCATGAAGCAGACAATCTCCTCCGTCCAGGTCGCGCGACTTCGACAAGCTCGAGCAGGCGACCAAGTTTGCAAGGCCCCTACCCTCTGCCAACACCGAGTGAAACGGCAGTCGCAAGCAATGAATCCATCGAAAGTCGGGACAGCGGATCTGACGAGCCGTCTACCCCGTTCATCAATGTTCATTATCTTGTCAGACAGCGTTCCGAGTACTTCGTTGGACGGAAACAACAAATGGTCTCCCTGAAGGAGATGTTTGGTGTGGTGAGGAAGAAGTCTACCAGAAAGCCCAAGATTTTCGTAATATACGGACTTCCGGGCTCCGGGAAGACGCAATTTTGTCTTCGATATCTTGAGGAAAACCGCCACAGGTCAGTAGAAATTGCTCCACATGTTTCTCACCGGATACTGTGACATCTCTAACATTATTGAAGGTACTGGGGTGTCTTTTGGATAGACTGCACTACCGAGGCTATGGCGGAAGAGAGTTTTGCCATGATCGGTCAGCTCTCCGGGAAAGGGGTTGAGCCAGGTGCTGGGCAGCTTTGGCTCTCTCAAAGCTCAGACCCATGGCTTCTCGTGCTGGATAACGCGAATGATCCCGACATGGAACTAGAAAGGTTTCTTCCGGCCTCCGGAAACGGCCATATTCTCATAACGACTAGAAACCCTGCTGCACAGAGACACAACAACGTTGGCGCCGTCAAATTCCACGGCATGGATCCCGAGGAGGCCGTGACGCTACTGTTACAGTTGGCATACCCGGACAAGGAACTCCTCGACAAATCAAATCACAACAGGGAACTAGCAGAGATCATTGCCTCAGAACTCGGTTACCTTGCGTTAGCGCTCAAACAAGCGGCATTCACGATCCGAAGAAAGCTACTCCCCCTCGAGAGGTATCTGAAATCGCTCCTAGGTTGTCGGAAGGAGCTCCTGAGCCGCTCCATGATCCAAAGTGCTGCGGATGCCAACATCGTCGCCACGTGGGAGCTCCCATTCACCGGGATTTCGAGCCGGGACACCCCTGAATATCGGGACGCGGTCGACATTCTTCACGTCTTTGCTTTTATGCATTTTGCAACTATACCCCTGAGTGTTTTCCCTCTATGTTTTGATGGCATGAGAGAGTCGAATTACTTGAAGATTCGGCCCTCGGCCCTGGTAGAATCGTCCTCTATGCAGGTGGTTGAGGATCGAATCCTTGCGGCTGCGCGAGTGCTCTACGAACACTCTATTATCGCCATTTCAGAGTCGGATGAGTACGACATCCGGACGGGTGCATCCAGAAATATCCCCAAACGCTACTTTACCCTACACCCGGCCATACACCAATGGGCACGGGAGCGACTCAATAAGGAGGACTCCCAGATGTGGTTGAACTGCACAGCGGCAATCCTGGAGCACTCTATCTCAACTAACATGGCACCTTCTGGTCGGGCTTTCCGCCGTTCGCTGTTGCCCCATATCGACTCCTGTTTGCTTCAACTGCAGAACGCCCACGGCACAGGCAAGTTCCCGCAATCACCTGAGCAAGCAACCTATCTTGAGCGATTCGCCTTGGTCTACGCCGAGGCCGGCCGATGGGAGCGGGCAAAACCACTGCAGCTCCGTGTCGTCGAATTCCGGCTTGCGCATTTCGGCCGTACCCACGATTTCACTATCGGCGCAAAGCGCAATCTCGCAAACACATACTGGAATCTCTTCCTCATCGGGCAATGCCTCGAAGTGCAGTACACCATCTGGCTCACCCAAAAGTTTTTCCGACCGTCTCTCCGCGACTACTTCTGCTGGCCCGTCTGGAAGCCCACCTACCTCTCCCACATGCAGACACTCGACGAGCTGACCCGCTGCCTCTGGCTCGCCGGAAAACGCGACCTATCGCGCCAAGCCGGCGAGCGCTGTGTTGCCGTTCTGACTCAGCGTCTGGGGCCAGACGACCCCCTCACCGTCTCTGCCATGTTCAACTTAGCTCGCACATACCTGCACCTCGGGAACCGGGAGGCTGAAACCCTGCGCCTGCTGCGCCACGCGCTCGCGCGGCGCCAGCACTTCTTTGGCCCAGACCACCCGGATACGTTGATGAGTGTGAACGAGCTGGGCGTCGCGTTATGCGCCGGGGGCCAACATCTATCCGAGGCGGAGGAGCTGGTGCGGCGGGCCTGGGAGGTCAGGAAACGCGTTCTGGGCGAGGAGCACGCCTACACACTGTGGAGCGCAAACGACCTAAGCAAAGTCCTAGTCGAACTCAAGCGATACGACGAAGCGAGAGATCTGCTCGAGGACGTCGTGGTAGTACTGGATCGGACTCTAGGTTCCGCACACGTGGGAATGGTTATGACGAAGGGTAACTTGAGTAGGGTCTGCGTGCTGCGCGGCGACTGGGAGCGGGCGAAGGAGCTTTTGACTGAGCTGCAGAAGATCGTTCCGAAGGAGCATCCAGATCACATCCATGTAGAGTGGGGATTGGCGTATGTGAAACTGCATGACGAGGATCTCGACGGGGCGAGGGAGCATTGCGAAAGGCTCCTGCAGACGGTGGCGGAGACGAAGCTGTTGGCGGCGGATAACCCGAGGGTGCTGGATGCGGCGGAGATGCTGCTGAAGATATATCTGGGCGAGTCCAGGAAAGAGGACATCAAGAGGTTGAAGAAGATGTATCCTCAGATAGGGGCGGGCGAGGTGAAAGGCTCGGTTGACTTTTTGCCGCTGGAGAAATTGATACGCCGGAGGACACAGGAACGTCTGGCAGCTCTTTAGTAGTGAGTTCTAATATAGTGGCTTATGTTCATGAGGCTGTACCGGTCCGGGCATCGGCTATTAGGTTGGATACCTACCAAGGTATGCCATGTGTCCAGGCGGGAGTTGGGAGGGGAGGCTCCAATGGGAGAAGATCAGTATACCTCCTCTACACAAATTGATACCCAAAGTTAATTCTGAAACTTGCTGTTGTCAAGACGCATGCATCTCCACCTCATCCAATGCACGGCTTCGACGGCTTGCCAGTCAAGGGGTTGGTTAATGGAGTTGTTAAAACTTGACGCCCCATTGGAGTTCCTCTCATACGCTAAGACTTGACTGTCGAATAAGGCGATAATCTTTACCATTGTGTCCTTAACCTCCTGGGTGTCCTCTGGGCGGGCTCTCAAGCTATATTCCAGTGCTTCGGGGTGGTAGATGCCGACGGCCTCCCCCCTCTCGTTAGTCGTAGCTTCACCGCGCTGAGATGGAGCTTTTCAACGCAGGTTGGGATGGAACACAGGGCATCCTCAAAGCGGGATATGGCAGTGGCGAAGAGGACGGCGATAGGAAAATGGTCAAAATACGCGTCAGAGACCACGGTGTTCGAATTATGCTCCCAAAAAGGCTTTGTCTCACCATAAATGGGGATACCTCAGAACTTTAGGTAGCTTCTGGCTCCGAGTCTGCCTTGGGAAGTGTCGGCATCGAAATCCGGACGTCTGCACATTCCCCAGAGGGGTCACTCCACGTTTTTTTCTGCGCGGTCGACCATGGACGGTGATGTGACTGGTGGCGGTCTCAGGTGATTTGATGCTGTTTCAGGCGGGGAGAAGTCCTCAACTGTGCTCACGCCGCCCCACACAACAAGTAAGATGCTTGTGCCGGCAAGTAACTTGAATCCGTAGTCATCTCTCTGTTTTGCGCTCAGCAAATAGCTAAAAATCCCCCAAACCGGCTGCTTACCTAGGTACCTATCGCGACTATGCCCCAACCAATCGCACCATTGGAGCCGGAAAAAGAGCGAAATAACGGGTATTGCGCTTCTGCGCAAGCCACATTGCGTGCAGTGTCCCCGGGATTTTCCAATCACTTAGCGTCCCAGACCCAAGGACGAGAAGTGGAGGAGGGTAGGATAGCCATCGTCGAGGTTTAAGGGGGGTTAGCCCCCGCCGTGCGAGAATCCATGTCATTGAGAGCTTTGGTCCGGCATCTCGACAAAACGCCAACCGTAGCGGAGCCGGCGGCAGCTCTTCAGCGGCGGATTTTTGTGCTTGAAGGCCTGCTAAGGAATTTCATAGAGGCACTTGGATCCAGGCTATAATCCCACCGGCCTTCTTCGCCTCGTAGTGGGCCACAGGGAGACAGGAAGGCGCGCTGCTTAATCGGATGCTGTGATATGCGAACTGAGAAGCGAGTACACCCTGAAAGCCCCCTAAATTCGCCGAGCACAGATCCGGACCTTAAGTGATGACAGGTCGGAACCAATCTACCATATGGACACGCCTTCCCGACGCCAGCTCTCTCGCATAACGCTGTTTGGGGAGTTTGACAGCCCCCTGTCAAACTGAGAGAGAGTGTCATTTGGGGTGGGGAGTCAGGGCTAATCTTGGGATAGTATGCCGCCTCTGTGACTGGGAGCCCCTGTGACCTGCCAGTGTCACCCATGTTAACACAAAATCCCAGCAGTAGTATTAGTTGATCTTACCATTGGTGATAGAGTTATCTGGAGAGACTCGCCCACCCTGCGCATCGTTAATCCCCCCCCCTATCACGATCGAAGGTTCACTTAATGCTTTGCCTGCAGCATAACATAAAGGATCATAGTACCCCCTATCTCCCTCACTGTCGCCGCGACCGCTCAGTCAGTCACCACCGAGACCAGCCGCCTGTCTGCCGTAGAGTCCATGTTCGATAATACCCTTGCCTTATACCGCCTTGTAGCGCACTCCTTAACCGCCAATCCCATCACTTGCCTTGATATCCCCCGAAAACTCGCCCTCTTAGTATACATAGTATCCCTCCGCTCCACTAGGTCTCTTATCTTAGAGGGGAAGTTCCGCATGAGCACTAGCCCAGGAACCCCACCAGACGGAGCCTCCACCACCACCTGGCTCGAAAAGTCATGGGAGCGCCGCTGGCAGCCGCGCGTATTCGGTCGCCTAGTCCACGCCCGACTCGCGCTCGAAACAATGACAGCCGACCTCAGGCTGAACATGGAAGCGCTAGGCATAGGAACAGCACAGGGCCCCGTCGTCGCAGCCTGGGAGGTCGATGCTTGGCGCAGCATGCGCGAGGCGCTAGAGGACAGCAAGCGGCGGTTGGATATTCTTTGGGAGGCGTACGGCGCGCCGGTGTCGGTGAGGGAGAGTATCGCGTCGAATAGGCAGGGGCAGCAGGTCGGGTATCTGACGTCGCTGGCGACGTTTATACCGGTTTTGCTAGTGGCGCCTATCTTCTCTATGGGTGCGGATTTTCCTGTCGGAAGGAGTCGGTTCTGGGTGTATTGGGTGGTCTCGATCCCGGTGGTGGTGGGAGGTTGCTTGCTGTGTTCACGAGGCGCGGGAGGCGGGTGCTTGAGTTGAGGAGGGGTTCCCAAATTGGCCTTGAACAAAGCAAGTCCTGCTTTGGCCCACACCCATCACGGTTCATTGTCGCCCGCTCTACACCTCTCGCTACTAATTGTAAGTATGGGTTTCTTGTCTCGCTCACGATCGGGCATTTTCGCGCTGCTTGAATGGAGAAGATGATCTGAACCCTAACCCTTTGTGTGCCAAGAGACCCGCCATCATGCGGCCCGCATCCATCACGGCCATTTCTTCGCCCGACCAGTATGGGACCGCCCATTTGATTGGCCACTGGTAGGTGCCGTGCTGCAGCCAGCGTGGCAGTCGATATTCATGTGGTGATAATGAGGCTCTGTACCCCCTCTTTCGTAAGAGGGAGCCCCGCAGAGAATTCGGGGGTGCGACGTGCCTCGAAGTGTGGCAGATGACGGCCCGGCAGCACAAAGTAAGCTTTATCGTCGGGGCTCACCACAACTTCCCGTAGCCTCACTCCGACGATCCGATTCACGCGACAATTGACAAGGCGTCCACCAGGCTCTGGAAGTAGCTGTGCTATGCAAAACGCGCCGACGCAATGCATGTCTATGACAGCATCGATGCTTATCACCTGTGGCTGACCGATCTGGAGCGCTATTTGCGGTCGCTCTTTCCCGGTCAGGAGGTCGAGGTGACGGTGTGCAGCCCAGCTCCACTTTCAGGCTTCTGACACAGACCGCCCCTGAGGCCGCCGAAGCTGACAGAAATGGGATGGCAGAAGTGCGAAAACCAGTACCGGATGAAGATCCCGCGTTATCTTGTGACGGTGAGTCCTGGAAACCATCTGCCAGCCATCGGTGCCAGCGGTGTCAATTGAGTCTGGCGGCAATCCAACCGCCAAGGGGAGTCCTAACGCCACGCAGAAAGAGCGACGCCACATTTTCGATAAGATCCGACAAGAGGTCTACGGATTTTAGGGTCTAATTAAGCTATCAGGCAGGCGAAGGACGGAAGGTCCTTGGGTTCCGAGCGTTCGGGGCGTCAGGTGTCCCGAGAAGCGGAGTACATGGCGCCGGAGCGGGCGGGCTCTGGCGGTTGGGCAGCAGCGGCCTGGAGCAGTGGAGTGACGGGAAAGAGCACCGACAGATATGTATCACTTTATACCATGCAGCAAAGCCTTGGTGGGATGTGACGAGGTGGCATCATATACAGCATTTTAATTTGCCGCGATTCGTACAATGCAAGCTGGATTCCAATGTTTCGTCCCAGCCAGTCAGCACACCTCACTAACGTGGTGGATGCCGTGGCACTGGACTCGGGCGTAAATCTGCCTCGGCGCATTTCACGGCGGTCGATTGGGCACCACCCGGCTGCGCCTCGTTACACCGCTACATTAGCACTTGAAAATGCCGCCAGCTGTCTTGCATTCAGCCGCCCGCATGTAAGATCTTCTTTAACTTCGAGGCTTCCACATCATTATTGGTTGTCCGTCATTATCAAGATCTACTTCATCAAAGCTTCAGAGCGAATCGCTAGGAAGGAGGGAGCCTGAGCCTCTCGAGATCAACATCGACACTTATATCCATTACTACGGATCCAAAGGCCATATCTGCCAGAGATGACAATACCTGAGGATTACTTGTGTTAATACTCCCGTTCACTCGGATACATCGTACCGTGCCATGGCAGCAGACACATCAATACAACATGTCCCAAATATGTATCCAATAGACGTGGAGACCTACAAGTCTAGACAAACTCTAGCATCATACCGCGACCGCCTCACGCGCGAAAATGATGAGCTCTTTGTCCCCGAGGGCAGGCAACGCTTCCTGGTATTATGGGACTTGCCTGAGGGCGAGAATGGTGAGCAATAACCCCCTCCAGGCCCTGCCATTCACGTCGAGGTCAGTGTATTGAACCCTCATGACAGCGTTCCGGCCCGAATCTCGCATCGAGACACCGGCGCAATTTGATGCATCGCTAGACGGAAAGTCTCCGGACCCGATTTGTAGATTCATGTAATTCTACCCAGACACTACCTCCAGTCGACGTAACTTCCAGGTTGACTGGTACTTTCCAGATTTCTTCACACAGCCAGCTCACGGGGTAGGCTCTGTTGTTCCCGTGAACTATTGACGCAGGTTTTGGCGCGTCACCGGGTCATGCCGTCGTTCCTGGACTTTTGCTTCGAGTTACGGAACAGGGAAAAGGCACTAACAACAGCCATGTTTCGATTCGAAGACCGCATCGAATCACCGGCAAGGATTCAGCACGCATTCAGTATCATGGCGCCCGAGCAGGACGGGCGCGAGCCCGGTTCATGGCTGGTACGGCGTGTGGTGGCGTATCACTCATTCGACGCCGTGCAGGGTAAATCTATCTGGATAGTCGTCAAGGGGAATCTGATTGTGCGGAACCGCATAGCCTCGTCTTGGCCAGACCTGGACACAGACCGCAAATCCCAAAAGGGGCAACAGTTCGACTTCGCCCTAGCCACCCATCTTCTGATTCTCGAATGGTGCACCGAGAACTGGGCCCAGTACATCGACAACATGGAAGAGCGAGAGAGAAAACACGCAGTAGCCATCAAGCTTGCGCCCGTCGAGACTCTGGCTCGGAAACCCCCTTTACCGACCGAAGCACCACTACGCGGCCCTCTGCGACGGTCTTCGACTGGCGGCGGTCCGCAGCCACTGGGATTTGCAGGCAAGATCCGCAGCAACCTGTCCCGGATCGCGTCGGGGCTCAGTGGCCATCACCATCAGCAACATGGCGGCGGTGCAGGAATGAATCTGAGCGAAGAGGCGAAGAATTTCGACCGTGACGACGATGAGCGCCTGGACAAGATGTTCACTTTTGACGACCTGCAAAGCATGCGACATGTAACTGACCAGGCGGAGGAGGCGTCGATGATTCTTGGCGAGAACCGGCGAATTGTGTCGACCTTGAAGGAGCGGTATGGTCGGCTTGTAGGGAGCGACATTGCGTCAGGGAACTCTGCCTTGCTTGGGTTTTGCCAACAGCTGGCCGTTCTCGAGGGCGACCTCGATAGCCACGCGGCGCGTGTCCAGCTGTTGCTGCGCAGCATGGTGCGGAACGAGGAGATGGTTAGTACCGAGTGCTTTCAAGATACCTACCTTACATTCTCAAGGTATCACAGCTAAAGGAGATCCCGCTCCAGTTCCAGGGCATCCTCCAGTACGGCAACATGCGGATCGGCGAGCACTACGCCCAGTCAGCGAAGATCTCGGCGCAGACGATGGAGGAGTGGACTGAGAGGATGCACGACATCGCGGCCAAGACGGAACACGAAACCGTCTCGATGCACGGCATCACGGTCCTCACCATGATCTTCCTGCCGGGGACGTTTGTTTCTGTATGTACGACTCCCAATTCAATATTGGCCAGCAATTAACACGGGCACAGACGCTCTTTAGCAGCGGCATCTGGGACTTTGACGGCAGCAAGAGCGACCGCATCGGCGACTGGGAAACACGCGTACCTGCCCTGAAGCTGTTCTTTTCCATATGTGTCCCTCTGATGACCATCGTCTTTCTCACATGGTGGATCCATTACCGGCTGACAAGACGGCAGAACAAGACCTCGGAGGTTCCAGAGGCAAAAACAGGGAGGCAATAGCTGGGCCTGTCTTGCCTTTCTTTTCATTCTCACGAAGTCAAAGTTTTATGAGCTGGATGCGCGACGAGATACGACAATGCTATGAACGCTCTTCATTTCTGTACCGAAAATGAAAAACAGCTGCGGTTTGTGGATCGCTTCTTCCCCGGGAGCCGTAGGCCTTGTACCGATGGGACCGAGAAACACCTTCCGCCTGCCGCGCGACGCCTTGGTTTTTGTTAGGCCGAGTCCCCTTCGGGACCTGCAACTGCGATTAGCTGCCGTGGCGGCTGTGTGCCCCGCATGGGTGGCGTCTGTAGGCAAACAGGCGGGCAGGCGCAATATTGGCACACCACGCAGAGAGCCTCGCTGCACAGCATTCAAGACCACCCACACCTTCTTGTTTCCTATCATTTCCAAGGCGGCCCAAACTGCCGTTTCCTTCCCCGCATCTCGCTGTGTCAGCAAGCTTTGCCCGGTTTCCTGGTTTTGGTTCCACTTGCACCTTCCTGAGACAACACCTTCCCGTCCTGTTGGTTCAAGTCCCTCCCAGGCAACCGCCATCGCTAGAGAGCTCTCGCTGTTCGAAAATTGCGTCTGGGCCGCTTCTTTCGTGGGGATGTCGCTGGGCATTAGTTTTTTGAACCGGCCGCGAAGCGCCTCCAGCGCATCAGACTCCAAACCCGGGCGCAAGAACAAGAACCTGCAGCCCGTGTTCGAATTCACCAACTACATTGAGGGACTCAATGGAAAGTACAGTGGCCGCTCCGGCACCGGTGATCGCAAGCCGTACGTGCCCGAATTCGAGCTGAGGAAGTACTGGACCAAGAGCCGGGTGTACGAAATCTGCAAATCGCATGCGCCGCACCTTACCATCAAGTTTGAGGTCGTCAGTGAGCGATGCCTGCGGCTCTTCTCGGTGCTTGTCTACCTCGACCGTGTCGTGTACTTTGACCCTCTCCTCGAGCGCGGCATCTCAGATGCAAAACTGCCCCTGGCCGACGCCGACGTCCCGCAGACGCTGCGTGCCGCCCCCGCCTTCAAGGACGTGCTCGACGGGCTACTTGAGTACCAGTGGATGTTTTGCCCACTCGTCATCGACTACGCCCAACTCACCAATTTACAGCTCCAGCCGAGCCATATCCTACCGTTCCATGACGAAGAGAAGATTGCTGACGGCGACGCGGCCCATATATATCACATCCTGGTTGATAAGCACTGCAACAAGCTCAATGAGGTACGTACCTTGGCCATTGCTTCTTTCTCTGGCTGCCAGCGCCAAGCCACGAAAGAAGGATTTCTGACGTGTAATACGACGTCGAACTAGGCGAAGGACGCGACAGAAGACCCCGAAGACCGCGTAGACCGCGCGTACGTACTCAAGACTTATACCGACAGCCGTTACCGCTCTCTATACCTCAACGAAGCTCAGGCACTCACCACGTTGCGACAACCGGGGAGCAAGAACATTGTCGGATATTATGGGTCGTTTGTACAGAACGGCACCTTCAACTTGCTGTTGCAGTTTGCTGACGGCGGGAACCTGCTCGAATACTACGCCAACACGCCACCTCCGCGCGAGCCGGCGGATGTGCAGCGCTTCTGGAAAAGCCTATTTGCTGTATTTCAAGGTTTGCACGCAGTGCACCGCATCACACCAAGTGATGGCGACGCAGACCAGTATCGGGGGTATGGCTTTGCTCTCCTTTTCCCTCGACCCAGGTAGTTGATGTCTCGCTAACGAAGTTAACCGCCCATTTCAGCATCCACGAAGACATCAAGCCTGACAATATCATCTTGACAAAGAATCCTTCCGGGTCTCCCTACGACTTTTGCCCGCTGTTGGCCGACTTTGGACACAGTCATGTCAGGGTTGCGAATAAAGAAGACGGTGAAGAAGACTCCGAGATGGGCGTAGACCGCCAGGGGAATCAGACGTATGGTAATTATGAACTCAGTCCAGCACTTAAGTATAAAAGCACTGATGAACGCCATGTAGGGGCTCCCGAATGCAGCCGTCATGCGAGATACCTTCTGAACCTGCCCGGCCGCATTCCGACAGCGGCAGATATCTTTTCTGCAGGGTGTGTAATCAGCGACGCGGCAAGTTGGGTTGCATTTGGTGCAGAGGGGCGCGACAGGTACCGAAAGCTACGCACTGAGGCCGGCAAGGCAGTTGCAAGTTTCGAGGACCCTGGCCACTACGACTGTTTTCACGACGCGGTAGACCGATCCATGGCCGTAAGCGACATGCACACCAGTATCCGTAATGACTGCAATTCCAGAGACGATGTCATCACTCCGCGCGTTCTGGAACTAGTGGAAGATTACATGCTCCTGGGGGACTGGCGCCAGCGCATGGAGGCTCGCCAGGTCTGGGAACTCTTTAACAAGTTTCCTAGTATCCTCGAGGTAGAGGAGCCCGAATTCGGAGAACCAGAGCAACCAACTCAGACGCCATCGCGACGGGATCGATTCAAGGCCAAGATTACTCGCCTGACCGGCACTGCGCCCCCTGCCGTCCAGGCCCTACCCCTACCCCTGTCGCCCTTTTCCGATGCGTCTGTGACGTCCCCCGGCGGTGGAAACTTTAGCAGTATGAGTAACAACTCCGACGATGGCCAGCTATTACGTGCTCCCTCCACAGACGAACAACCACCGGCCAGCCCCAAGTTGCCACCCCGTCCCGGCCTTGACATCACGCCAAACACGAATGGCTCCTCACGCTCGCTGCCGAGTTTCATGACTCTCCACGGCCGCAGCCGCAGCCAACGCCCGACCGACTCACTGCCGCCAGCCGAGCCGCAGATGGACAGCACAACAGTCTCAGAATCCGCAACCCCACTGAGCCCTCCCCCAACTTCCCTATTCCCCCCTGATCACCCAAGTCTACCTCGTATACGTATGCCAGTTGGTGATGGCACGGCTATAACCGAGGTTGCTGGCTCCCTAACCCCTGACAAGACGCACCTGACATTGCAGGAGGCACTCGAGTGGCGTGCCGGCTGGAAAGCGTATGGGCAGGTGAAGTCCACAACCACTGCCTCGACCGCCACCATCGCCCCTGATACAAAAAGCACGCCTGCTAGCAGCAACACCGCCGCCCCGGATGACGGAAACTCAGTTCCCCGCAGCACAACACCAATACCGCTATCCGAATCCCCTGCCAAGAGTATGAATCTCGATCCCGATACGCATCAGCTAATCCGCAGCCTGCACGCTACCCTCCAAGGACGAGACCACATCTTCGTTGTCGACACGTCGCGCACCATGCGCCAGCACAAGGCCGACGTGGAGCGTGCGTTCACGGCACTCAGCTACCTCGTCAAACAGACAGATCTGAACAGGGGCGCGGGTGGGGTTTGGCTGGTGCTAGGCTCCTCCTCAGGGGTGGCCGGCAGCACGTCGGCCGTATACCACGGCACTAAGACGAGCAAACTTCTTGCTGAACTGGAGAAGTGCAGATACGACAAGATTGAGGGCGTCATGGAGGACGAGTTTGCCAACTTCATCCAGGGGGAGATCCTCCCCCGGTTGCCCTTGACGCTCTCTCCCCCACTGCAGCGCGAGGGTGTCGCTGCGTCTGGCAGTGTTAGTGGTGGTGCGGCCAGCGGCGGGAGAGGGAGGAAAAAAGTGCCCAATCCACTAAGCATTATAGTCCTAACCGATGGCCAGTGGGGAACGGGGCCGGACGGGGCCGGCATGCAGAATCCGATTCGGAGGCTGATCGAGACGGTCAAGGAGCAGAGATTGAAGCGCACCCAAGTTATGGTGCAGTTTCTCCGATTTGGCGACAATGCAGATGGCATCAGGCATTTGCGGTACTTGGTGGACTTTGGGAGGACGAATGAGTGGTAAGTGCCGTTCCAGCACTCGGTGCGATGACCTTGCAAAGTGGCTAATTCGAGATATCTCATAGCGACATTATCGACACGCGACCTGTTACTGGTAACGTCTGTGAAATGTTGATTGGAAGTGTGAGCGGTGGCCGAGACCATCCTGATGGCTAACCAGCGGGCTGTATTTCGTGTAAACTTCTGATACTGGGGAGGTTTGATAGGATAAACCTGCAAGCCCTGTATTTTGGGCCCGTTTAACCTCTGTGTTTCGCGTTTCTACGAAGGCTTGGGCCAAAAGAAAGTGTCTCCCTTCTCCCTGCAAAAGCATGTTGTTGAAATCCGTACACAGTTCTATGCTGGATGAGTAAGGCTTGGGGTTACCACATTCTAGGCCTTAACGGCATTGAAAAAGACCCTTAAAGAATGCATGTAGGCCCTTTTGGAATAGGAGATAGCCTTCCATACCTACAACATGGGCCGTCTTAACAGTAAGAAAGCGTCTTTCGCATTGGCTAAGGGGACCCTTTCTTTTGGCCCGAGCCTTCGTAGTCGACGAACATTTGTGACACTTCCGCAATAATGAGATCGGCGAACAGTTCAGTTTCCATTTCAGCAGACATTGCTTTCATTCCTAAGCTCCATGTACGAAACTTCTGAGCAGCCTTACAGGGTCCTACCGCTCTTAACTTCAGGCATACCTCCTGGCTCAATCGAGGACACAAGTCTCCGACAGATATTTTACCTAGGTACCAACCTCTTAAAAAGGATAAGGTGAAAGGTGCCACCAAAACCCGTCCCTCCACTAGGTACCTAGTGTTTACGCCGCTTCTCCTGCATCGTGACCTCGGTGTTGGACTCGGACCCCCGATAGTCGTCAGAGGAGACAGCCATCGCTCAGCCACCCTTCCAGGACCGGGCCACCATGTCACCCTTGCTCGTGATCGTAACAACAGCGGTGCCCTCGGTTGAGGTGATTTTGGTGGAGGTCAATTCTCCGCTGGAGTTCTGTGGCTGTCAGCGTTCATCCTTCTGCCGCTTAAGGCTTTTCGTTAAGTAACTGAAATGATAGATGGGGACAGGTGGGACGCACCCTGGTGGTGGTGGTGGTGGTGACCCCTTGCTATGAGCCGCCTGACGACAATTTTGAAACGATGGAGGCTCCGATTTGGGCTCCTGTCAAGACCAGACCAGCAATCTCGAAGCCGCTCATGGTGGGAGAAGTAGATTGTTGTTGCTCTGAAGTGAGGGTATTCTCTGCTGAGTGGGTAAGCAGGCGAAAGGTAGCGGGGGATGTGAGGTATGAACGGGCAACATTCCAGCCAAGGCTGAGCATGGCATGTGGGAGACTTTGTACCCACTGCTCCCACCCAAACACCAGTTTCGTCTCGCGTTGTGGACCAAGTTCTGCTATCGCCCTTCCTGAGTTCCGTGTCATGATAGGCGAGAGAGCTGCTCGCCTCACTTTTGGTCTGCTTGATGTAGCACGGTCCCTAGCAGGAGTGAAATCCAATGGCGTCCCGGAACAATTCCTATGGAGGAGCGCCACCGCCGACGGGAGGCTACTCGCCACCAGCATCAGCATGCGCATGTCGTGGGCGGCGAGGAGACAGACGAGCATTGCAGAGGATATGGCCTACTGCCTGATTGGTCTATTCGATGTGAAAATGCCACTCCTGTACGGAGAAGGAGGCGAAAGAGCCTTCACCAGACTCCAGGAAGAAATCATGAAGACGTCGACGGATCAAACCATATTCGCTTGGGGATACGGGATGCCGCTGAAAGCTGAACACGCCGGCCTTCCGTTCCACAGGCTGCTGGCCCTGTGCCCAAAATACTTCGCCCACGCCGCCAAGCTTGAGAAATAATCATTTAGTGGGCGTTTTGATTTCAATCATTGGCAATTCACCAACAGGGGACTACTTATCCCGCTCCCCTTTATCCTACAACGTTCCGTTGATAAGAGCGACGAGTTCTACTGTGACAACCTATATAGGGTGATGTGGCCTTTACAGGGCTAAGGATTCCTTTTTCCATCGTGCGACATTTACCCCGTTAGCTTGACACAATATATCGCCCTTCTCGAGTGTCAAGAAATTCGGTATCCTAACCCTTTCCGGAAGGAAAAGCACCGGATTGGTCTTCACGTCGAGATTCAAAGCCTTGACGATATCGACGCTGACGACAACCTAAAGCACGACATTGTCATCTCGAAGCTACAGACCAGTCGTCCGTTTTTGGTTCCCGAAGAAGTGTTTGACAGGCTCCAGCAGACCCCATATCGACGTGTGGCGATACCACGTTTAAACGAGCGTCAATTGGAACCGCGTGATTTGATTTATACAAGCAATGACGGTTTCCAAATCCTCTTGGAAAGCGAACGTGGCAATCGCTGGCAGTGGGATTTGATGGAACTTTTGCCCACTCCCAGGCGTCTTGAAATCTTCAGCGGCGACGGGACAGCTAACAACGCACAATATCACCAGCACATCAACGTCACGCTCTGGCCTTGGACCTCGCTCCGCATTGATGAGAGAGATGAGGGGTCCATCACGGTCCTTCGGATTGTGGGCCAGGTAGATTTCACGCTTGTGGTTCGTTGCTTGAGCCGTGGCGGAGATTTCATGCGCGAGGTAGCCTTGCTTAGACCGGTCACGGACGAGCATGGCGGGACCCTGACACCAATGGACGAGTTGGCAGCCATCCTTGCGGGTGATATTAGTCCATATCTGCACGTTGTCAAGGGCCACGACTGGCAATGCCGAGAGGCCATAAATCTAACGTTACCAGACGGACGATTGAGTGTCCTAGCAACATGGGGGGACCCGACCCTATCCGGTACGGGTTCAAGCCACGGGGTCGATAGCTTCGGCAACCCGGTCTCCTAGCTCAGGATTGTGGTGACCGATGTCCGGCCACTTGGCGACGAGGAAAGCACTAGCAACCGTTTGAGTTGAACGCAGGTATTTTTTTGAACAAGGTAGAACTATGACATGGCCAACACGTGCCAAAGATATAAATAGGCAACTCAACGCTGACCGCATCCTCGATGACCTTTCGCCACTGTTCGAGATATATTGAGGCAGACTTCGAACACGAGTATAGGGGCAACCCCATGCTGTGAGGCAGCCTGGGCCGATACTCGGATGGGGACTGCGGTGGCTCAAGCCGCTTGAGCATACATTTATATCAACTCAAACACGCTGGATGGATCCCGTGGTGGCAAGTGCGCACGGAATGAATTGATTCGGTATTGCTTTGGGGTGGAAGGATCTTGACAATAAACTTTTCCATATGGGATGGGGATCCACATGGGACGGGCTCGAAGTGGGTTATGAAAAGGACCGAACCAGTCTGCACCTTCAGCCATACCTACTGAGAACGGAGGATACGCAGCACTAATCTTCAAGTGAGCGCACGAGGCGAAGGACTCGAAGAAGGAAACGTTCAAATCCCGCGACCACTGCTGCCTGTCAAGAAGTTTCAGACACAAAACTCGGTTGGACCCGCATACCAGGTGGTGATAGCGGTTTCTAGCCTACCGCATTGACTGATGGCCGACTGTAAAGCTTGGAGGCGGATTTATCTCCACCTTCTGGACCCTGCAACTCTCGCCAATTTTCCCCCTTTGAGTCCCGCAGTCGATCAAAACTGTCAGGATTCCGGCGCAGCACGTGCGTCCCACTGCTACCGTGTCGGGGAGCCTCCAAACAAACGGACCGTGATATAAATCAGCTCAGAGTAAATTGGTCGAAATATGTGAACGCATTGGGACTGACTAAACACGTGCGAAGGAACCCCGATGTTGATCTGAATGCGGTCCTTCGTATAGCTGCCAGTGAGGTGACATCTTGGTTAACATCACATCGACGACGAGGTACATATAGCTGCTCTCAGCCAGGTGTTGAATAGCTTTAGAACATCATCAACCAGCCTTGTCATGTCACCAAACCTTCAACCTTCCCGCAGCACCTCAACCTCAGTCAAGATGAAGTTCACCACCTCCACCCAGTCCATCGCCGCGGCAGCCGTCTTCTTCCTGCAGTTCGCCGATGCCGTAAGACTTGTCCCTTTCCCTCTCATCCCTCACCAACTAATACTACTCCCTCCAGAAACCCGCCACGGCCCTCAGCCCCGTCTTCGGCTAGCAATACGAGCTCGACACTTCGCACCCATCATCACTTCCCAAAAAGAGATCTACACTATCGGCGACGCCTACAACAACACTGTGGGAATCGAGCTCGTCGGCGACACCATGATGATGATCGACATGCTGAACAAGAAGCAAGTGGCCACCATGGCCGGCCCCGTCGACGCCTGGGCCCGCGTCGCCTACCTCAGCAAGGAGGTCATCGCCGACGCTGCGCTCGTGGCCGAGATGAAGAGCGAGCTGGTAGGATTTCTCGACGGGGTTCGTGCTGGAACTTCGGTGGAGGATTCGTTGGCCAAGCGGTTGATGGCGAAGGCCTCTGGTGTGGAGAATGCGGTGGAAAAGAGGGACGCTTGCTCTTGCCCGGTCCTCCCGATCACTGTTTGTTGTTGTTTTGCAAAGGGATTTGCGTCCTCTTTGCTTGCACTGGTGGAAAATGATAGGTACCTTAGTTAGATTCATGAATCTTGAAATGGCACAGCTCAGGCCGTTGACCACAATAGTAGGAATGTCACAGCTCCTTACCTGCCTTCCTTTGTCGTGTGCTCCGCATTGGGTATGCTCGGGGTTGGGTCTCTTCATTTACTCCCTAGGCGGTCTCGGCGAATTACACACACCAGCGTCTGAGGGAACTTCTGGATACAGATTTGTATACCTAACGACCTATTATGACTTGACAGTCAACAAACCACCCTTCCTTCACCACCCTTCCTTCACACCCTCAATATCGCCCCTTCAACCCCAACTTCAAACAAGACGCGAATTCTCCCCTTCCCCGCCACTCACTTCGGCGCATCCGTCAACGGCACATACCTCACCCCAAACAACTTCGTCCTCTCCACCCTCCCCTCCCCATCCTTATCCACACACCAAATATGCTGACTCCAGCCGCCCTTCTCATCGTCCACCGGAATAAACATCCTCCCCGGGCTCCTCAACTGCTTCAGCAGCTCCTCATGCACCTCCGCCGCGCTCGCGCCCACATGAATAGCATCCCACCCCTCGCCTTCCTCCCCCGGCTCTTCCCACCCCTTCCGCCCATCCCCAACCTTAAATCTCACGCGTCCACTCCCCAGCAGCGCCCTGCCTTCAGCAGACTTCCCCATGTTTTTCTCTCCTAGGTCGCGTAGGGGCGCGATGTGCTCCACGCCTACGACAGTGCCGGACTCGCCTACCAACTCGGCCAGCACGTGCGTGAGATAGCCGGAGCCAGAGCCGATGTCGAGGACGCGGGGCGCCGGGCGGGATTCGGAGGGGGTGATGAAGGGGAGGAGTTTCTCGACGGCGGCGGCGTGCATGTGCGGGGCGGAAATGGTGGCGCTGTGGCCGATGGATTGGGGGCGGTCATCGTAGGGGGAGGAGGGGGCGTAGTGTGCGCGGTCGACCTGGGGGTGTTAATAAGGGTTGATGGTTGCGATAAGGAGAGGGGGAATACCTTGAGGAAGGCGTCCTTGACCGAGGGGGTTTTGATCAGGCCATTGCGATACAGGTTCTCGATCAGATCCCGATTGGAAGCGCCGGAGCTGCGCCAGGCCATTGTGACGATCTCCGAGAGGGAGCTGTGATAGCGGGGGAGTGGGGTGGTATGACCGGGACAGGCGCTGCGGAGGAGGGCGAGTCGGAGAGGAATGCTGTGCCGGAAAGCGGAGGAGCGGAGGGAATAGGGGCGTCTAGTCGCCACCGCTGTGAGCTCTGACCTACCACGGGGGCTTGGGTGAGTATCTGGGTGCGAGATCTTAGGTATCAGCGGAGCTCGGCGTTCTTGCGCGATGGAGACTAATTGTCAACGGCTAGAGGCGTTTGACCGAGGAAGCTTGCTTGCGAGTCGAAAGTCCGCATAGGAAATCCGTCATCAATTTATCCGTTGCAAAATCAGAAATGCATGACTGGAATAACAAAGAATGGTGGGGTGAGGATGGGTTGACGTCGCGTGATGTAATTGTTTGCCGTGCCGTTTGGCAATCGCAACTGCCCCGCACGAGATTGCCCCTCATCTAACGGGTTGAATGAGACCATGGCTCGGCATCATGTCCTCTACATCATCGAGATCGCAGATGACATGGACTAAAGAATCACACTGTGGCAAATGTGAATATTTTGCTGTTGCGGTGGACGCAACTCCGCAAACACTGGTGACAGATGCCGAGGCAGAACGTACATCGTCAAAATGAACGATATGCTAGCCAAGTGCAAAGCCAGGTGGAATAGGAACAACTCGTCTAAAACCACAGCCCGATACGCCTTATACATGCCTATTCTGTTACCCGCGACATAGCCAACACGCTCTATACCACTGTCTCTGATCTCTCGCCCACGGCAATAATCGGCACGCCGAGCCCCCGGTCCGGGCTTTGCAACACCAACTGCTCGTGCCTTCGAGCCTTGAAGTAGTCGCTCACAGCCCTAATAAGAATGAACCACCCTACAATCATCATGATATATGCCACCCAGTCGCTACCTGACACATCCGAAATTCCCCCATTTCCGTTGTCGCCTTGGACCGTGTCGGGGTTGAAGTCGTGTGAGTTCGGATCTTGGGGGAGAGCGAAGCCATCTCCCCCCGGGTCTGAGCCCATACCAGCGGCGCCTGAGCCGGCGCCTGGGTTCGATGTGTCCTTCATGTAGAATCCGTATCTGATGAGCGTCATGCCAAGGCCCGCGCGTGACCCGTTCTTTGCCGCGTGCGTCGAGTGGAGGAGATATGTGAGAAGGAAGCCGACAATGTGGAAGGACACGGAGATCATGCCGTTCCAGATGAAGCTGAAGAAAGACCCAACCGGCATTCCGTCAATGTAGACCTCGTCTGACCCGCCCAGACCAGGTGCAAGAATCGTCGTCTCCCAGTATGGGGGCGCTGCGTCGGCGGCGGCTTGTTCGTACGACTAGACAGGTCATGTTAGCACATGTTCTAAGGACAAAGCAACGTGAACTGTCTCAACATACTGGAGGCATCTCCTCCTTTTCCTCGCCGTTCAGGTCTGGCTTTGCGTTCAGGTTGGAAAAGACTCCATCAGACTGGATGCCGCCTCCATAGACCCTGCCTCGTGCTGGTCCAGCAGCGGGAGCGGACGTCGTGGGCGGCGCTTGCGGTTGCGGCGCCGGCCTCCTGGTGGGCTGTAACCGGTATTCCATGTCGTCTTGTGTTGCGCCGCCAAGCGTGGTGGATGAATTGCCGCGCACTAGCCTCTGCGTGTCGTCCGCGTCGTCGTCGCTATCGTCGCCATCGGTATCGAAAGCATCGGCAAGGTCGGAATTGACGGGGGCGCGTGGCATTATTGATGATGCCCTCGAATGGAATGACGGAGGTGGGGAGTTAGGGATCGGTTGCGTCGGCCTTGGCACATCGTCGGTCGGGGACTCCAAGTAGTCCTCATCGTGGACGTTCACCTGCATGAGTAGTTAGTTAATGCGATCAAGTCGCTCCGGAAGTGCTCCGCGCATTATCGTACCCGTTCGTAACCACCCGACATTGCGAAGGTTGCGGGATATGTAGCGTTGGTGATTCGTGTTTCACCGGGCGCCCCTTGTTCAATCGGTCCTGGTCAGGAGAAAGTTGTCGGTGGCGCTGCGGCCAGAAATGGTGCGCTCGACGCGTTCGGTAAAATGGAGAAATTACAATAGGAAAGAGTCAAAAAGGAAGCAAGGAGAGGCGAAGAAGAAGGGAGCGAATGAGCCTCGTCAGCAGGCAGGTGGACGACGACGGAGGGTTGATGAAGGGAAAGATACCGCCACAGCCGATCGCTGTCACCAGATGACAGGAAGCGGCTGACGAACGAAACTTGGCAACTGGAAGTCAGTGGAGCCGGGCGGAAACGCGGCCACGGCGCTAAACCAGGAACGCTAACCTTAATTTGGAAGGTGTGGCTTGGCTTTCAATTGTGGCTTGTGACTTCGAGATTGCTTCGATGACGATCACGAAAATGGAGCTGAATGCAACGAACGAATTGAGGATCCGCAAATCACCGCAAATATGGCCAGCGCAGCAAGATCCGTATGTCAACCGCATCACTTCCCCTCGTATGTGTGCTAACACATTGTTGAAACAGGCGCTCGCTCCCCGCATCCAGCGCGCCATCGAGCGATGGCCATACGATGCGCTCCGACCCGACTGCCAGTTCCAGGAGGCCTTAGCCAAGCGTCTCGCGGCTGGGAACATTGCGCCCCCGGGTGTGAGCTTCTCTAACCAGGCTGCAAAGCAGGCCGCGGAGTTGAAGCAGGCCAATGCGATCGATGCGCTTCTCGGAGACAGGTTCAAATTCAAGGTCAGTGGCCACACTCCCAAGCGGAAACAGGAAGTTGACATTGGAACACAGTACCCCATCAGCAAGCGAACGCTGGAACCGAAGACGAATCCTGCATACTTCAAGGATCTCATTGCTGAGCTCGAGGCAGCCCCGACTCGAAGTTGGCTGGTGCGAATAAAAAATAAGCTGACGGGCATGATCCGCTTGAAGTAGCGTGACCGACGGGCTGTCATGATATTGTACGATAGGAACATACCTGCATCGATTGGCGTTACGGGGAAGGTTGTACATTATACGAGGGACGGAAACTCTTGCAGACAGGTGAGAAACAGGCGTAGGGAGCAATCCCTAATCACTCAACTGGGGATTTTGATCATCAACCCCATCGAAGGATTCAGGCACTTGATACGAGCCGTGATAGTTCAAGACACAGTTCAACCCCACCAACAGTCATGGACTGTGGTCGTAATCACATCCAATTTCACCCATCAGGTTGCTGGCGTGGGTATATACATGCGCAACATGCAAGGCCGTCCCTTTTCTACCCCTATATGTACTTCCTCTCCGGGTCAAGCTTATCGAACATCTCCATGCTCTTCTCGTACATCGTAAAGACGATACCACCACTCATTATCAACCTCGCCAACCTCGGCAGCGCGCCGCTCCAGAACGTCAGGATGCCCTCCTGCTTAAAGATGATGGTCGCACACCGGAACGAGTTGCCGTAAAGCTGTCGGGCTTCGATACTCTGCATGCGCGTCTTGACTGTGTCGAGCGGTTGCGTCACATAAACAGTGATGAGACCAGCAATGCCTCCCATCGCAAAAGTACCCATCGCGCCCAGCTTCTCCCCAGGCGCTGTGTAGCCCTCCGCCAGCTGCTTTAGCGCATTGTAAACCGAGAAACGCGTAGCACTGTTGGCGGCCTGGCGCGCCGTCGTGGGCACGAATCCCTGGAAGAAGCCGCGGATGCCGCGCTCGCGCGCAATGATGGGTACGGCGTGGAGGAAGCCACGGAGGCGGGGCTTGGCAAGTTTGCGGTCGTCGATGCTAGGCGAGCGGACAGCCTCGGTTAGCCATTTCACTGGCGCACGGTGAACGAAAAAGGGGGAAAACATACAGTGTCGTCTTGATGCTCTCGGTCGGCGTGACTGCGAGCAGCGACTCTGTGACACCGGCGCCGAAGCCCGCGAGCACGGTCCGAGGACCGGAGAGCTTGCCTTCGGAATCGGCGAGCATTGTTTTGTACTGGTCAAAAGCGACGAATCCTGCGAATTGTCTTAGCCGCTGCGCTCACTTTGTGCGTGTCCCTAGGGGTCTCATACGGATTCCCGCCTTGAGCGAGTTGCCAATGATCAATGTCGTGCACCCGGCATACCACTGCGAGCCGAATGGCGGCCATGGCAGTTTCTCACCCGCGGCTAACCTGCGGTTGAGCTGTGTTCGTGTCTTTGCAACTGATGGCGCAGTTTGTCAGAGTTCGGGACGCAAACGGAAGGTCAATTGATCGCGAGCGACGACGTACACTCGGCTGGATAGGTAATGGCTGGGACACGGACAGGGGGTTAGCAGTGTCAGCGGCCGTGGGGGGTTCAGAGCTCACCAATTTCAACAGCGCCAGCCGTTGAGCCAGCGAGGATAGATCGCAAGGCGCTCGGCCCCTTCAACGCCGGGTGCGAATCGTCATTCGGCGCGGTGGACGACATGCTTGCGACGTAAGGGGCCCCGGTGTCGGGAATGGAGTCATGGATGGAGCTCTACTTTTTCGGTGATGCAATCGGAGGACGGGGTCAAGCATGATGCAAGGAAGTGGGGTTGTGCAGGGTTAGGGTTCTTTTGCCGTTGACTCCGAGTGCCGGCTTCCGCCGGCCCTCAAACGTCTGCTTGCACCGCAACAGAATTTTTGCCCCACAGCAGCACGACTCGATTCCTGCACTACCATGGTTGCGGCATGGCCCAACTTCTATCCTGAAGACTTCGACGTCCCGCCATCTCAAGGGCGGCCTCAACCTACTCGCGAAATGAACAGCCCTCCCGAGTGACTTCGCCATTGACGCGATACGCCATCCGCTGCGCCTTTTTGCACCTCGTGGAGATCACCTGACCAAGTATGCGCTCCGGGGGAACACTGGGGCCGATTCCAGTACGCAGCACATCAGGCAACATCCCAGACACGTTTGCTCCCAACTTCCATTCTGGGGCTTCGCTCAAGCTTGAAGAAGTTGGCGGGTGTCGACCTCCCCGGTTGGTGATGGCGGTTAAATGCCCCTCGGTGGCACAGCGTAACATTCGGCCATTTGGATGGTAGACATAAAAGTCTGGCCTGCTCCCGGCCTCAATGGACGATCGGGACCAACAGCGGTCAACTTGAAACCAACGAACAATACTTGCGCCTGCCTTCGCCCAACATGCCCAAACGAAGAGCCCAAGACATTTCCAAAGATGAGCTGACCCCGCAGTCCAAACTCAAGCTTAACAGCGGGTACGAAATGCCCCTGTTGGGATTCGGTGTAAGTATGTTGATATCGGCATAACTTCTTCGAGATGTACTGATTTACGTCAGGTTTGGTCCATGTAAGATGCCACTTATGTCAAACATCACCTCTCTGCTGATCAAGGCATCCAGTGCCCCATCCCAGACTGCGCAGGCGTGCAAGCACGCAGCCGCGGATCAAGGCGAATGCGGAGGTTTTTGACTTTGAGATTGGAGAGGATGATATGCGCCGGCTCGAGATGAAGGAGTTCAAGACGACGTACTGGGATCCGACGGTGAGTGGGTTAGAGGATCTCTTTCCGTGATGTCATGGTGGGAGGATTGGGGTGATGCCTGGAGACGGGACTCTGATGCTTATCTCATTGTTAGCATTTTCGTTTGGATATCGGGCAAGGCTGGCACTTTCCCTTGCTGTCAATCGCCAGCTTGAGTTTCGAGTCGATGCCGGTTGAGGAAGATGTTGCAACTGGGCTGCGGGAGGAACTGCCTAAGTACAATTTCGGGGCTGACTCCCACCGCGAGTGTGGAGCAGCGAAGCCCAGTCACCAGCAATCTTGACATCGAATATTGGGTCGCCGTCCGTCGTGTCAATCTGGTCACTGAGCATCACTCTGAATGGCACCTGTATGGAATTACGAGAGCAGGCTCTTTCTCGCATTCATGGAAAGCCTATATAGCGCACCGCGGCTATTGTACTGAGAAGGTAGGTATATTCCCTTGGTGTTTACTAACTTTGGCCAGAAACTCAAGGAGGCAAACAATCAACGAAGAAAGCCACTAACGCCGGCCAAATACCTCAAACTTCTGCCGTATCAAACCTCGCTCCTCCTCTCATGTCTCAACGCCATTTTCTTGCGGCATTAACCTCTTAGAAGTCGGGGCGCTCCTGCTTCAGATCATCCTGCTTCATCTCAAAATCCTCGTCATCCTCGTCATCCTCTTCAGAGATATCCATGTACAAGGCGTAGTTCACCTCAGTCTTGTTCGAACGCGCGCTCGATCTCAGCGCACGAGGGGTATCTCCGGAGGTCGCCTTGCTGACGCGGCTTGAACGACTACCAGCACGGGCTGCCACACGCTCGTTCACATACTCGCTTTCCTCTTTCATATCCTCATCCCGCTTTTTCTTCGCATTGTGGTGGGGGCGAGTAGGAAGCTCGCTCTCCGCGGTGTCGGCTCGAGCTCTCTTCTTGGGACGTCCGGAGGTTGGGGTGTCACGATCAACAGCTTTACCGCGCGCCGCCTTCTTGCCGTTTTGAGATTTGGGGGTTCGGGGCTTGTACTTCCGCTTGGGGATTGCATTGACGCTCTTTTTGATATCATCATCGGAAATCTCGTAGTCAACGATGCTCTCGTCCTCGTCCTCGCCCTTGATTCCTTTGTTCCGGGCGCGCGGCGCCCGAAAGGCTGTGCGACGGGGCATCACGGGAACAATGACAGGCATCTGCCTGGCTCTCGGAACTGCCTCAGGGTCATCGACAAGGTCCATGTTGTGCTCCAGTCTCTCTGCGACGCGGCGACCGCCCTCATCGTTATCCACGACTCCAGAGTGGGTGTCGAACCAACGCTCAACCACGTCGCCGCTCTGCGGTCCCTCGACGCCCTCATATCCGCGCATGACTTTGACCATGCGCTGTTCTCCACCTCCATCGTTGTGGATCATCTTGTAGGGACGGTAGTACCAGGCCTCACCATCCTCAAGCTTGTCGAAGGTGCCCTCAATCTCGGCAATCAGCTCACGCGCCTCCGGGGTCTCGGGAACCATAGCGACCCCGCCAGAAGGCCAATCGCGAATGCGCAAATCGACAATGTACATCTCGTGCTTCGAGGCGGCCGGCAAAAGAGTCGCAAACTTGGCGAGAGTCGCGCCAGTCATGCGCGTGGTCGTGTTCGCAGACGGTGGAAACAGCGTGACGCAAAATGTCGCGTTCGGATACAGCAGGCCCGGGACAGCGAGAAAGGTTCCCTCGATCTTCAGAGCGCGACTAATCATCTCCGGTCGGAAAGCTGCGAGACCACCGGCGGGCTCGAGCGGCTTGAAAGGCCGCACGGGGTCGACTTTCTGGCGCACGATGGGCACCGCGAAGTTCACCATCTCGGGGTAAACGATGCGTTCTTCGAGCGCAAAGTTGTTGGGCGGATTGGCGATGGAGTTGCCCATCGCGAAGTTGTTGGCCGGATTGGCGGTGGTACTGCCAACCGAGAACGGGTTGCGCGGATTGGCGTCTGGGTTGCCTATCGCAAAGCGATTAGGCGGGTTGGCGATGTGATTGCCGGCGGCCGCACCACCAGCGTTGGAGGGCCAGCTGTTGAAACCGCCGCCCATGCCGCCCATGTTGGCCATGGGGTTGGTTCCGTTGCTGGGGATGCCAGCGGGGCCAGAAGTACCAGCAGGGCCGGGAGTACCGGCGGGGGCAATGGGCGCGTACACGTCGTGGAAGAGGCCGTAGCTGGGGCCGCCAGAACCTGCCATGCTGAAGGTCTGGAAGCTGGATTTGGAGTCTTGATCAGTTGAGAGTTCAGACAAAAAGCAATATCTGAAGCAAGACTTACGACGAAAGATCCACGAATCGAGCGGTCGGGAAGAAATGCTGGGGTGGCAGGGAGCGACTGGGTCGACAAAAGGTGTTGTGGCGGAATGGAAGCTGTCTCAAGGTGAGCGTGCAACTTTGTGGCGGAAATATGGCTACAGAATGCACTGGAGGGCAAGGCAGTTGAAATTCTTCTCCGCGTGGGTCGGGACGAGGGCACAACCCCGAATAGGCCGGGCCCTCTGAAGTCAGATGATGAAAAACGGCGAGGATTTGTACGGGGTTCTTGGGGCGTCACTCCAGCATGTTGAAGACATCGTGATGCCCAGAACATTGCCAGTGCTCAGAACAGGCAACACATACGCTTGAGACAAAAGCAACCAGTTAGCTCAATGATTCTTCAATTTTAACAGGCGGGAGTTACATATTGTAGCTGAGGCTATCTATTAACAAGATGACAGGAATGTTTACTCGGCGGGCAAAGACTATTTCCTCCCGAATGCCGATCATCATGAATTATGCACACACAACAAGGAGGTGTTCAGCTTGATGCAGAATGGCACGATCCCACAGGTCCAATTCACCGGTTACAACCCGAAAGAGAGGACGGTGAAAAGAAACGGAGTCTTCTCAAGTAGAACGCTTTTCCTGGCGCGCTTCACAAGCAGTCCGAGCTTGGAGTCCTAGAGTGAAAGTTTGTCATGCTACAGACTGTTGAACAATGCCTTGCGGGAGCATGTCTGGAGAGAAGCGTCTTTCGCGCTTGTTGTTGATATGGCAGGTATCTCAATTCTATGGCGGCGGCTGAATTTGGCGACCGTAGAGTATCTGATAAGTCCATGCTTCGTTAGTCTCGGGGTTCGGGCCGGTGCGCCAAACCCGATCCCGTTCCGCAAAACCGGCGGAAAGGTGGGGCTCGCCCGGAGGTTGCCGCCGTTCCTGGCCGGGCTTCAATCGGCCTTCAGCTGGGCTGCAGCAACATGACAAGAGATGCAAAAGCAAGATGCCCCGATCTTTTTAGGGTGTTACCATGAAATGCCATCGAGCCCTCGTCTTTGTCCTCAGTTGATTGCTTCCATCTTGGTGAAACGATGTGCACCAAACATGCAGAATTTAGAGTTCAACTGCTCCGGGCTAACGCGGACGGGACACGTCATTGCTGGGACTCGTGCCCGGCGACACAGCTGACCAATCTTGCAGAGCTCCTCTTGCGTCGTCCAGGATTGAGACTGTTGATGTCACACTTGTCATCCCGGGCTTTGGCTGAAGCTCGATCAGTGACTGCCTCGAGCGAAGGTCACGGGCGGAGGTCCCGAGAAAAGGACAATTTCTCTCACTACACTGTGTATCTTGGAGTCCTGAACAGGTGTGACGCAGATTCTCGTCTCGTCACGTTCCTACATGCATGGCTTTCGTAGTACCTGCCCGTTGCCGTTTATACCACGCGACTGCCGCGTGGTGAGCGACGCGCGCTCTGCCTGAAAATCGTTTGACGTTGCCACTGCAGTCGGACTCCAAACGAGTACTCGACCGCGATCAACGCCATTCAGAACAAAGAATTGAGCTCAGATCAAAATGTCTGTGATTGCTGCGCCTGAGTCGATTCCCCTGGGACAGCCCCTGCCGCCAGGGGACGTCCATGTAAGCAGTCTTCCCACACAGATCCGCCCGCACCTTGCTAACCCTCACCAATAGGAAATCAGCGTGCAGATCCCTGCCTGGGCTGACACAGAGGGGTGGGCATCCGGTGAGCCTCGGGTCGTGGATGCTTTGCTTGTTGGCTACCCTCGCTTCTTGACTCCTCGCATAGTCGACTCGTTGGCATCACGGGTTCATGAGGAGTGGGCATCGAAGACGGGAACTTTTACTGCCGGGAGAAGAGCGCTACTCTTTTGCAGCTACCGACACGCGAAAATGTGCCAGGATTTCCTGCATTGCCACTCGGACCCGGTTGTCGGCTTGGACCGAATTCACATTTTCTCTGTGGATTGGAACGGGGCGGTATCAACTGAAGCCCATGGCGTCGAGCCCATCGGAGGTGGTGGGGAGGTGTTTCCTGGAAGGGAGAATCTCTTCGCTGTATCCTACCCGGGACAACTTTCCTCGGAGGGGAAGGCGTTCTGGCAGCACACGGGGTTCGGGATATCCAGCAGGCGGGCGGCTTATTGGGCACAGTTCGGGCCCTTTTTCGTGAGCGCAACGATCGAGCGCCGAGTTTCTGCGCCGTCTCTCTCCAGCCAATATCTTTGCCCTGGAATCGATGTGGCTACGGTCGCTATGAGGAAGCTCCTTTCAGCCAACCACTCGGCCCTAGGGAAGCTGGCGGTTCGCGAAGACGATGTGTTCCTATATCTTTGTGGCATGGCTGCAATAACGGAAGTTGCAGCGGCGATTCAAGCTATTCAAGGAACTGGTCGCAAGTCACCGTTCACTGCTGTTATCTTCGGGTACCTTTTCATCTTTGACCGCCGCGTAGGATCCGCTGACGTGTTCCAGTTTCTTATACGTCGACACATTCAAAGTCATCACTAGGGTCCTCGGGTACGAAAAAACGCTCTACAAGTTCGATGATTCCGAAATCGACGTATTGGAATCCAAGCTCGAATCCGGAATGCCACTCGATGCGCTGTTTACCGAATTCCCCGGCAACCCGTTGCTGCAGTCCCCTAACTTGGAAAGACTGTGCGTCCTCTCCAGAAAGTACAACTTCGTTCTCGTCGTAGATGAAACCATCGGGTCATGCGCCAATGTCAATACCTTGACTTCGTGCGATGTTGTGTGTACTAGCTTGACCAAGATGTTCAGCGGAACATGCAATGTCATGGGCGGGTCTGTGGCACTGTCGCCTGTCTCCCCTTTCCGCGATGATCTCTACACCGCCCTGAATACAAACCACGGAGGCAGCAAGTGGTTCCCAGCAGACGTCTTACTCATAGAAAACAATAGCCGAGACTTCGTCTCCCGCACACGGCGAGCAAGTGTCAATGCTTCAGCTGTGGCAAAGCAACTCAGGTTGCACCCAGCCGTGAATGAAGTGTATTACCCCAAAGGAAGCGCCAGTCAACATATTTACGAGAAATATAAGCTGCGTGACGGAGCATACGGCTTTATGCTGTCCATACGGTTCAAATCGCCAGCCAAGGCTATTGCGTTCCATGACACGCTGGATGTCGCCAAGGGTCCGAGTTTGGGGACGAACTTCTCGTTGGCTTGTAAGTGCTCTCCCTTATGTGTGTGTGCCGAATCGGTTGCTGATACAAAGTCTCGTAGGCCCGTATACGCTGCTCGCGTAATACAAAGAGCTTACGTGGGCGGCCGAGTACGGCGTAGTGGAGGACCTTGTGAGGATTAGCGTCGGTCTAGAGGAGGAGGACTGGCTCAAGTCAAGAGTTGGAAGGGCGTTGGAAGCGGCGCATATCCAAGCGTGAAGTGCTGGGGTGGATCGTTCCAAGTTTGAAGGGGTCTGCAAGACTCTGCGCTAACTAGCGGAGGCACTCATCACCCTTGCTCGACTCTTGGCAGCGGCTTTCTCTGATGTGCGGTTGCTCGTCAGCCGTAAGGTCGCCACTAATTTGAATAATGCCACCTATACAACTAGAAAGCTATCACACGGCGTGTTGCGCTGTTCAAATCCCACCATGGTGCCAAACCGCAGTTGCCAACGTGCACTCTGCAGGTGTCGTTCATTAGGGTACTGTCAGTAACCTCCTAACCATCTGATGTTCATACCAGTATAATCTCACGCCCATCTCCACCCCTTCGCTCCCACTCCTCGCCATACATGATCCCATGCAGATAGCAATGCGAAATCAATCGAAAGCGACCGCTATCGACTGGCCTCAGCACAACCGGCATCGCCATACCTGCCACAACAGCGACGACATCATCGCTGCGGATCGGATCTGGGAATCCATCCGGGGCCGTCCCAAAGTACCCTTCACCTGTACGGAAGAAGGTCTTGTTTACCGAGAAGACCATGGCCAAGTTGTGGAATTGCCAAGCCGGGCTCCTTGTTATCCCGATCAGCGTCTCCATCTCGACAGAGACGGAGCCCTGCGCTTGTAGGTGACTTGAAGGCTTTACGCCCGTCCTCATAATCTCCAGCCATGCAGCATATGACTGCATCGCCGCCGCATCGCCATTATTTTCGGGCTCATCGTTCATAAGTGTCGTCCGCAGCGCATCTTCAACCCTCTCCCCAGTTGGGTAGGGGCTCCCCCCCGTCCAGCTGCTAATATCCACCCACTCCCGCATTGTCTCGTATACTCGATGAAAGTCCTGCAGCTCGTCGGTGCTCTGTGCCGTCGGCACCCGGGGATACGACCCTCCCCGGTAGATAACCTCATCAACAATCATACCGTAGACAACCATTTCTTTTGGGCGGCCTGGTGGGAACTCCCACTTCGCCTCGGCACCGCCCGCAGCCGCGAACCTGTCCCTCACAACAGGGTACCTCACATCGCTCTCTTTCCACCCCCTATCCGACCAGTCCGGCACCCACGATGACAAGTCCTCTCGCCTCCGGTCCGAAGCCACATAAGACAGAACGAACAAGCTCTTGTCGAAGCGTATTGACGCGGCCGTGACCTCGGCATAGATATCGGCCAACTCTCTTCTATAGTCCGGCAGCGATAGCCCATCCACCTTCATGTCCTGCAGCAGCCCATACAGCGCGTAGACCTTATCCTTGGGATCCGTCGCGGCCTTCTCACGGCAGCGAATAAGCACGAGCGCTAGCGTGAGGCCCCTCACAGAGCGCGCAGGGCGGACTTGGTCCATGAGGGCGCGTGCACCAGGGACGCGATGCAGCATCATGCTCTCCACTAGATGCGTCTGCAGGCGCATGGAGTCTTCCCAGCCGCCCCAACGATACTTGATGGCTCCAAGGATATCCACAGCCATGTAAAGACGCAGCCAGGGGAGAGCAATATCCCCACACTGAACGACAACATTAGGCGGCTGTGGAAACGTGACCTCCTGGATGGTCCACATGCGCGAGAACCAGCTGCGGCGAAAAAGAGGCCCGATTTTGTCCTTCTCAGCCGTCGTCGCGTCTGCCGTCAGCTCCCTCGCCTGAGCATGCAACCGCGCCTTAAAGGCAGCCACCACGTCCAAGGCAGCAGCATCCTCGGACCTCGGCCGCCCCTCAAGACCCATCTCCCGCCTCACGCTATCAACATCTCCAATCTCCTCCAGGAGCCGCATCGCAGTCTCGGCCGCCGCATCCTTCTCTCCAAGCCAGACGACCACTCGCGCCGCATCGCGATACACCTCCCCCATGAGCGCGACCTGGCTGCTGCGCTCGTCTAGCGAGGTCTGGTCAATGCAGATGCTGTCGATCCAGAGGGTCCGCTCCTCGGTGGGAGAGCGGAGTGATCGCATTGCTGCTGCGCAGTTCCCGGCGATGTTGAGGGTTCTGGAGGGCTTATGTTCTTCCTCTCCGGACATGGAGTGCTCCTGGGAGCTAATCTTGGTAGTGCAGTGGATGGGATGGCTGAGCACTTGGGCGTCCCATGAGTAGGACAGAGCCCAATACTGTGGTTTTGACTGTGTGGGTGCCGCGTCGAGAGAGACCTCGACGAGGCGACAGCGGAGCGGATCCGAGGCACGGGGCGCTGGCAAGAGGTGGAGGACGCGGATGGATCGGGGGGAGCTGAGTGGTCGATGGCGGTACATGTTGGCGGGGTTGAGGTCTGTCGATGCCATTGTTTTCTATCGCGGGTTGAGATGTATGCCACGAAGTAAAATGTATGATCAATGCTGGAGGGGTTGGGGCCCAAGATATCAAAATGCTCTGGCGCGATTTCCAATTTCCGATTTCCAATTTCCGGTCTCCTTGTCCAGGTGTACACACCCTCAACACGCTCTGCGGCTGAACTGCCATTTTGACCGATGCATGGTCACCACACCCAACTGGCGGCAGTTAGCACTCAACCTGACTCCTACCCTCCTTCCTGGCACGGGTCCAATAAGGCAATCGCTCCACGCTGGCCAAGAAATTTAGGCAGGTGGGGCCGCTGCTGGGATTGGTTTGTCTCCCAGATTCACTCATTTTACGACGGACCAAGAATAGAGCTGAAGCTGGCTTTCGCCCCCAGGTACGGACTATTATTGGACAACTCTCGGCTCTTTGTTGACACCAGAGCACGCCGGACTTGAAGCCCGTTGCAGAAACAGAGGCAAGTTCATACTCACTCGCTGCCCTTGAGTGTTATTTCCCCGAGTGAGCCAGTGAATTGGGACAGAATATATTTCCAATAAGCGTAAAATTTATTCCCTGATGGCTTAAGTATACCTCGTTCCTTGTGTCGGCGGAGTTCCCCAGCTGAACTGGAACCACTGCTGTCCCGGGACTACTTCTTCGACGGCCAGGCACCAAGCCTGTTCCCTTCCCCAATAAAACCATCTAAACCTACAGCGGCGGTCGATATTCCCAAGCCTAGCCGCTACCTCCCTCTAACTCCTTACAGTCGACGTCCCCTTAAAATCCTCCAGCAACCGATCACTGCGACACAGATGCAAAATCTGACTCGCAAGCGTGGTAGGCCGCCTTGGCAGGAAATGTTTCGTCCTCCCGCTCAATATAACGAAAAACATATTACACAAAATGACTAAGTGAACAGTAACACCCACGGCAACTAACGCCAGTACCGAGAAGCCAGACATAACTCCAAAACTCTTTGCGGGGAGTAGAGATCTCACCCCAAGCCCGGTGTTATATGACAGTTTAAGCAGCAGGGGCATAAAGATAATCGTAACATAGACTATTAAAACGGTAAAAGAAGCCCACAGCTTGACAATCTTCCCCTTTGCAGCCGTCACCCTAAGACTCGCCAGGAACCCCAAACTTGTAAAGTCGCTTTAGACTAGGCTGGCATAGGCAGATTCCTTTTCAGACTTCCCCTTCCCCTTCCGCAGCCGCTATTTAGCTTAAAGATTTGAAGCTTGCGCTAGACACTCTACCACATAACACTACCGACAGTAAGGGATAGGGTGTAGATGACCTTAGTAATGGTCGTCTTGGAGCTGGTGCTGTTTACGCTGTTGTTAGCGTTGAGGAGTTTAGTCCCGATCTTTACAACTTGATACAAAGCGCCGATAATAGCTGCCTAAGTTAGCTAGATAGTGCACTTAGAGATAAAGACGGCACGCTTAGTGAGGAAGAAGCGTATTGCGTCGTGCCGGTCACGGTATAAGGTGTAATCTTCAGATCGGAGTGGGAGGATGTAGCCTGGGTTGGTAGTTGTTATAAGCTGGTATTAGTATGTGAGTTAGGTTGATCCGTCTTCTTGGGGAACAAGAGGAACAGGGACGTGCTGCATCGTGAATCGAATTCCGCTTAAAACTCCCTTGATAACCTTAGAATAAGTGAAAGAGGGGAGCTAGTAGAAGATATAGAGAGCACTTTAGTTAATGTAGTTAGATTTGCTAATGAGGGGCGCCACGCCTCTAATCCCCTTAAGGTTGTGGTACAGCCTACTTTATTGGAAGTGAAGCGTTGCGGTAAGGAGTAGCACCTTAGTAACGACGAGACTGTAAAGAATCCACGTAATAATGGTGACGCTTAAATTAATCGACACAGTTACCCATTTTAACCTATTAAATCTTTCAGCTAAGTATGAGAGGCTTACCTACTTGATTCCCCACATTCCTCCTGAGAAGGCCGTGATGATGGTCGCGAGAATGACGAAGATGGACGAGGACATAACGACGGTGTAATGCTGGCGTTTTAGTGCTCAAAACGGGACTGTGAAACTGAATATACCTATGTATTCTAAGTAAAGGGCGTTATCTACATCTCTGCCCTTAGGTAGGGATAACTGGTGGAAGGGCTTAAGTTAGCGCTGCCCCAATAAGCTGGTCACCCCCAGTCCAAGACATCGCCAACATGATGGAGATATTAGTAGGCCATATTGATACGAACGTCCCCACAGGGGATAGCAAATCAAGATAGCGCTCCGTTGCACACTCCTTCCGCAACGTCGGCTGGTACCCTGAGCGAGTACCTGATGGGACCCGTCGAGTCAAAACGCTGTGATGTGGTTGAATCGGGCGTCTCCCAACAACCTTTCAAGTCTTCTCGCCTGGTGGTACAGGTGGATGATGTAACACTCCAGTTGCTGAAAAGTGTGGACGACTAGCTGCTGTGGGTTCATTCCACATGTATGGTTCATAGCACCATATAGAACGGCGTGGTTATGGGCCTTGATGTCCCTAAGAAAGACTTGCGGCCTTCCCCTGTGGTGGGTTACCACAGGGGAGTCATCATCACGCAATCTGGCCATGATTCTATCTAACAGCTCCGGAATGATGGTATCGACCTTTGCCTCGGCGTTCCGGCTCATTTGGGCATCAATTAGCGTTGTAGTAGACGCGAGAACGTCGACTTTTTCGATAGATGGGATCTCTGTGAACATGATTACGATTGGGCTCTTACATACGTAGGATAAACTCAAGGAGGATGGATGCTGAACGTTCTTACTGCCTCCATGGCAAAAGTTGAGAGCACCATGTTGTGCCCAGAATGGTGGAGGGTTTTGAAGAGTTTGCGAGAAGTCGCACCTGATTACTTGCGGTTTGCGCATCAGTGTATTGCCAAGGGATTTGCGATGCAGGAGGTTGATACAGCGCAAGACAGGAAAGAGAGCCAGATTCCCTTTTTCGGAGGTGTTGGGAGGAGGATAGGGGAGCTGGAAAGGGGGGAGATTGTTGCTACATGTGGGTTAGCATCTAGGTGCATCTGAGCATCGATGTCTGCTACGTGTATCTGTTCTGTGAGACAACTCTCAGTTCGCAAAATTTCCTTTTTTGAACCTCACTCACGTGGCATTGCTCACCCTGGCTCAGGTTCGGCTCAGTCCCTGCTCAGGTTTTGCTTCGGCTGGCTCACCTTTGCTCACCCTAAGTTCTATGATGTCTATTGGCTGGAAAGCGACCTACCCCTACCGAGCGGCTGGCCTACAGCGCGATGGTGGACGAAAGGCTTGATTGTCAGTAGCATGGAGCTGTCGGAGGTGGACGGTGCAAACCACATGGGTGAGCTCATTTCCCCTAATTAACTTCCAATTAGTCTTATCATGGAAGGTGCAGCTAACAGGCGGTAGGACCTCCCTTTGGCGCTATGGTGCTGAGCGGTGTGAAAGCTGCCGAAGAAGTCCTCCGTGTTTTTGACGTGCGCAAGGCCTAGAACGACAAGTAAACCCATCTTGCTTGCAAACATCTAAGGGGGCTAAGTGACTCACCAGGGTAGTGGCAGAATGATTCGTGCCGAGACTCGTGAGGGAACGGTGCAGAGTAGGGGAGGCGTTTAGACGTCCTGTACTTTAGCTTCTGCCCAATCATGTTGCTCATGTGGCACTCAGCTGTTTGGTGGTCTTCAACATTCTTCACCCTCCAAGAGCACGTAAGCGATTGCTTGCCCACCAAAACGTTTCTAGCCATCATTCTAACACGGTCTTGCTTTCCATGTTTTCATAATTTGTAGTCACACACCCCTCGAGGGGCTGCACGGAGAGTTGATCAGTGGAAGATTACAGGGAGAGTAGAGTGAAGAAATTAATGGCTGTATAGAAGGTTCCAGGAAGGATTTGCGGCTTTCCAGGTTGAGTGTTATGAAAGTGCAGAAATAGGCCAGGTTCGGCGTCCAGGCGGGCGACATCCTGCAGCAGCTGATTGGCAATGTCCTCAGGCCGTAGGTCGCTACAAGCTGATCATAGTATGAGTCTGCACCCGCCGAGGCTTTCTTAAAATTGCTCTTGGACGCAGAATACATTTGAGGGACGCTAGAGTTGCTTGGTTGGTAATGGAGCATCGGAGTGGACTTTGCATGAGTCATCGGCGTTCTGCCGTCCCGCAATTCATTGGGCAAGCGACAAGTGTGTCCGCGATTTTCTCAATCAGGCAGCAACTACGCCCCGCAACGCTTCAACCCACAACATTGGAAAACAAATACTCATATTTCGTGGGTCCACCACGTCCTCTATCTTTGATCCACAGCGCCCAAAATCTTCATCCGTTACAATCCAGTGGCACATCACCATTCACGATGACCTCCCATATTCTCTCCCCAACCGCCCCCTTGCCTGCATCTGTCCTCAACGAAATCGCCAACGGCGGCGCACTCGATGAGATCTCCAACTCGGGCGGTGCCGTGCGACGCTACATCTTCAATCATGGGCTCCGCGAGAAAACCACCGGCAAGCTCAGAAAAGCATTGATCTTCTTCGTCTATCAAACCGGGCGATACGGTCCGCAGAACGGCTTCCGTCTTGTCTTTGTACATCAAGGATTTTGCATTGCGAGTGCGACCAAGAACGCAGAAGATGCAGAGGATGAGATCGATCGTGTAGATATGGACATACCACAGGGACACATGGAGGTGGTGGTTCTAGGGGATGCGCCGCCGCGGATTGAGGACCCGGCACAGGACTCGACGGAGGGGCCAGTGGAGCATGGAGACTGAGAATGGAAGGGCAGTTGAACGGTTGGATAGTGGCTTAGAGAGTTATGGATCACATCGTCACAATGCCAAGGAGACTAGCAAATATACTTGGATCAGTTCATGAGAGCTATCTTCAGCTTATCAAGACGCTAAAACCACCAAAGTGCTTTCAGGCCAGGGCTTTGGCACGTCAATGATGTGCGCTCAAGATCGCAGCATAGGTTTAAGACGTAACCGGGATGGGAAGAGCATCCATCCTGCTCGGGATCAGCTCGGTTAATATTCCTAAGCCGTCAGCAGTATCACATCACAGTGAGCACAAAAATCAAGCCTGCCCCTGTGTCAACCAGGGCAGTAAGTAAGACGGCAAAATCATGATTGTACCTGTAATGCCTCGGTCAGCTCAAGGACAGGTTTTCTGAAATCACCCATCGAAGGCTGTCTAGGTGATCAAGAGGCCTCACCGCCCCATGTAGTTTACCGCAACCTCTCGCAAGAACCGGGTTTTCTACTCCTACTTCCCAGAGGGCACAGACCAGTGTTCAAGACCTGAGGCGTCATCATTGTACCCAAACAGTTTAGTCCCGCTTATAATCGATTTTCTCGCAGTATATATCAGATCCCTAGAAGCCATTAACCTGAAGGGTAGATCCGGTTCTTGTGAGTGTTACCAGTAAAACTATCAGATGCCACCATCAACTTAAACCACAGACACACACCAAATCATCACTCGTCGGCAGTTGTGCCAAGGCTGGGTGGCTGAGTGCATCGAGTGTGTCTCGCAATTTATCGAACCTCTTGGCGAGACACAGCCTTACTCGATGGGAAGGTGTTGGCGTAAGCATTTTGAGTTTGGATTCTGAGTTCTTGAATAGGCGAGCGAATCAAAGGCTTTCCCACAACGCTTCGTTGCGTTGGGCTGTAAGTGTTCTCAACCCCGGTCATTTATGATCAGTTGCATCTCCGAAACCTTGCATGACTTCAATTATCAAGAAGGCTCAGCTAGGTCACTTCGGACAAGAAGGACCAGCAAGTCGGGTCATATTTTGCCGGTTGAGACACTCACGAGGACTAGAGACGGAGGTATAAAGCTGGTGGATGTTGTCCGTCTCCTTGTGTCCTCATCTCTCAGGCCAGACATCAAATTCACTCAACAACAATCATTATCACAACCAAAACCAACCATGAAGATCACCAACCTTCTCCCCCTTGCCGCTATTGCAGCAACTTTTCCTACCGAGCCTCGAGCTAAGATTGACACAGGGGTTACTCCTCATACTATCGTCTGGGTCGATCTCTGGTCCGGATCGAATTATTCCGGTGGCTGGGAAGCACTTGAGCTTTCCACAGCTTCTTGCCGTTAGTCTTCTCCAGTATACCGGTTCTATCCTCTAAAGCTTCGATCTTCTGCTAGAGCTGACAACATTGATTCCCGTCTCAGATAACCTCGGCGACGGCTGGAAGGACAAAGTTGGCTCTGCCATGTCGAAGAGTCGATGCACTTACTTTGGGTATGACGCTGCATTCTTACCAAGGTACTTCAAAAAGAGAGGAAGAAAGGTGCTGATTTCACGACAGGAAAATCGATTGTAAAAATGAGGTTGGCTGGACTGAGAATGGAGGTGATCCTTACTTAAGCGGAGTTAAGTCTATTAGGTGCCCGTGGTGATACATAGTCCTTGCTCCGCAGATGGTGATATGATGCATTCCCAGAGCTTGTGGGGGACTTAGGGATAGACTATAAGATTGCGTCTCTTCAGTTCAAAAGGTCATTTTGTCGAAGTTTGAGAGTAGTACCATTGAACGGGTAGAAACGCGGCCTCTGTGCCGCGCCCCCCAAACGAACAAAACAAACCACACCCGCAGGAAACCAGAATATGTCTCCCTTGATCGAAAGGGAACGAGTCAGACATAGGAAATAGAACGACGTACAAGTGAAACTCTGGGGTGTTATGGTCTGCAATGGACCGATGCGCGCGAGAGAAGTAACAATCAAAAACTCCAAGCGACGACGACAAAGACACACTGTTTTCAATAATTCAATCCATCTCTACAATAACCATTCACTCAATCGGAGGGAATTGCTGAGAAACTCACTTGAAGAGGCGTAAGTGCGGAAGGGCAGTGATGTTGGCTATCACGGGGCGCTAAGCAGGTGTTGAGTTGGGGGGGCGGGGGGTTAGACAGGGGACAGGAATATATCAAGAAAATATGCCAAGGCAAAACAGCGCACTATTTTTAAGGATGAGAGTCTAGACGGGGCCTTCAGGCAAATAGCACACTTCTGTCCTTCAAGGCGGAATTTGGTGTTGGTTTATTGTTCTCGCCCCTGAGTGTCAACAGTAGGTGTACCCACATTGTCGTCCGAGCCCCTGAACCCCTGAACTCAACCTCGGGGCAACCAACGTCAATCCTGTAACAACCTCGTTCAAAAAGGAAGCCCAACTCCTAGCCCTCATCGCACAAAGGGTCACTAATCTTCACCAAAGAAGTATTCGAGGTCCCAGCCGTCATCTCCTCCAGCGACAACAAAACCCACTCTCTCATACAAAGCCTTTGCCTGCTCATTCACCTCCAGAACCCCCACCTTCAATATACAAACCCCCCAGATACTCTTCTCCGTCCGCTCAGAAAATACATGGTGAATGACGTCCTCCAAGACAGTCGACAAGATCTGAGCTTAGGGCGAGAACCGGGTCGCTGATGCTGAGCGGTAACGGGGATTATGCCTCGTGCGGCGTGTGTCACAAAAGAGATGGGGGCACAAGCGGGTCGGTTTCGGCTCTTATTTCACACTTACGCCCCGGGCTGTATTAGCTTAAAGGCTCCACGTTACCTCGTTTTCCGTCCAGAGGTTCCCCTCCTTCCGCCTGGGGCAGGTCCTGGGGATCAGCCGGGACTAAGGCGTTTTCGGCTCGGTGTCGGCTCTGTGATGTCACACCCTCCTCAGTCCAGTCTTCTGTTTGTTGCTTTGGTGTTTGTGGGTTTAATTATAGTTTTATTTACTCCTCCTCCGGATCGTTATCTGTGTGTTTTCGTCCCGTTCTCGTTCCTCCTGTTTGGGCCTTGAGGCCGTAAGGCTCTCCACACCTCCCTCTGTTATCTCCTCCATCCAGACTTTTCTTCGCCATCATTGTGTTACTGGCCCTCGTTCTTTCCGGCCTCCATTGTTGTCATTGGCCTCCGGAGGGGCTCCACTCTCCTTCCTCCGGCCAGCTCTATAAATTCTTTCCTCCTCTCCAGCCTTCAGCAATTCCTTTCTTGCCCAGACCATTAACTTCTGAGGTTTCTTTCCCGTCTTCGCTCCTTTCTGTCGCTTTCGGCTCGCTTTCGGTCCTCTATATACTCCTTAATATTAAAGATAAGGTTTTATCACAAACCAACCGCTAGCGTCATCACTTAACTCCCCAACGTATCCTTAGCACATATCAAATTTTTTTGAGACAGCTTATATATCCCTAATAGTAGAAAATGGCTTCTTAACTAGTGTGTGGAGGCGACAGGGCGGACCCAATCTAACGGTCCACGTTCCGGCTGCAGAAACGTTAAGTTGTCACTACTACTAACTTTTCCAGCCCAAGCGTCAAGAAGCCATTTTAATATAGTAAATATATAATTTAAACTGATTAATAATCTTATATACTGTTAGTTTCTAGCCACTGAGTACCCTGTATCGTGTACCTTGTAAGAGTGGTTGCGTACCCTGAAACCACCAGCTGAATCTTCTAGAACCCTAGAGGGTTCCAGAGGATTCCAACCCACTCTAGGGCCCCTTAGGGCCCCTGGAGCACTCCGAACCTTCTGGAATTCAGGGGGGGTGGTGTTAGAAAGAAGGGGGTTCAGAGACTCTGGGCATCTAGTCAGCGGAGCTGACTGGATACCTGGCACTGCTAGTACGCCAGTGAGCCTCAGCCACCAGAGTGACGAAGCCTGAATCCTGCAGAATAGTCTATAAAGAAGCCTCTGGCTTCCAGCCAGAGCCAGAGGAACAGAGTGAAGACAAGCAATACAATCACGCAGTTACAACCCCTTCAATTCCACAGAATCCAGAGTGCCGCGCTTCCAACAAATCGGACTGTACGATGGAGTTTTCGAGGGCGACGGGGCTGCTGCGGCGTAGATTTTGGACTGCTAGGGGTCCCTGGGCGCTTCAAAATCGATTTAGGGGTCACTGGAGTAATTTCCATAAGTAGAATTAACTGCAAATAGTAGGTAAATACGCTGGAATTGGTTGTCTTGAATAGTTACGATTTTCCATCATCCCAAGTGCTGGTGCTATCAGAATCAGCGGTGTGGCCCAACCTCCACTAGCGCTAAAAGTGGGGGGGGGGGGACGTGGTGTTTGCGAAGCACAACGGCAAACATTAGCGAGCCCACGGCCGGTCAACTCTTGCCCAACGATGCCCAACCACCCGGCCCGACACCGCTTAAGTTGCCACAACACCCACCTCCGCCTCCATCTCATTTTTGTTTCTGATCCACTCCCTTATTATCACTTCTCTTGTGGTGCCTTGTGCCTTGAGAAACCAAAGACTTCTTTTTCCCCGCCGTTGACGCTGAAGCCACAATCGAAGGGCCACAATTCCTGCGCCGCAATTTCATAGGCCAAAATCGATCCGCAAGCCACAATAGAGGCGTCACAAGGCTCGTTCCGACAGGCATTTGCGGGCCCGCGAGGGACCCTCTTTCCAGCTTTCTAAGAGAATCCTTGCCTCCAGTCGTGTCAGGTCTAGAAGAACGGTGGGAAGAGAGCGGTGCAATTTCATAGGCCTTTGGTACTACATGTCACGGATGTGAACGCATAAAATCCCGATCGGTCGCTGAACTGAGATGATATGGCTGGGCGACGAAATGTACAGTTCATGATATTGCTCCCGAGGCAGACGACTTCAGGCTAATCCTCCTAGGCGCTAGTTCCATTCCATATTCGGCTCCTGGAGAATGAATACAGCAACTATCGCAGTTCGCCCTCCGCCGATCTCCGACGGCTCTTCCCTGCGGTTATTCGTACGGCACGCGGCTATTTGATGAGCCCCGGCGATGATGTCATCACCTGGATCACAAAGGAGTTCGACCTCGAAAAGCTAGATAAGATTTCCGCTTGGCTGTGGATGGCGGGTAGGCCCGTGCCCCCGCATCCATTACACCACCAGCGCTTCATCAACCGATCTATCTACGTCGTGGAGCGCATGGATTTACACCTCGTTTGGACAACTGGCCGAATATTTCTGAAACCTCTCCCGCGGTTCCTGCTCGAGCCTGACTTCTGGAGCAGCGGGCTGGCCTGCATAGAAAACTGCGTTTGCCCGAACGGAGAGAGGGTCTATGGTTGCATGAACCAAGCTCGGAGGTCTGCTCTTGGCTTCCTGTTCTCCTACGCCGCACTGGTTTCTCACGAAATTGACTTTGACATCGCGAAACAAAATTTCTTGCTTCCCCCAGAGGTGACTTGGACAGGCTGGCAGCAGTTCGTTCGAGAAATCATCAACCATGTGGGCGACTTAAGCCAAATCCACAGGCGATTCGTTTACGGAGAGCTTCGCCAGAGCCGCGTGGACCGGATATGCAACTTTGGGCGCCTATCCTTTGTGGCATACTTGGGCGTCAGCTTAACTGATTTCTTTCAAAGTAATTTCACTTGGCTGACAAGTGCGACGGTATATATTGTTGTCGTCCTCACTGCCATGCAGCTAGGGCTGGCCACAAAGCCTCTTGCTGACAATGACAATTTCCATTTTGTATCGTACGGTTTCGCTGTTTTTTTCTATATTAGGCCCTCTCGCCGCCATTGTGGTTTTCGTATTGGTCTATCTTTATTATGCTGTGAATGAGCTTCTAGTGTTGTCAACTTACAACAAGAGACGGATGATGGATTTGGCCATGGCAGGTTCCCTTATGGTATAGACCAACTTCAGGTAACTTCTGAACGCCTCCAAAAATTCAGGTTTTAGCTTAGGCATGTAAGTAATTCCAACACTTTGAAATCACTGTAGCCTCGGCTTGACCCCGGCTCTGGCAGCCTTGTGATTGAGATGGGATGGCGATTTGAGAGGGATAGCTACAGGTACCCGAACCAGTGACGTCACAGGAGTCACCTGGAAATGACTGCCGGCGGCAGATGCACACCGTGCTGGCGTTCTGTGTGGCTTGCGAAGTGCTTTGCACCCTTGAGAACCTCCGGGCAGCCTTTGTGAGGACAATCAAACGGTGTTGGCTGCATTCGGAGATATTTAGTACGAAGTTGCCTTGCTGGGCTATTAATACGCCATATTTTGGCCCGTTGGCTCTCTCTTACCTGGTCATCAGCCCACCTGCAGAAAGGACAGAATAGCAACGAAGTCGCCGAGCCTTGCACTACGGGTTTTACAATCCCATTCGTCGACAACTTTAGTAGGTCTGGCTTGGGGCTGCGTCTTATCTGAGGACGGTACGGGCTCTCTCGCCGCCTACAGAGCTGAGCTAGTGCCTTCACAAGGCTCACCCACAATAGGTAGAGCGCCTTTCTGTGGAGTACGTCTGCGGCCTGTGAGAAGAGCCAAGCTACCTGAGCCCGCTCGGGCAGCTCGTAGTTTATGGTCGGTGCGATTACCTTGGACGGTTTGACGCTGTCTAGTTGTCGGTTAATTTCCTCTATATGTATAGCATCATAGAAGTCTTTAATCGCCTGCTGCAGCCGTTCACCCTTTAACTTTTTGTTTAGGCGGTCGGCCTTCTTCTTATAGTCGTCGTACTAGACGGCCAGCCTAGTTCCTTCGGCCGCCGTACAGGTACTGTAGCCTTGCAACTTTATCGCTTCTAGCGTTTTACGTCTCTTTTAACAGTATTTTGTTAGTTCTGGATTTCGACTAACCTCAAACTGTTACTTATCTGTAAGGGCCGTCGGCGCGTTGCAGTGGCGGAGCAGCCGGCCGGTAAGATGGACTAGGTCGCGCTGCGGGGCACTACCAAAGCAAATCCACGAGCAATCTACGTCGTTGAAGGACGACATATAGTACTAGACGTACACTCTCAAGTCTCCTTGCCGATACCCTATGATCTTGTTTCGTTCCTCCGGGGTAAGAGCTTCTGTGTTAACGCACTGTCAACTTGTTTTCTTTGCTTTCCTTTCTAAAGGGATCTCCTACTGTTCAGCTTTTTACCTGACCCGCGACAGAGGTCGTGCCATTCTAGTAACTTTGCCAGCCCGATAGGCCGACCCAGCCGGATTAAATGATTTCTTTCTTTTGAATATAGAAGGGCCTTGTTAAGAGCTACTTATACCCCCTTTGCCGAAGGCTCGATATCGCGGAACATAGCAGGTATTGTTACAATAGATGTACAGGAGGCTTTTGACGAGGTCTTCCCAGGACGTCTCTTACTTCGCCTCCGCCAACAGGGATGGCCCCTGCCGGTGCTGGCCTGGGTCCAGTCGTACCTCACAGACAGGACTGCCAGCATCACCCTGGACGAGGAGACGTCGCAGCCGTTTGACCTTCTCTGCGGCCTACCGCAGGGCTCCCCAGTATCACCAATCCTCTTCTTGCTCTACGTTGAGTCTATCCTCAAGCTCCCTCTCCTACGCTCAGGACGCGGCGGCCGCTTTGGCTATGCTGACGATGCCTGCTTCCCTGCGGAGGGCCGCACCCTAAGCAGCTGTCGGCTAGCTCTGCAGGCAACCCTCTATCAAGTGCGAGAGTGGGGCGAGTCTAATGGGATCCTCTTCGCCGAGGAGAAGACAGAGCTACAGTACTTTACGCCAGGGACCCGGCCACCATTGGAAGAGCCTATTCAGGCTGGCAGCTACCAGGTTGCACCGAACAAGACAACTAGATGGCTAGGTGTCCACTTTGACCGACGACTGACCTTTAAGGCCCGTGTGGAATTGGCGTGTGCCCGGGCGAATAAAATCGCCTCCCATGTTAAGCACCTCCGTGGCACTACCTACGGGGCCGACCTAGCCCTGATCTGTCAAACCGTCCAAGGCTGTGCCCTTACCTCTCTCTTCTATGGCTGCAAGACCTGGTTCAATAGACGCCTAGGGAGAGGCAGTGTCACCTTTGTCCAGAAGGCTCTTAACCACGCCGCACGAGCTGTCCTCCCGGTGAACTGTACAACACCTGAATCTGCACTACTACGGGAGACTGGCCGGGCGCCAGCCCGAGCCTAGCTCGAGCTATCACATGACCGCCTGGCAGCCCGAATCGCCGTGACAGAACACTCTCACCCGCTCCAATCTAGGTGGACGCGCCCTGCCATACGCTGGATCCGACAACGTCAGGCTATCCAGACGGGAACACCCTCACTCCGCCCACCCTGGGATCCTCTTGATCGTGATACCGCACGTCAAGCGATTGGGGCAACTGGCCGGGCCACCAGGCCTGCCCACTTCCTGACCTAGGTAGCTAATGTGCCTATCTTGGACTTGGTAGTATACTCTGA
>Ga0247760_1000258_pt1 | contig 59842 bp, 50 predicted proteins | sample UWRJL171409R4_FD_179936 | JGI IMG/M metagenome (GOLD analysis project Ga0247760, IMG submission 179936) | Plant litter microbial communities from Arlington Agricultural Research Station in Wisconsin, United States - UWRJ-L171-409R-4 | ecosystem: Environmental > Terrestrial > Plant litter >... | reverse complement strand
AAGCAGTCCCAACGCCTCGATAACTGGATCTCCCCCCTTCCCCTCTCCCTTCCCGTCCGCAGCAAAAGCAACAACACTCTGCACCCCCAACACCCCCTGCGCAACCGGCCGTGCAAACCCCCTCTCCCCAAACCAAAGCGCCGTCCACGGCCGTCCGCTCTCATCGAGCGTGCCGACCGCCAGCAGCGGCGATGACGCCACTCGAATCCCGTATGAATACGGCATGCCAGGGGAGGTGGGATTCCCGCGGGCGGAGGTGCGTACTTTCAGGAGAGAGTGGACGGCGCGCTCGCCGGGGTGCCAGCCGTTTTGGGCGTTGAATGTGGCGGCGGACATTTTGTTGGTCTGGTCGTAGTGGTGGTCAAAAAGGAGACTGGAGGTTAGATGGTATGAAGGGATGAGGCTTGCGAGTGCGAGGGTGAAGTTTGCAGCGAGGTGCATGCGTAGAGAGCGAGGTAGATAAAGGGATGTACTATATATACGCATGTATGAACTTGACTTGTTGCGTGAGGTTTGCCTCGAATTTGGGGGCGCTCAAGCGGGGTGATCTATTATGAAGGGAGTTGTGGTTCATCTTTGTATGCTCTATGCTGAGTAAGTGCTTGGTCCGTGATTCGTCCGCCGTTTGGAGGTCTGTCGTAGTCAAAACTGACAAATCAAAGGGCGAGAATGTGTTGCATAGGGCGTCCGGCAAAATGGCGTCTTTGTCACAGGCGATGGACTCTAGCCACGAAATCACATAATCAGGAAAGTAGAAGGGCCACAATTGTGACGTGTTTATCATGTGAAGTATTTATAACTCATCAAACCCTCAATATGCAGAAGCTCCTCCGCCAAACCCCGCTCGCCGCGGAATTGTACTTTTGGTTCAAATCCCATCTCGACATGCCTCTGGGAAGCCTCAGAATACAGCTGGTCGAATATGGACAAGATGGCAACTGCCATCCACAGGACAAAAATGGAAATTTCCATTATCATTAGGGTACTAGTTCCGACTCAATATCTCGGCCCGTTCCCGTTCCCGTTTCCTCTTTCGACATCCTGATTCCACCCATTGCCACTGCCGTTCCCATACCCCCCTCGAGGAGGCCCTCTTTGGCTATTGGACGTTGGAGGTCGGTCATAGTAATCGTACTCTCCGTTATCATGCGCTTGTGAGTAAGGCTGTCCCCCACGCGGGCCAGTTCGTTGGCTGTTGGCTGTTGGCGGTCGGTTGAAGTAATCATCGTAGTCACCGCTGGCCTGTCCTTGATGATAAGGTTGTCCCCCACGAGGTCCGCTTCGCTGACTCTCGGCTGTTGGCGGCAGGCTCGGATAATCCATGCCTCCTTGCGACTCAGGATAAGGCCGTACCGGAGATGACACCATATTCCTCAGCGAGCCATTGCTGGGGGTTTGCTGATGCTGATACATAGGCTGAACTGGCGCTGTCATGTTGCGTTGCGGGGCGAATCGTTGCGGCGGCCCACGGGGGGGTACCGGGTTTGTAGCGCTGCGCATAGGATACCCGTCCGGTCCCCGAGGCGACAGCGGGTTGTTCCCAAATGACTGATTCGATGGCGCGGGGCTAGCACGTCCACTCGGGTAGTCACCGTAGGGCGGTCGTCCTTGACCGAAACCGTTCGCCTGGTTCGGCCCTGGTCCCGAGTATCCGACAGGTGCGGTTGGTGATCTAACCGGTGCTGGGAAAGAAGGCATAGGCTCGGACGAATACGTAGTGGGACTACCGGCATACCCTCCGTGAAGCGAAGAGCCATTGGACACCATCCTGTTGAGCCCAGGTCCGGTAGAATATCCTCCTCGAAGTGAAGACCCATCGGAAGGCATCCGGTTGAGACCCGGAGCGGGTCCATAACTCCTGTTCGACGATATAGTTGTAGTCCGAGAAGGCGGAATATTGGAACTGTAGCCGGTGGGCGTCGCCAGCGAAGGAGCCGGAGACTCGGAGCGTGACATGCCTATTTCGGCGGCGCTGTTTAGAAGTGGCGCCCTGCTCGAGTAACTGGCCGAGGTGGCTGTTGTGGCCATCGTTCCTGTGCGCTTTGGCGCTGGCCGGCCTATCGCTCCCATTTCGAAACTCCCCGGTGTGTTGGGTCGAGTGCTGTTGTCGAGTGTCAAGATCGTATCAGCCCGGCTGAGCATGGGCATCACTGGGAGCTTGTCTTCGCCACCACCGCCGCCTAGATGCGGGATGGTAGGGAGTGACGCCTGCATTGTCATCGGCCGGTCATCGCCGTTCTTCATAGCAGCTTTGATTTCCGCCTTCCTTCTCTTCCGTTCGTCTTCCGCCATAGCCTTGTTAATCTTCACAGAAACAACTTGCCTGAGGCGCTTGTTGACCTTCCGCTCGCAGAATCCGGTCAAGCCACCATCGTCCCGAGGGATAATATGCCAGAGATAGAAGACAAAAAACATGGCGGCGATGAGAAGCGAGAGGAATTCGAAGAGCCAAATGACTAGGGTGTATAGCATGCCAGACAAGATGAGCGCCTGCCGGAGGTCTTCCATTGCAAGAACCCTGATCTTCTCAAAAAAGTTGCTGAATGTCGATTCAAAGTTGGTGCCCTGGGAGCTCAGTTTGGCGTTGTAAACCGAGTAGAGTGTCAGGGCATTGACAACCTGTCGAGGTCCGGAACAGATGATGATTCGAACCCATGCTTGAAAGCTGAAATACGTGAACAGGGCCACGATTTCAGACCCTTTCTTGCTCTTGGTCAGCTCGGCGAAGACCAAGAATCGCTTCCATCCTCGGCCCTTGCCCATTCGAATACTCTCCAGTCGCACAGCCAAGTTATCGAGGAACGATTCGGCGACACTCCCCCTTCTCATGATTTTCTGAGCACGAAAGTGCTCGAACCCAAGGTTGATAAAAGAAAGAATGATGCAGATGCTGAAAATCCATTTTGAGACGTCGAAGGGAATCAGCTGAGTTGGCGCGACCTGGCTGGACCAGGCATTGAAGGCCAACAGTTGGTAGGCGGTAAATGTGTCGACAACATACACAGTGAGGGAAAGAAGTAGTGAAAACCAAAGGTACCCGTAAGCAAATGGTGTGAAGCAGTTCGTCGACTTGAAGTCCCCGAGGCTCTGAAAACGATGTCAGTGTTACGCCCACATGGCCTACCACCTGTCTGCGCTGCGCTACTTACAATGAAGTCCCATTTCTGCTCTGGTTGAACCTCGACGTGGTTTCGTTTATGACTGAGCAAACCCATCTTGTCGGCCCTGCAACACAGACGCCCAGAAGAGGACTATCGAGTGGAAATAAAAAGTAAAAACTGTCGACGCTGTCGATAATGGAAGGAGCGGCGCGCAGCACAAATCAATGTGCCGTCGTGGGTATCTTGAAAAGGGAATGAACGAGGTTGGCGTCGTTCCGGTCCCGCCGTACGAACAAGTCGTTTCCTCGCCAGCGATGGTGTCGACTGTGCCTCAGGTCGACGAAGGAGTGAGGTACTCCAGACTTGCGGCGTTGGTGATGTTAGGGCGCAAGCCTGGGGAGGGGACGTGGAAGAGAGAGTGGGAAGGCAGTGCCGAGAGGCGGTCTGCGATCGATGCTGGGATTCGCGGCGATGGCAGCTGTCTACCTTTCTGCTACTGTCGCATGGCTGGGATCAATCAACGGGGATTTTCGTGGCTCGACCACCGCGTTGGTGGGAAGGCAAGGAAGGCGCCGTTTGGATTCGTCGAGCCGGCTTGCTGTGCGAGTCGCGACTCGGGCGATTGACAGTCCTGGGATGATGGCCGCTGGCAGCGGTCGAGTGGACAGATGGTGGACTCGAATTGCGCCGAAAAACAGTGTGCGCCGCGCTCCCGGAGTTTGATCGCCTAAATAAGCAGCGACTCTCTAGTATCAGGACGTCCTAAGCGGAAGGGATGTGACAGAGGGAGCCAAGGAGGGGTGTTTTGGACCGAAATGCGTCGCTTCTCGTGGCAGATCAACGGCCGATGTGCGGTGTCCCGTCCGGGTTGGATACGCTCAATGAGCGGATGCTGTTAGCAGCGGTGGGCTAGTTTGGTAAAATGAATGGCTAGACAATTGATCTAAGCAATGGTCTGGAGGGGGTCGCCCTGGGGTCGATTCAGAGACGGAACGAGAGGGCGAAGAGTTGAAACTCGCGACAGCAAGGGGAAAAGGGGCCTTTCCTTTCGGGGGGAGGGGACGCGCTTGGACGTTTGCCGGACCCTGGATTATCAGGCCTGCAAACGGGGTCTTTGCTGGCAGATTGGCTGCGGGTTGGACGGGTAGACTCCACTGAGTAGGACGCCTCTGCGGGGGAAGGATCACTGTACAGAAAAAGGAAAGAGTGTCTTTTCGAACACCCAACACAATCACATAACTCACTTTCAACCCCTCGCACAAGTCATACCAGCGTATCACGGCCTAGTTTATTCTATTACAGGCCTTGCTCGCATTACAAACGGTCTCACTTGCATTGGAACTGTGTATCGGTGAATGTGGGAAGCCACTTTGAGAATGCCACACAGGAAACAATACATTCGAACCGGCCATTGGAGAATCTAGGAGCCCTCTTGGGATTTCAACATGGTATACACTCGGTACAACGTTTGAGCATCAGCCTTGCCTACGGTCGATGTGAGAAAGCATCTTCCTGGTAAGGAGGCTACAGTGCAAACTGACATTCCAGGTTCTGAAAAGGAAATTCCCCAACTCGAGACCGCCCCAAACACGGCGATTGCATCACCACACACAAACGAACATTCCCTTGTGAGTTGCCTTTGTCGGGGATATATGCCACTACCAAGAACCCTGTCCCGAAGTCACAGGCAAGTCCTAAAAACCGCTGCTCTCTGCATTCTCCGCCCTTCCTTCAAGCTTGTCACCAACAACAATATCTTGTCCAGGACTAGGAGACTAGCGCAGGTACCACCCTCCTGCACGAAAGCCCGAGAACCACGGCCACTGATTCGCTCGCCTTGGAGATTCGAAACAAGCATCTAGCCACGGCTGGAAGCTCCACAGCGGCGAGATTGAAACACGGGGGCAGGAATGTGCGATCCAACATCGCAAACGCGCATCTGATTGATCTGTTGAGGGAGCCATTCCGGCAACACAAGCGGCGCTTCTTTGCCGGCTTCACCGATGAGGTCTCTCTACGCGTATCGGTAGGATTGTTAGCGATACCGATCGCCTATTTTGATCGCATCTTGTGCTGCGTCTCCCAACCCAATAATACCCAGACGCATCCCGGCTCTATTCATAGAGCAGCTGTCAAAGGAATCTATCTTTACCGGGTACCTATCGCTGCACTTATTGTGCCGCAGAGGGAGGAGCCGACTGTCATCCTCAACCACCCATAGGAGCTTCTGCGACTCTTCTTCTAAATGCTCGTCATGGGTCGGTTCAAAGACAATCTCTCGGGTTGGCCCAATGCCGAGGGTTGCAGCGAACGAGAGACGTCTGCCGCGCGCTTCGCCATTGGCCCGTAAATACCTATGATCTGCCATCGAACAAGCAGCATCGGCTCCAAAGAACTCCGGTTATAGTCAATGGAAATGGATTCTCTCAACGATCGCCTCTGAATCTATTTAGGTACCTTTGAACACCCAACTGGGCCCCATGGTCGCGCATGTGTTTCCAAGCCAAGCAACCGTGACCAGCTACACCACCAGAATGAGTAAATATCTCAAGGCGGCCCACCCCACAACGCGATGGCCCGACCCGCCCCAGGCCGCCCAACATTCAGCCATGCTTGAGAAATCAGCACCTTATGCCTCGCCGAGCTCCTCCTTGAGTCTACTGTCCAGCGCAACTTTCATCTCCATCTGCTCCGTCTCAGACAGTCCTGTCGCGCTGCCTCTCCGGCGCTTCCAGCTCAAACTTGTCTCCCGCAGGGCCGCCTTATCATCCTCACCCTCCGGCTCCACAAACTCGTAAGTCCTGCACTCGGTATTCGCCCACCCGGTGCCCATTTGCTGGTTCAGTCCGTCAAAGTCATCCGTCAAGAAGTGCAGAAACCCGCCATGCGTAACCACCGCAATGCGCACATCCCCATCGACTTCCTTGGTCCCCTTTTTCCCCAGCTCCCTCAGCCATACCCTCGCAGTCCGTGCCCGGGCCTCGAGCTTGCGCATGTCCGGCGCCCACGGGCTCGAGAACGACTTGTCATTCCATCCCTCTTGAACAAGGCTGAGATCGACCTGCCCGGCCGCACCGAACTCGGCCCTCAGCCGCGCCGGGTCCGAGCCCACGTCGCAGGGCAGGTTGGACACCTCCTGTACCTCGGGATAAGCGATGATCTTCTTCCCACTGGCCACGGCGGGTGCGAAGGAGAGCAGGCAGGTGTAGATGGTGCGGCGCATGGGCGAGGCAACCAGGTACGTAATGGCCTCTTGGTGGGCGAAGGCGTTGCGGAGAGTGGCGCATTGCTGTTCGCCGAGCGGCGTCAAGTCCGGGTCCGGCAGCTGCTGGTTGGCCGCCGACAGGTTGTGGAAGCCTTGCGCATGGCGGACGAGGTGGACGTAGATTGTCATCTTGGCCTTGTTGCGGATGACTCAGGTAGGCAGGTAGGTAAATGCTCTTGAAGATACCACTGGCTGGTGGAGTGTAAGAGCTATATCAGTATGGTTTCTGATATTTCAGTGTAAACCAAATTGCGTAAACCAGAAAAGGTAGGTAAGTAAGATAATATAGGAGCGTCGACGGCTATCTCAGGGAGTACGAGAAAGTGAACGTTTAGGTGTTAGACAAATCGATGTAACGAGAACGGCCAAGAAACAAGAACTCTCTAGGTAGCGTAATGTGTGTGATCCAAATTTTGTTTTGTTTGCTTTAGGCGCATCGAACTAACGTTACATGAGTTAATAGTGGTTGCCCAACATAACGCACCGCACCCCATTCCTCGGGTTGAATCCGATGAGTGGGGAACCATGACCCTTCCGACGTCACCAGTCTCCCCGACAGGCGGAGCATCCTGATACGGCTTCACCCAATCACTAACGCATAGGGAACCTCCGCTCAGTCCGTCTCATCCTCTGACCTACAGCTGCCTTTCTAATTGGCTGCCCTACGGGATGACACTTCAAAAACATACGCAGTCAAGGGAAACATTCCTTATTTCTTCCAGAGCCCCATAGATCCTCTACATACACATTGTGCTCGCGCCTGTGCCATAGCCTTGGGCCGCCCAAAAAACGCAATACTTCTCTCTTGTATGTGAACATTATGCACAGACCTGTGTCTATAGTAACACACTGCTATGGCGGCACAGGCATGTTGTCTCTGCTGACGCAGATGCCTGGCCATCCCATACCTCTCCTTCGGGTAGATTTAAACCATTCATGCGCTGACCCAATCCACGGGCATTAAAGGTCGATCAGGCTTTCTTCCACCACAGGCTGCTTCGGCGCGTGCTGCGGCGCCGAAGGGAACGCCTCCTGGTTGTAACCTACATATGCTGCAGTCGGCGGGTTTGGCTGCCATACTGGGGGAAGCGCCGTCTGTTGGGCGGCAGGGTGTTGCCAGTACGGCTGCTGTGGCTGCTGCTGACTGGCTTGATGAGATTGGGGTGGTTGAGATGGCTGAGATGGCTGAGCGGCGACTGAGGCCGGAGTTTGTGGAAGTGATGGCTGGTAAGAATGCATTGTTTGTGACAAATTCGGGTAAGGTGAGGACATTGGATCAGGGGCTGAAGCAGGTGGCTGCTGTGCTTGTTGCTGAGGCTGAGAGTTGAAGTAAAAGTTGGCATTCGGATCGGTCGTGGGCGTTGTCCCGGCCAGGTCGGCGGCCGTGGCCGCGAGCTGACCTTGACCTGGTGTCTGCGGAAGATGATTGCCCTGGGGTGCAGCAGTCTCGTTCGGGGGGTAGCTGGGCTGTTGCTGGTACTGAGGCGCCTGAGCAGGAGGCGCGTTACCCCAGCTCCCTGTTCTCTGTGGCATCTGCTGTGGAGGGTACTGGCCATTAGGCTGCCCAGCCAGGGACGCCCGCTTATCATATGCTGGGTACTGTTGGTGGGGTGATTGCTGTGTGGCTTGGGGGTAAGAGGGGTGCGCTGCTTGCCGTCCGTACTCCTGCCCGTACTCTTGGCTATAGTCTTGCTGTTGCTCGCCTGTGTAGAAGTTCTCTGCAGGCCCAGCCGCGCTCGGGGCATTGGGTTGCATCAATGGGTACGGGCCGGTAGGTTGTCTCGGCACAGGGAGGTTGTAGCCACCAATGCTATGTTGGCTGTACGCCTTAGATAGACGCTCCTCCAGCATCCGGTCGTAGTACCGGACAACGGTGGACAGCTTGGCGTGTAAGTCGAGCAAGGTATCTAAATCAAGTCAGAGTAGGCTTCCTCCACAAACGGCAGCAGCTTACCATGTTTGCTCATTGTCTCGCCATATGTCCGTGCAAGTTTCGGTCGCAATGTGCCAATGCTGTCATAAAGCTCTTGGATCTGTGGCTCTCGCAATATTGTCCCAGGAGGTTGCGTTTGAAGGCGATCCACCAGAGTTGAAAAGAGGTTGATATTCTCTGCCTCAACGGGAGTAAGCTCGTAGTCATTTTTGGGAAGTGCGAACGGCGTGGCCGACGAGGACGCTCCGATATTAGAAGCCTGTTCCTTGAGTGCCGCAGCATGTTGCTTCTTTTGCTCCTCCATATCGGCTAAGGACGCGGCGATGGCAGCCTTGAGGTCTTCGTCTTCCTCCTCCCCGCCCTTAGCCGCCGGCGCCGGCGCCGAGTGCCCGTTCACTTTCGGCTGGCTAGAAGACAGGCCGTTTCCTGGCTGCCGGACATAACCACCTCCTCGAGTATGATTCCGGACCTCCTCGAGGCTCATGGCCAGAGCTCTTTTCAGGTCCTCATCGAAGCCGTCGTCTATCCGGGCGCTGCGCGGCTGCATCGATGTCGAACCCTTGGATTTGGCCGGGAACGAGGGGTAGGTCGGAGAGCGCTCGTTGCCAGCACCTCCACCAGGACCCCTGGCATTTTTATCCGAGAGCTTTGCGTAGCATCCATCGTCTACACGAACAGACTGGAGGATCCCCAGATGCGGCAGAGGCAGGGTCTTGCTTGAGCACTGCTGGTCGAAGCAGTTTCCACAATTTCGGCAGTGGTGCTTTCGGTTAGTGAAGGTGAATGCGGTTCGACACCTCATACAAACGTCTGAGTCAACCCACTCGGGGGGCTATGCAAATGTCAGCCTTTGAACAATGGCGTGGGTCAAGAGGGCGACCAACCGCGCTGCTGTCGATCATGCTGCTTGTGACGGTTACACGAGGAGGAAACTGAAATCCTTCTCTATCGAGAGTCCGATATACCTCCCCGATGTATGACAAATCGTACCGGCCCTCTGTGGCAGATGCCCAAGACTGTATCAACTCCAGGATTTTTGTCCGCACATCGGAGTTGATAGCGCCTGGTCCAACAACCTTGAGGAGCGAAACTAAGCTTTCCATGAACTCTCGGGATGCAATCTCGGTCAAAAAGTGGGAGCCACCATTTTTCACGCATGTATCCGTAAGCTATCCCAGGTCAGCCTGCTTTTCTTGCTCAAGGATATGCAGTCCCGCCCTTACATTCAGTGCGCTCAGCTGGGTGTTGGGGTTTTTATGGTTGATGCGCTTCTTGAGCGAGCGCATGGCCTCCTTCGGCTGAACCGTCTTGGATCGGATGACATCGGAGATTTCGAGGTTGAGGGCAATGTCCTCACTAGACAACAATACGTACGACGAGGCGTCAGCTTCACTATGCCAGGGCTTCAGTCACGATAGGCGGAGGTTCATACAGGCTGCTGCTCGTTGCCTTCTCGATCTGCTCATCCAAGGCGGTGTTGGCCCCGGAGGACCACCAACCCATCATCTTGAGAATGCCGGAGAACCTGGGACCGGGCGACTGCAGTTGGTACGAATGTCGAGGATGTTGGGGCACCACACTGTGGCTCTCGAGGCTCGGTCTCGCGAAGGTGACGCCGGGAGGTTGGGCCGGCGGCGAGCTTACTGATCAGTTGCCTGGTGGCGGAGGCGATAGGATCGATAAAACCACGCTCTCGCTAATAGGGGCAATAGGGCGCGCAGAGGGCGTACTGACGGTCGCGCCGGAAATCGTATCAACGGTCGCTGTGATGGATGGAAATGGAAAAGTTGTTGAGAAAGTAACCTCTGCCTGCCTGCCGTGGTTACGTACCTATCGCGTTGGATGGATGGAGCCTTGCTGCTGATGACCTCCACTGGAGCTGCCCCTCTCAGCCGCGTACCTACCCGCTGGGGAAAAGACTGGGCCTGAGCGCTTTGACCACCTGGAACCTGAGAACCTGGGCCAGGTCCTTGACCGATGGGTTGCCAACCAGCTGCGCCAGCCGCCAGGGCGAGTGCGACTGGGCAGTCCAAGGCGACTGCTCGCCCCCGCTGACGACTACAATGTGGGGCAGCTGACAGGGCTCAACACGTCGGGTGTACACAGTACGAAGTTGAAGTTATGAAGGCTCGGGCCAAAAGAAAAGGTCTCCTTAGCCAGTGCGAAGTGTGCGCTCTTACTGTAAAGACCGCCCTAATCCGTTCGTTATTCCACCTAGTCCACCCTATCATAATACACCAACATAAACACAGAAAACGCCTTCTTGGATCTTACAAAGTAAAAAGGCCTCCGGTGTTCTGAAAATACCTTTCTATATGTCGGGAAGGCCTTCCTGCATGTTCAAAAGCTTGTAATATGACAAGCTCAGGCCTTACCAGTCTGGAATAGGACTGTGTGAGGAATCTCAGAACGTCTTTTCGCACGGAGATAAGAGACCCTTTCTTTTGGCCCGAACCTGGGTTCCCCCACCAAGCCACTCACTCCTAACATGGCCAGCCTGGGTACCTGGTACGTAGTCAAATTTGCATATACTTGAGCTGACATGATGGGCCGATGTCGAGAGAAAAACACCTCTTTGTCACTTGGTGACATGCGTATCTATGGGCTGTGTGGGTAAACCTGAGTGAATCGTTGAGCTCGATTCGAACAGCCCAGGACTGCTTCGCGTTGGATCGCTAGGTTGCGTTCTCCAAACGCGGACTGGTGGGGCTAGTTGGTTGTCTTGGCGGCGGTTGACTGCGCCAGACGACGTCGTGGGAGCCGCAACCGTCCAACTAAAGGTACCTACCGCAATAGCACTCAAAGTGAAGCCAACATTCCGAACACGCAACAAAGCGTCACACAAAGAATGACACCTGGACCTGCTCGGGGCCAACAAAAAAGCGATCGATCATAGCAACGGCTTTATAATCTATGCCCTCTCCATCGCCGCGCAAGCAATACCCGATACCGCCACCGTTCCCCCGCTCCGGCCTGTCGACACACTTCGCACGAGATATGGTCGATTGGTAACTCACATCTTGCGCATACAGCCACCGCTATTCTGCTCCGCCGCTAGCCCAGTATTCCGCTTGCGATGGCCGGCTCGACAACCGTCCTGAATCACGCAGGGTCCACACCCTCGGGGACGAACCAGAATGGCTTCTCGCTTGGGTCGAACGGAAACGGGCGGGCTGAACCCTCTAAGGGCGGCAAGCGCCCGTTGCCTCACATCGACGACATTGTCTCTGTCAAAATCGACATAGACGCTAACGCGTCCGTTGAGAGGGTAATCCAGACAGCTGAGGGCCACCTTCGTCTTGCCGAGTCATCGAGAACATTTGGAAGACCCGACACCGCCTTGAAGGAGTACATCATGGCCAGCCTCATTCTTGTCGACGCTATCAAAAGGAACCAGGGCTGGGTATTGCTCCAGGACAACAGGACCCAACTCGATCGGTACCAACGTGCTCTGCGGCAAGTCCGCGTTTTACAGGACGACTACGAGAAGATCAAGGCCGACATCAAGGCCGACAACCTCAGGACTAGCGTCCAGCCGACCGTTTCTAAACACGCCTCGAGTGGGGGAGGGCCTGGAGAACCGGCGGGGGGCATACGAAACGGCGTACGGGTGGGTCAAGGAGACGTGAACGGGGGCGCCGATGCGCGCAAGAACGGTGTGCCGGATCGATCTGGGCCTCTGCAGTCGAGAACGAAGCCAACAGTACAACCTAAACCGCAGGCGCTTCACGGAAATGTCCTCCACACCACCGGACCTGGAGCGTCCCCAGGCAAGACGCCGGAGGATCTCGCTCAGCGATTTGCAAGGTTGCGCGCCAGCGCCCCAGTGCAGGACCCCCGGATTCGCACTCAGACCGTTATTCCACCAAATTCACAGAGTTCACAGGCCATGATCGAGCCTCCAGTGTCCAGTTCTGGCTCTGCTGGCTCTGCTGGCTCTGCTGGCGGGATGCCCAGGCTCCCGGATGCAATATACAACCCAGCTAGAGGCACCATCTCCAATGAAGCCGCCGAGCTTCCCTCCAGTGCTCCTCGCGCGATGTTCACGAGGACAAACTCCACGACGTCTATCTCAAATGTCATCAAAACCCCCAAAGCCGGACCTATGGAGGAGTATTTTGTCCCCGCTAACACCTACACGGCCAGTATGGCCCCTCTGAAACGGGCCAAACTCACAATTCCTGAGGGAAACACCATATCTGCCCAGGATCTTGTCCAGTATATGGGTATGGGAGCCAAAGATGTCTCTGTCCTCTTGATTGACATAAGAAACCGGGAATCCTTCGACGAGGGCCACATCATGTCGCAGGCCACAATATGCCTCGAGGCCGACGTTCTCATGAGGCAAGACATCTCAGCCAACGAGATTGCAGACAGTAATGTCTTAGCCCCGCCAGATGAGATGATTTTATTTGACAAGCGACATCAATTTGACCTTGTGGTGTTTTATGATCAAGAGTCCGACCGCATCACCGGCAAACGAGATACGCCGGAACAGAAAGCCATTTCCGGCCTGTACAACGCCCTCACTCAATATGATTTTCCTGCAAGCTTGGTAAAAAAGACAACAACACCCAAGCTCCTTGAAGGCGGGCTCGAGGCTTGGTCGAATCTTGTTGGGAGGGGTGGCCTGCAAACATCATCCACTTCAGCCGCGAAGAACCCTCGCACTTCGACGCCTATGACCCGGTCTCTCTTGAACAAACGTCCAACATACATAACGCGCCCGATTCAAGATGCTGAGGAGGCAAGGAAATGGGAAGAGACTATCGCCGACCTGGGAGCCATGGCACCAATACGGACAACAGAGGACTTTCTCCGCAGGGTGCCGGCTATTTCCACAATACAAGAATCAATGGTGGCGTCACCCCCCACCTCCCCCCTGAGTCGACCAGCGAGCCCGTTTTATCCCCGTTTGTCCCAAGAAGAAATATTTTACAAAAATCTGCCCTCTCCGCCAACCCGGCCACCGCCGACGCTACCACGGAGAAGCCATAGCGGACTCGTTGATACCGAGGGTGGCTCGGGTACATTGAAGAAAACATTGGCCAAATCTAACGTCGAGGGTGCCAGGAAATACCGGACGGGTCTACAGAATACTGGCGTAATTTGTTTCGCGAATAGCTCCCTGCAGGCCATGTTTGCTACGCCAGGGTTTTCCCGTGAGCTTTGGTCTGGTCAGTGGACGAAGAGTTTCGGGCACCCTCCGCAGAAACCTGATGAGAAAATACCAAATTCCCAACTACTTACAAGGATGTTGGCCGCGCAGTTTGATTTTCTCAGTAAAGGGGAGTGCCCAGATGTCGGCACTGGAGTCCTCATGGTATGTCTCCTCCTGTGTGGTTTCTCAGGTACAATTATTGACATGCCATTTAGAGATACGTCAAGCGCATCCATTCAAAGACTTCAGACGGTAGAACGAGGCCGAAGGGTGAAATCTTTGGGGGTGACAATCAGCAGGATGCGCAGGAATTTTATTCGTTCATTATGGACAACATCCACGACGAGACAAACATGCTCCGGGATCGCAAACGACCCAAAGACGAGAAACAGTACACTCAGAAGGATGGCACTATCATACAGAATGCCATCGCCTACTGGAGCGACTATTCCGCCGCCAGCTCGTCCATCGTCGACAAGTATTTCCGCGGCCTGGACGTGTTCATCTCGGAATGCAAAAATAGCAAGTGCGGGCACATAGTCCGCCAGTTCCAGCCGAGTGACCTATGCGTGCTCAGCATAGCAGGCGCTCCGGACCCGGTCAACCTCGATCAATTGATCAGGAGGCACCAACAGCGTGAAGAACTTCCCGATCTGCTTTGCGAGACATGCAACCAGCGAGGCCGCACGCGCCTCACCAAGTTTGCTCGATTGCCGGACCGCCTGGCCTTCTCCTTGAACCGCTTTCACCACACCGGTGGTACCGGCCGGGGAGCCGCCAACAAAATCCACACCAAAGTACGCTTCCCAATCCGCAACCTTGACCTCACGCAATACTGCCTGGAGGCGGACCGGAGGACGCCAGAAACAAATGACCCGCACTTTGTTGGCCCTATGCGTTACGACTGCTATGCCGTCACCGTGCATCAGGGCGGGGGTATCGGCAGCGGTCACTACTTCACATACGTGGAAAACGACCAGTCGCGCGACCCGACTGACTGGTACCGATGTAATGACACACGGGTCGACCCGGTCAAGATCGGAAGCCGTCTGCCCGATGACCAGACCGAGATCATGTATGCGGACGGTAATACGTCAGCGTACATGGTGTACTACCGCCGGCAGGGGACTTGATACCGAAGTCCCCTGGCTTGATGCTGTTGGATACTTGGGTGCTTCCTTTGAGCAGTTTCCCCGTTTGTTTTTCGGTCTTCGAGCCAAAGCCGGCATAACCAGCAAGCTCTGGGGGAAGAGCAATACTTTCATATAACACCAGCTACTGCCTCGACGCATATATATCCATCAGTGTGACGTGCAAATAATTTGGATTGGGAATCGCTTCATGGCGGAATGAAATTACGAATGCAAATGGGGGAATCCGGGGTTGGTGCCACTTTAGCGAGGGTGGTTGAGGTAGAATACCTTCTTTTCCGTGCATAGCATTCTGACATCGTCAATGGAGAAGCGACTTGACTTGCAAGATACAACATGGCTTGAGATACAGAATTGTATAAGGTTCCTCCGAGTCTCATGAAAGCACAACAATGTAGCATTACCTCCCGCCACTACAGGCATAATACCTGCGTGGAACCTACGACTAAGGTAGTTTACATACAATACAAATAATGTCATCATCCGTGACAGTTACAGTGCTATGTGACCCGACGGCGGGGCTTCTTGACTTTTACCGTTCGAGCTTGAGCATGCAATAACTTACAACCCAGCAAGGCAAGCCGCAATGAGCTTCTCATTTTTCTCCCGAATCATCCGCCTGTTAGGCTTTTGTGTTGCAGTCACCATGCCCTATTCAGTGAGATTAGCAAGGCACATCTCGCAAATATCCAAACCGGGTAGCTGATACTCACATTCGCTGGCGTCCACTCCTGATCGTCCAGCAACACGATGCCCGCGATCGTTTCCAGAGAGCTCAAGCCCGCGCCTCTAGCAGCGGCGCCCAACGCCTTGAGCACGACATCGCGGACTTTTCTATCCTGGCACATCACATGCTCATCGACCCCAAGCTCGGCGGCCTTGTCGGCCAAGGCCTTCTCGTTGGGGATGATGATAGCGATAGGGCGGGGATATTTGCTGTCACCGTGGACAACAAGGTTCTGTACGTACGGGCAGCCCCGGTACACGGCCTCGAGCTTCTCAAGCGCAATATACTCGCCGCCTTGCATCTTGACGAGGTTCTTGACGCGGTCAATGACCTTGACGTGGCCCTTCGGGTCGAACTCGCCGATGTCACCGGTGCGGAACCACCCATCGGCTGTGACGGCCTGTGCCGTCTCTTCGGGGTTTTTGTAGTAGGATGTCAGCACAGGCGGGCCGCGGAGCAAGATCTCGCCCTGAGGGGGCGTCCTGTCGGTGTAGTATCCGAGCTCAGGCAGGGCCACCAGCTTCATCTCGAGTGAGACCTCCATGGAGCCTATGGCTTCGGTGGTCCACTCCAGTGGGCTACCCAGCGCACCGTTGCCTCCCGTCTCAGTCAGGCCGTAACCGTTCAGCATGGGTGCTACAACCATACTCATGAAGTGCTGCGTCGTCCACGAGATGCCACTAGCCCCGTTGACAAGAAAACGCAGCCGCCCACCAGTCTGAGTGCGTACCTTGCCAAAGACGATCTTGTCAAACATCCCGTGTCCCGGTAGGCCATTTTTCACCATAAGCGACTTGAGTTTGAAGGCTCCCCAGAAAAGGGAACGGGTTATGAGACCATTCTCGCTAACCTTGGCCTCAATACCCTTCCTGATCGACTCCCAAACCTGCGGTACACCAATCAATAGGGAAGGCCGGAAAGCGCGGATATCGCCAGGGCAGTTGCGCATGCTGCCATCTGACAGACTACGGGGATGTCCATAGCCGAGTGTTGCTCCAAAAAAGACGGCAGTATTCTCTACAACGAGCTCAAAGATGTGCGCGAGGGGCAGGTAAGCCATCACATATTCGTGGTGATCAACAATCTCCTCCACGTGGTGGTAAATACCAGTAACGGCAGCGATAAAGCCCGCGTGTGTTGTGGGCACGCCTTTAGGGGTGCCAGTACTGCCGGAGGTGTACATGATGCAGTACAGGTCATCCGGCTTTGGCAGTACAGGCTCGATCGGGTTCGCCTCGCCGAGAGCACGCAGCTCCTCGAATGATAAGACTGTAAGTTCGGGGTGTGATGCCTTGAATGCGTCAATTTTCTCATCGGACACGGACATGTGGCTCGCCTGGTTGTAGATGAGAATTTTAACCGAAGTGGCCTTCTTGAGAGGGCCCGAAATGGTCTTGAAAAGGTGCGGGTCGACGAGTATTGCCTGAGGCTCGCTCTGCACGAGCGAGTGTTGGACGCCGCTCTCACCGAGGGTATCATATGCAGTGACAAGGGTCAGGGACTGCGTGGAACACGCATGCGACATGTTGAGCCATTGTGCACTTAGTTTTGTCAGCAGGGCAGCAACACCCTCGGTGAATGTGGGACGAACCTGGTTGCAGCAAATATGTGCAGCTTGTCGCCGGGCGACAGGCCGAGCTTGCGCAGGCCAGCGCCGACCTGCAGTGCCATTGTGAAGTACTCGTTGTATGTCAGGTAGTTGTAATCCGAAAGCTCGTAGTAGGTCCATTCTTTCTCAACCTCAACGACCTCGCCGTCGACCGTCTTTTGGACCTTCTTCTTCTCCGTGTGGACCTTGATGAGCTTCCGGCTACCCACAGCGGGCTCACCCCCGTGGAGACTGGCGGTTCTCTTGACAAGATCGTAGACGGTGGACACCTCCGGGGCGGGCCGCGTAATAAGGCCATTTTTCGATTTGGGGTGGACCCGAGGTATCGTCTCACCCTCGACGGGCTCGTATCCCGCCGCCTCAATGCTGAAGGGCGGCTTGTGGATCATGTACAGCGGCGTAGGGCCGACTTTCGGATCGTACGGCATCGTGAACGGTCGTTGCGGAGCGCGGCAATTGTTGGGGTGTTGAGTACCGTTGGGTTGTTAGTTTGACGAGAACCCAGGTTTTTTGGGGCTTTGGAAAGAGGTCAGTCAACCCCCCAGAGCATGGGAGAGTGGAAGGCGGTCGTCGCAAGGAAGCCAGGCAGAGGGAAGTGCGGGCACGTTTTGCTGAGCCGAGGGTCGGGTGAGGTACCCCAAGGCACCTAGCACGCTATCAGTGTCAGTGGCTTGCGCCAAGCGCCGTCGGACAACAAGAATTGCTTTGTGACGGAGGCTCTGGCAGTGCGACGCTGACCGAATCTCAGAAGGATCAACCTCGACCATGCCAAGGGGATGTAGCCTCGGCATCCAATGCGCGGAACACGGGCATAAAGCAGGAAGGTAGGTCGTCCAGTCGTGTCGCGTCAGCTTCCCAAGCGGGCGCGACAAACCAGGCAGTCCGATGGCCGCATTATGCAAACCAAAATTGAGACGGATGAGCCGAGGCAACCTTGTCTTCTGCTTGTGCCGAAGTACATATGTCAAAGCCGCATGGCAGCTGCAAGTGACGCTTACATAAGGAAAGACAACGTACCTCAGAAATCGTGGACCGAATGGTGTTTGTCACGGTTGGAATGAAGCCAATTGAGATGCCACAGAGCCGCGATGGCAAGGGCCGACCCTGCTTCTGTTGGAGGCGCGTAAGCTCGGGCCCACAACTCCACGAGCTCCAGTGATTAGGTATGTACCTAGTTACGCAATGCCGTTTGCAGCCCTACGCAGGAGCCCACCTCGGGATGGGCCGTGAAGGTGCAACACCCTCTAGGTTCCCTTTTACTCTTCTTCCTTTTCTCTATCAATCCCGGATAGTCGTGTCGGTTTATGGCCTCTGTGTTCTTGCCCAAGCAATGTTTGATAATTGCCAAGCAGTTTTATCGTAGGACAGAAAACAAGTGCCGTTAGCATCCAACCTCTTCAGCCTCCAGATAACATCGCACTCGGTGAAGTCCTATCAAGATCGTATTTTGCCAACTCAGAGGCTGCCATGTCGCCGGTTCAGCTGCACAAAGAAACGCATGCAGTCCTCGGTAAGATACCTGCCCCGATAGATGTGTCTGCCGGTACTCGGAGCCCTGGTTGGGCAGATTGAAACAAGAACGGCCCAAAATCCTTCCGGAGATGACCCCGCCATGTAGACGACAGCCGCTGCGTCAGCTACCTTGAAACGGCATATATCGCCTTCTCGCCGCGCTTTTGGATCGCTGACACTTCGTCACGAGCCGGAAGCCGAATAACCGCTAGAAATGGACTCGCCGAGCGATTATTCCGAAGACGCACTGAGCCTCAAACAAGTCGACTCATCGGTACCCACTCCGGAAAAACCAGGCGGCGATGGTGCAAGAGTGCGCCGCAGACCCATTCCCAAGAAAGGCCACACCAAATCACGACGGGGATGCCTGTGCTGCAAGCGAAGGAAGGTCAAGTGCCAGGAGGACCTGCCTGAATGCACCAATTGTAAGCGGTTGGGGTTCAAATGCGTCTACCCCGGATCTGCCGCCTCCTCGTCAGAGCTATCACCGGCCCCAGTAGCCCCACTCCGAACCGCGCCCGGAACTTTCACCATGGAGGACATGAGGTACTTCCACCACTTCCTGGTCACGGCATACCCGCCCTTGCCGATGGGGGGTGACGAGGTTTGGAAAGGAGTTGCCGCTCTTTCCCATCAATATGATTACTTGGTCCACTCGATGCTTGGCTTAGCTGCCTCACACCTCAGTCTTTATACCGGCAACGACGCTCCAAGCGGTCTGGCCCACCGAGTCAAGGCCATTTCGGCCCTGAACGAGTCACTCAACCGCCCGTGCGCTTCAGCGGCCGAGGGGGACGCCAGGTTTGGTGCTATCATGGCGCTCACCTTTCAGGCGTCCTGTATGCCCGAGGGCATGACAGAATTCTTGTCCATGATCCGTGGATGTCACATCATAGCCAGTACGGGCATGATAGATTTTAACAGCTCGCTCTTCCAGGAGTTTACCGCCGAAGGATATACCGACAGTATCAGACGGCTGATTGGGTCAGGTGGTTTGGCTCTGGAGCCCCAACAGGCGAAATACTTTGACGACTTTCTTGTATCGCTGCGGAATCTTGGGCCGCTGTGCACGAGTCCGCTGGAAGTCAGGTTTCTTGCTGCTACCGAACGAGTGATGAAACAGGTCAAGTTCTGTGCGGTCGACGGTGAGTATCATTGTAGCTTATATTCCTTATATTCGTCACTGCCAGACACTGACATTATTTGTTTGCTTTTAGCATTCACCGAATTTACTAAACTTTACGCTTTGATCACAGCTGCCAGCAACGAGGAATTTGGACCTTTTCTTGATCCCTCCAACTATTCGGCTCAACTGATTCTTATTCACTTCTTTTTCATCGAATTTGCCATTGGCGAGCTAAGTCTCGGGCCTTTGGGTGAACGATTTGGTTTTCGGAGGAGAGCCGCCCTTTCATGGCTCAACGGTCTACTTGAAAGACTGCCTGATGAATATCGGAGCTATGTAGAATGGCCCCTGAAGCATGCCCGAGTTTTAGCTGCTGGCCTGAGCTCCCCCTTCAACCTAAACCAGATCCATCCAGCTATGCCTCAATTTATCGCGCCTCGGCCTGCCCTATCTTTAACTTGACGTCTGGCAGGCTACCAGTCGTCCCGACGGTTCTCCCAAGATGCTCTACCTTAGTGTCCCCTGCCGCTGCTGCGGCGGCTGCGACGCATCTTGGTAGCCGGCTCCTCTGAGTCGACACTCTCACCACCCTTTCCGATGATCTTCCCCTTCCCGCCATCTCGACCGAGACACGCACTCGGATGGTAAAGACAAAACACGAAGATGGCGATGAGCATCGGTACCGACTCGAATATCCAAAACAACCACTCGTGCCTGAAAGAGTACCCCTCAACCCCTTCGGAGAACTCGGCGACGCGGTAAATACAACGGACCTATACCAATCACTTCAATTAGCACGTTAGCATCAGCTCAGCGTTTCAGACACATACCAAGATCAAAAGTGACGAGATGTATACGGCAACCACCACACGTTCCCATCCTCTTGGGGCATCCTCCGCCACCCGACCCTTCTTAGCGAGGTAATAGAAGCGCGAAAAGATGGCCAGGAAGAAGGAAAAGGCAACTGCTTGCAATCCGAGGCCACCGATGAGTATTTTGACGCCTATGTCAGCCTGCTTGCCGACCCACTCGGTTGAACTTGCGACAGCAGAGCCAGAGCACTGGACGAGGAAGGAGATAATGTCGCAAATAACAAATATGCGTGTGATCAGCCGCCCATGCACGCCGAAAACGCGATGACCCGTTGAGGCAGCGAGAACGGCTCGGATCAGTCGTCCGATGAGGAGATAATTTCCGGCTGCGACGAAGACGGGGGCGAGCACGATGAGTGAAAGGGTGGAAGCGAATGGACCCTGTGTCGGCAGTTAGCTGGGCCGAACTATGATGTCTGGGAGTGTCTCGACGTACGATTTGCGTGGGGTTCTTGATCGAATAGCACCGCAACGCATAGCCGGCGACTTCAATGGCGGCGCCGATGACCACGCAGAGGAAGTACCACGCGCGGTATTTGATGACAGTCAGGTAGAAGATCCAAACGAACACGGCTCCGTATAGAATGGAGGCGATGACGGCGAGGGCAAAGGATGGGTTGTACATCCAGACGGACTGTGTTGGCTGCGCCATCTTTTCGAGGGATGTGCCTTCGGGCAGGTAGTCGGATCGTCAATCTGTCACTTATATATCTCTCTAGGTGAGAAGCCAGGGAGGTCGGTGAACAGACAGTGGGCCTTCTTTGAAGTGATTAGGAAGAGTTGGGCGGTATTCGGGTCGAGTTACCAAGAATATATGAGGACGAATATCGATCTGAGCACATCGTCGCCATCGCTATTGCTGCTTATATACGCCCGTGTGATGATTCGGGCATGTAAGACGAGCGTAAGACACGGATGAATAACAAGGCTTCCCTTGGGTCATCAGTCGGATCCTACCCGACCGGCGGCGTCAAGAACATCTTGGCGGTGGCTTCCTAGGTCCCTGGGGATGGCTTCGGTCGAGACTCAGGGGAAGAAAAAGGCGTTTGAGGCGTGGCGTGGTATATCTTACGGATCTCAGCATTGAGTGTCACAGATTGCTTTGTCACACATGCATACATGCCGCTGTTGCTCTTCAACTCTGTCTTGGCGGCCGTTTAACTGGTATAAGTCGGGGGCGGCTGGCTGCGTCGCGCCTCCTGATTGGTCGCTGGTGTTTGGGCTGGCGAGTTCAATCCGAGGAATCCGAAAGGGGCACGCACCTTGGCTATGCTTAGGAGATGGCAGCCACATAGGGCGCGCGCCAAAGGCTGCAAAAGTCTGGACTGGGGATTTGATTAGGTGTCTCAATAATGACTGGCTTCATATTCATCTGATAGCATGCAAAGCAGAGCAAGACGTGTAGAGCTTGGATGTCCAAAGTAAACCAAAGGGGTTAGGGTTAGGGTCGAACGTCCGGGTTTAGGGGCAAAAGCATGCGAACGGGTAGGTCCAGGGGTTCGTTCGCTGGTCGGTACCGGGAACTCGGGTTGCCCCTGCAGAAACCACCATCTTACATCACATCATCCAAAACGAAGCCATCGCCAACATCACCATCACCGAAACAATTCAAAACTGTAACTCACCATTGGAAAATGTGATAGCCGAGGAGGAGGTGCTGGGCTATTGTTGGCCCAGCCATGCTCTTCCCCGCTCGAAAACGATGATTGTCTCCAAGGTAGGTCTTTCGTATTCTCCACGGCGTCTTCGGGCTGGGAGTTGATGGTTTGCGCAGTTGAATTGACATCGAACACTTTACCCGCTGCTCACAAGAGAAACTCTTGGAACTCTACCATTGCCACTCGAACTACGACCTCGACGGGCTTAGAATAGACTCGGACATCGTCATTAGGTTACGCATGTCGTCCACCATCGCACCTACTGTACCACGTGGGCCTTCCTTGGTAAAATTTCACTGTTTCGTTCCAACAACCTCGACCAGACCTAGCCGTTGCCTCTAGATAGCAGGCCTATTATTACTTCGTCATGAGAGCCAAAAAGCTAGACGTTTTCGCATAGGCCTGGGCCCATCGGTAGTACCTAATCTGCGAACTGGCTGCAACCATTATCAGACCAGTAACCGCCAGCCCGCAATCCGCACCGGACTAATTTCAGAGCAGAGAAGTTTTCAAGAGGTAGTGGTTCGAAAATTTGACCGCCGACGGCTCCCTGGCCCTATCCGGGCACTCAATACGTTTAGCTTATCGGTTCCCCGGGGCTGGTATACCGGCTAAAGCAGCGATGGCTGGCTAATCTACCTCCAACAGGCAGTTTGGAGCGAAAACCTTTGTTTGGGGGACCCTTACGGTTCTTCTCTCCCCACCTGGTTAATCTCGCAATACACACAAGCCAAACCCGGGGCGGCCCCCCTGAGGTTCCCCTCACGAAAGCCGGCCAGAGATCGCAAGGATAGGGACAACGGAGGGGGAGCGCACAACTACCGTGTAGTTCTTGGCCCCATACTACGCCAATTCAACTTCATATGCATGCTTGGCCCGTACGACAAGACATTGGCCTATGATCAAGCCCAGGCACTCAAACTCCCCGTTCCCACGTTTGGGGTATTTCTCCTTACGATGAGGCTCCGAATAAGCTTCCCTCGCTCCTCCCCCAACCGTCGATCGCGTGGGGGTTTGGAGCCTCAAGCCATCACACGACCTATTCCAGACTTGCTCCCCCCCCGGAGTGCGCCACAACTCCTGGGTCGCCCGCTCCCTCTCGTCTCGCTCGCACTTGGACGCTTGTTTATTAGCCGGAGCTGGAGAACGGCTGGGTCTGCGGCTCCAGAGTGCGACTGGCTCAGACGATGTGGATCTCATGGGCCGCAAAAGCCCGCAGAAACACAGCATCTTGAGGCGCACCACCAGACGCATTGACACAGATTACGGCCTGAGAGACAAGATCCACCACCCTACCGTGCGCTGCTGCAGAACTCCTACTCTCAGCCGTCTGATAGCTCTTTGGCAACTCCCACACGCGCGCTAGGAGCGGACGCCATCTCCGCCATCGCCTCACAACCCACGAGCTTCGGCCCTTCACAGCCGTGGCAAAAGACGCTACCGTACTTGCTCTCTGGGGGGAAACCGTGAGGCGTCCTCCAGGTTATTCGGCCAGTCGGACGTTCGGATAGTGTCGTTCTCTCGAAAGAGTCGTTATCCCGGACCCGCTGCCCTACTGTTGACCTGCGCTTCTCATCCCGTCACTAGATCGCACTTACATCTTTGCGAAAGCTGGGGATGGGCGAGAACAGTGCAATAGTCGGAGATTCCAACGCTAGTCCCCAGATGATGGGAAAAAAGTATAGGAAATCCTGCTCTTGTGGGGTGTCTATGACAAGCGGGTTATCATCGGCCTGAACAGTGCATGTTATGTCTCGAGGATCAAGCCTGGACAAGTGACTGGATTCAAGACTCGTGTGCTTAGTCTCCACGGGATGGCCGCCTCGCTTCATGTGGTTCTAACCGCATCCCATCTTCCCCAGGAACAGAGCCACAGCGGCATGCAAAGACAAATCACTGTCCGGGGAATGATAGATTGAAAGACGGGTCCGGGTATGTGAGCTCCAGGCCGTCGAGCGCCATATCGCCTCATTGCTTCCAATTCATCATAGCTTTCTATGAGGGAATATGTTGTCGGCCTTGAGGCACAAGATACCGAGCCCAGTCGCGTCGCCGGAACAACCGCAAGTTTCTCGGATGCCGAGCTCCCCCTGTCGGAGATGAAGCCGTTGAGAGTTGAGCATAGTCTCCTAGTTGAGCAATGAGGCAATACTCTATAAAACCTCTTCGCCAGCCCTCCCATGATTTGAATTGTGCCCGACTACCACTGTCACTACCATCAGTATTTGCCGAGTCACTCCCTAGGGAAATCTGCCCAAGATGATCGCCAAATTCGCCACCCTCGCCGCCCTCATGGGTGCGGCCACTGCCCAGCAAGTTGGCAAGGAGAAGACCGAGACACATCCCAAATTAACATGGCAGAAGTGCAGCGCTGGCGGAAGCTGCACCAATGTGAACGGAGAGATCACCATCGATTCCAACTGGCGGTGGGTCCACGACAAGAACGGGTACAGCAACTGCTACAACGGCAACGCGTGGAACAGCACCATCTGCAAGGACAATAAGTCGTGCTCTGCCAACTGCGCTGTTGACGGTGCTGATTACGCTGGAACCTACGGCGCTTCGACCAGCGGAAACGCCCTGACTATCAACTTCATCACCAAGGGCGAATTCTGTAAGAAGCCAACCCCCATATGTGTGCATCCGTGGATGCTGCTGACATGCGGGGGAAATAGCCACCAACATCGGCTCCCGCTTCTACCTCATGAACGGCGCCAGCAAGTACCAGATGTTCACGCTGTTGGGCAACGAGTTCACCTTTGACGTGGACGTCTCCAAGGTTGGGTAAGCAGTTCCCAAAACGTCGCTTCAGCTATAAGGAAGATGGAATTTGACCCTAGTGCAAAGATGCGGCCTCAACGGTGCGCTGTATTTCGTTTCCATGGACGAAGATGGCGGTCTCTCCAAGTACTCCGGCAACAAGGCCGGTGCCAAGTATGGCACTGGTTACTGCGACGCCCAGTGCCCGCGTGATCTGAAGTTCATCAACGGTGAGGCCAATGCTGGCGGCTGGGTGGAGTCGGCGAACGATCCGAACGCTGGTGTCGGCAAGTATGGGTCTTGCTGCACGGAGATGGACATCTGGTATGTGCAAATACCCCGAGACGTGATCTACATCATGATGGAGCCGTATTGACACCATTCGCTTCCAGGGAGGCCAACTCCGCCTCTACAGCCTATACCCCCCACCCTTGCACCACGGTCGGCCAGCACCGTTGCGAGGCCGACGAGTGCGGCGGCACTTACTCCTCTGAGCGCTACTCCGGCACCTGCGATCCTGATGGCTGCGACTTCAACTCGTACCGTCAGGGCGCCCGGGACTTTTACGGCAAGGGCATGACCGTCGACACCACCAAGAAGATGACGGTCGTGACTCAGTTTCTCAAGGGCTCTAACGATGAACTTAGCGAGATCAAGCGTATCTACGTCCAGAACGGCAAGGTCATTGAGAACTCGGAGAGCACCATCGAGGGCAACCCGGGCAACAGCATCACCCCCGAGTTCTGCGCGGCTCAGAAGGTCGCCTTTGGCGATGAGGACGTCCACGAGGCCAAGGGTGGCTTCCCCCAGATGAGCAAGGGCGTCGGTGCCCCCATGGTGTTGGTTATGTCCCTTTGGGACGACCACTTCTCCAACATGCTGTGGCTCGACTCCACCTTCCCCACCGATGCCGATCCGGAGACCCCCGGTAAGGGCCGTGGCTCCTGCGACACCTCCTCGGGCGTTCCCACGGACGTGGAGTCTAACCAAGCCAAGGACCGTGTCGTCTTCTGTAAGCCCACCCCATCCAATCCCCCATCTACTTTGACATGACAGCTAACCGCATCCCTCCTTAAAAGCAAACATCAAGTTCGGTCCTATCGGCTCAACCTTCAAGTCGTCTTAAACCCCGAAAAATAATACAACAGCGGCGGCAGCAATGAGCAGTGTACAGCTATAGAGGCATATCATATCCATCACGGCATCAGTACCGAGCGATCATGATTGGGCCGCGACAGGGCGGAGAGAGGGGCATCATAAAAGCCAAAGGCAAACATCTTCCTGTGCATTAGTTCCATTCCAGGTTTACAACACACATATCACATCATATTCTGTAGGTATAGATATCGCTTTTTCTCATCATTTTCCATGACGGCCAACCACCACCTTTTTCTCACCCCGCATGACGATGATCACATGTATTATATTGCAAGGCAATGAATCAGTTGTGTTATCGGGCTAGCACAAAACCCCGTCGGCTGGTCTAGCCCCAGTGCCCGTTACACGGGCTGCAGCAAAGTAAGGCAGCCGCCGTGGCTTGTTTCTCCGTCCCTCTTCCTTGATTGTGAGCACAGCTGGCCGTCACACGAATGGAACGTCGGGTCCCCATGCCAAGGGTTAGGCGCAGAGCGGGAGCGACGGGGCCAGACAGCATGTCAGCAATGTAGCAGACACGGCCTACGCACCTAGAGCGAAATCTCGATGCGTACCTGGCTTGGAGTGGTACAATCTGTAATGTGATTGGTACGCGACTTTGTCCAACAAGTACTGTGTATATACACGAAAGGGTCTTGAGTCGATTGCCATAGTCCGCTCCGATATGCGGAAAAAGCGCACCACACTCCGTTTTTGGCATTTGCTTTCCGCTCCCGTCTTTTGCCCTTGCTCATGCCCACGTTCTGTAGTCCCATAGCCCTATTACGAAAACGCGATATTGTTCCGATGTCCCTCACCCGTGTCGTTCCGTCATGATTCCTGTCCCTTGATGCACCTAGAGCTGAAAACCGAGTATATCCAAGTAGGTAATGCTGTAATTCGCAGTTCCCTTCTAAATAAAAGAAATAGCGAGCCAGAAATGCCAATGAACATCAGCTCTCACGGAAAACCAAAAATGGGTATCAAGCTGTCGATAACGCCTAGAAGCGGTAAGACTCTCTTTGAGAATGACTTTGATCATGAATAATGGAAAGAAACCCCGAAGGGTCAAGGAGAATAAATAAGAAAGGGTGGAAATAAATTCAAACGCTCGGATGCGGGACAGAAAAGAGAATTGGAACCCCCCAATCCTCCTTCATTCCTTTTCGCACTGGAATCCCACGCAGTGCCATCTCCCATTAACCTCTATGGGGATCATAGTCAGGATGTTGATGAACGGCTGCCCGTTTTTCTTGAAGTTGCGCACTTCGAGTTGGAGCTCGGCCCGTTTCTCCACTGCCTTGCGCATGTTGCGTATTGTGTCTTTGTCGACGTACTTTCGTGTTGACTTGGGCTTCACATTCCCACCAGGCGCTTGAAGAAACCGACAGTTCTGCCCCTTGACCTCTTCAAGAGTGTAGCCAGTCATGTAGCAGAACTCTTGGTTGGCGTACACGATCGGCTGGTCCGGCGCGGTCAGATCGCAGAGTATCATCGCACACTGCAAGTCAACAGAACCGAGTTGTATTTTCGGGTCGGGGCGGCCATTGACTTCGGCCTAGTAAGACGTCAGGACTCGGTGGTCAAGAGTATATCCCCTCAGAAGAGGGAACGAGGGTGGCTGCGAACCAGAATTCGCAGCATGTCGTAGTCATCCCGACTATAAATCCCGGGGTAGAACAGCGACCCTTGGGAGTCGGCGTGTCCGCCATGTGTGTACTGCGATACTACCCCGTAAGCAAGACTGTTGTTGCTTCCACGAGCTAGTAATGGCAGAAGATGGTACCTGGTAGGCGGCCGCTTCCCAGGTGTTCATGGTAGGAGATCAGAGCTGCACAGTGGCAGGCTCCGGACAGAGACACTGTAAGGAAGGTGTCTGTATTTGCTGGCCGTCAATTCACTCGTCACTTGTGGTGTTGCTCCTTGTCGAGTCGCTGGGTTGAGGCTCTTGAGCTAGACCGGGGCTTGGCTGGGACAGGAAGGTAGTTTGTGTAACAGCGCCGTCAAATAGCAATCGAGCAAAATGGGCTGAAAATGTTCAAGATGGGAGCTGGACAGCAACCTGGAAAGACGATAGAACGACGTAAAGGGGAGGGTCTAGACCGGGAGAGCGGGACTGCAAAGGGTATATATCGAAGCCCCAAGGCCGACGCTTGTCGAAAATGAGGAAAACTTGAAGCTTGTCTGACAACAAGGTGGAAGCGGAACGTTCTGCCTGTGCTGGATCGAGATCTTCGAGGAGCCGTCTGGTGGGAATGTGCAGCGGAAGCCCCTGCGGCATGCTCAGGCATCATGGTCGCAAGAGCAACTTGGGCACAAAGGACCAACGTGTCGGTGCGATAAATGAGACAGAGCACAGGGAGCAGAGTAGCGGAGATAATCGCCAGGCACAGATCATGAGCCAATCCGATGACGGCAGTGTGCGAGAGTCATCGCGACCGCCTTCCACAGAATCAGACGGCGTGGGCGGATGGCTCGGCTGTTTCCTCGTTGGCCAAAGGAGGGAGGGACTCGAGTGGTTTCGATGCTCGGTCCTGATCGCCGCATGCATGGAGAGTCGCGGTGATCGGAGAGATCTTAAAGGATGGACCAGCTGCCGCCAACATGGGGCGGTAATCTAGCCTCCGGCCATTGGCGCTTGGCCGAAGCTACCCCCGATTTGGCTTGGATCAGACCTTGTGGCTGCCAGTTTAAAAGCTTGAGCGTATTCTGGCGAGGCGTGGTGGAGACATGTCAGTTGCAAGCTTGCTTTGTCGCAGTCGAACTGTGCCGCAGAGCTGTGCGAATGTGCGTGCCAAGCCCCATCGTCTTTCTCGATGCAACAGCGTTTCCCGCCAGATCGAGAGCCTGTCGCGCCCGGGAGCACGATCGAGATCCACTGAAGGCCCCCTCCATCCCCCCAACCCTCAGCAGCATCGGGGGCCCACTTGCGGGAGAGGCACCGAACAGACAGGCAGCAACCCACGGCCGACTCGAGACAGTCCCGTCCCAACCCAGGCACCTGGGAATTCACCCAGACCTGTCCGTCTCTTCATCCACCCAGCACAAACACAGCGAACACCCGCCCAAGGTAGGTCGGTGACTGCGGTGACGTTGTCAGCAGCCTCCATGTGAGGGGACTGGGTCCCACTGGCAATGCCGCTCCAGTCGATGTGATTCCCAAGCCGAATCTGGCATTCCGGAATGTCACATGGAGGTTTGGGTTTGGTTCCATGTGGCAGCAACACAACACACGACCAACTGGATTCGTTCGAGCCCGAAGATCGACAAGAGCATCAGAGACATCGGTGTTCTAGAATGGTCGATTCGCGCCTCCAAAGACCAGTCCGGCCGTCTGCCCTGCTCGCTGGCTGACCCCTGCCCTCAGCTTCCGGATGTGATGAGACGGGACATGTCACGGTGGTTTACCCGCAGGGCGCAAAGCGCAGCAATGAGCTGTAAATGAAGAAGCCGCAGGCCGACACCAGCCGGGCCGATACTATCGACTGAACACAGCCGATTAGCCGAGATGCGGAGCGCGATGGCCGAGAGGCTGTCTGCGATGGGGGTGGGAATGTCGCACTGGAGAGATTGCTCCACGAAGGAGATTTGAGATTTGGTACATATCCGTGCGTGCGAGCAGATCTCTCAGCCTCAACGGGAAACCCGCGACAGGTCTTCCCTCTCCCGTTCGGCTAGTTTCCAGACACCGGGAATGACAGCCAGTCGTGCGGGTGCGCAACAGGCACAAGGCACCAGCGGCGAGACATAAGAAGCAAACAACGCAGGACGCCAGACCTGGGCGCCGCATCAATGGCGCTGCTGTGAAGCCCAATGTCGTCAGAATGAGTCTTCCGTGCGTCGATGAGGCTGAACACCGGGGAAAAGCAGTTGATGGTTGCACGTTCGGCCAATTGGTCTCTTCGGTTGAGACGCCGAGACAGACGATTGGCGGTGAATTAGAGCTTTTGAGGGTGTCATTTTAGCGTGAGGCCCACCACTGAGCGCCAAGTTGCAGGAAGCTCCCTGCCTAACCAGAGTGGGCAGAGGGAGCAAATCAAATGTGCGAATAAGGAACCTTGATAATCCGTATCCGCTGGAACGCGACTTGACGCGTTTCGTCACTCAACGAAGCAAACACGCCTGCGCCGAACCGCCCCGAAAGCGTCAGCACTACAACGTCCCCAGACCGGTGTTACGCACTCTCGCCTGTTTTTAGACCTCCTGATCGCGAATGAGCCGAGCCGAGACGGCAATCATCCGCCTTTCGCCCGCCAGACATTCTCCGTCGATGCACGGCACCTAGCAGCACCAGGCCACAAACACCACGATTTTTGACACTCAACCGGTATTCCCGCGATCGTGGGCAACCCCCGCGCTACTTCAGCGATGCCGCCATCTCGCCTCCTGCAAGGCAGTAATCGCCGCCCGAGACCCTCCGGCGCCTCAACTACCACCAGCGCCGCTGTCCTCCCCCCATACGAGCCCCCTGCCCAACCACTCGGCGACGTCGGTAAACGCTCCCTGAGTGAGCTTGCCAGCAATCGCGAGACCCGCGCCTACCAACAACATCTTGCCGAGTCGACCACAAACCTTCGAAACGCAGTCTTCGCTATTAACGAGCATCTCTTCAACGTACGCTCGGAGCTAAGTCATCGACAAGAGCGCTCAGACGGCAATGAAAAGAATACTGAGATTGTGCGAGACCTTCAGCAACAGGTCGCGAAGCTCGAGGCCACGGTCGCAGAGCTGACTAACCAGTCCGAAGGAGCGTTGCGCGAGGTAATTGACTCCAGGGCAGAGCTTGAGGACGAGAAGGATGTGTTTAAGAGTGTAATACGACTAGCCGCGGCGCAAAAGCCACGGGTAGAGCGAAGAGTAAAGCCAAAGAACGAGCGGCGGAGCCGGCGAAGGGCAGGGAGCGGCGACGAAGATGGGACCGATGGCACCGGGCCTGAGGAGGGTGAGGCCGAAGACGAGGAAATGCCGGACGCACCCCCGGAGAACGAGGAGCCGCTGCAAGGGTTACCCGAGCTGATGCGAGCCCAGCGGGAGGTCGCGGCGAACAAATACGCTGCCATGACGGTACACCAGCGTTACGGACTTCACAATGACTATATCGCATTCAAGAAGATGTGGCACACCGCCCAACATCCGGAGGACGAGGTGCCGCTGGCGGACGCATCGACGTGGTTTGACGCTCAGGGTCGACCGAACTGGGACTCGGGGGTCCAAGCCGACGATGATGATGAGCTGGTCGTCGAGCGAGTGGTTACCGATCTCAAGTGCCCGCTGTCGCTACAAATTATGAAAGAGCCATACAGCAACCGCAAGTGCAAGCACACGTTCGAGAAGTCCGCCATCCTAGAGTTCTTGCAACACAACAGGGGTACAGCGAAATGCCCTGTTTGTTCACAGGTTTGTTGCCATAGGACGATAGTTACTTTTAGGATCGTGCCAGAAGCTAATATCTATCGCAGATAATACGAAATGAGGACCTCTATCTGGACGAGGTATTCCAGCGTAAAGTCGCGCGGGCCCTGGAAGCAGAACGGCGAGGGCAGGAGGAGGACGAGGACGAGGAGGAGGACGATGGTGATGAGGGCGGTGATGTTAGTGTCCGCAGGTCAACCAATATCAAAAGAGAGAGAGGTCGGAATCGCCAGGTAATGGAGGATGTGGAGGAGAGTGAGTGAAAAGTCGGTTGCAGGATGTGGCAACAAGACAGACCGCCGATAAGACATCCCAGCAGGACGCCTCGATAGGAGACTGGTGCAGATCGTGGCCGGGGAGATACCCGCGGCACTGTTACGAGAACATCTCTCTTAACCGGCCCAGACCCCAGAAAGGGGAGGCTGGGCTGATGTACACCGGGATTCCAGCCCGTGTATTTGGAACCTTGACCATGTCCAATGTTCACATGTCACACTAGGAACACCGGAATTCTTGAAACAACAGGCTTGCCGTGTTAAAGTCGACACTTTGCTCAGCTATAAGCTAGGTATAGAAAAACACTCAGGTAGCGTTTCGTCGTAAGTCGTAAAACAGTCCCGAATTTCACGGGCCGGACAAATAACCCTGCCACCCACCCCTCAAAAAGCCGCCGGCCAATGATCGGCCGGTCACCTGCGTCCTAATCCTAGCGGAAAGAAGTCTAGAGTTTGTTGACGGGGGGAGAGAGAGGAATAGCGATACAATAATGACTACACAACGAACCCTTTGAGAAATTTGTTGCTTGATGTTCGGCTCGCTCGATTCTCCCAAACCCAGTGGCCTTCACCACATGCATGGCGTCTTGGCCCCTGATTTCCCCGATTCCCCTCGCATGGATTACCAACAATAGGGGAAGGAGAAAGGGAAGTGTTCTGATCCTCGAAATTGCGGGTGCTCCAGAGTCAATGACAAGAGAGAAGAATGGACAAGTGGCCTCGCGTGTGCTAGGAAGGAAGGAGGCTCTGCTCTGCTCTGGACACTCTCACCATCTATTCTGGGAAGACCCCAGTTCTCCCCTTTGCCTGCGTAGGCGGGCGTCTGTAGAGCTCTGCCTTGGCAGCGAGCTCAACAAGAGCTGCTGCGCAGTTTCCTCTACTCAGGCGGACTCTTGATTGCGTCCGCGTTCAACCAACCGTGGTTAGCATGGTGTAGTTGAGAAAATCTGTCAGGGATCGGCGAGGATGGCAGGGACACCGAGGTGTTTACTGGATCCTGGAATTGGTGGTAGCCATGGCCTTGGGTATTCTGTCTGTAATACTCGATTGGGGGACCGAAATGTTGTTGCTGTTGCTGCTGCTGATGGTGGTGGTGGTGGTGGTGGCTGTAGTAGGGCCTGAATTGCGAATCTGAAATTTGGCCAGGATTTGGTAGAGACATTGTATGGCGGATGGGCTGATGATACTGGGGCTGCTGTGGTTGGTCGAACTTCATGGGCGCGCTGAGCGGGCTATACGTGAATTTAAGGGGGCGGCTGTCAGTTTACATGTTGTTTATGCCCCTTCTACACAACCTTCTTTCTCGGCCTGCCTACCGCTCAACGTTCAGACTCCAGCGGAGAGACTTACCTTCCCAGCCCAGATGGCGAAGTGGTTCCGCAAAAGTTCCCGCTGAAATAGGGGTGGTGATTTTGGGGCGGGAGGGACGAGATGGGTGACATGGTACCTGGTGTCCTCGGACATTCCGGGTCAGTCATCGGGCTGGTATGCTGTGGCCCTGGTGTTGCTGGCGGTGATAGAACTGGGGTGTCCTCGTCGGGCGACCCGTCTTCATTGGTGCTGGAGGAGCCGTTTCGTTTGCGACATGAGTACTTGTAGACTCCCCATTTATCAAGTCTCGACCTGTACGCCCGGGTCCTAGTTCGAGGCGGTGTCATACGTTAGACAGAGCCTCCATTTTGTAAACTCCACGGTGTCACCAGGCGTGAATGTGTTCGCACTGGTCACTCCAACCACTGATCCTTCATAAAAGTTACCGGATATGGGCGGTGGAGGCTCAGGACGGGAAGGTGGGAAGGGAAAGAAAGAAAGAAGGCAATACGCACGACGCCTTGAATCTAAATCTCTCCTCCATGATTCGCTGCACCTCGTGAAGCGGCTTGTTATTGTCCTTGTACTCTCCAATAATCACCTCCTTGTGGTCGTCCCATGCCTTCGTCATGTTTCAGGGGCTTCGGATACACTAGTTACGGCGGGCGAAACCGATGAAGATGAACCTGTAGTGAGACTGGTCGAGACGATCTATGCGGCTGCCCCTGAGAGCACGTCAACACCTAGGGACGATCAGTTCCTCCACGCAAGGCTGTGGCAGAATCTGGGCGTCTGTCGTAGAGCGATCTTCTTTGTCTTCTTTGGTAAATGAGGCTGGATCGACATGTCCAAATGGAGGGACCATGGTGATGGGCAAGGGATAGACCCAGGATATATAATGAGATATATAATAAGCGAGTAGCATATCCTGCCGCCAGAGCTCACGCAGTGGATACTGACGTGTTTGTACCAAAGCCAGCACTATTCTCGTCTCCATTGCCCTAGTAGTGCTTTGCAGCACGTTAACGGGGTCGACAGTTTTCTCATCGTCCATGGTCAGCGAAAGAGAAAAGGTGAGGCAACCAATGAGACTGTCCACTTATTCCCGGTGACATACGTCCTCCCATTGAGACGGCATGGCCAAGTGGCTCCGCTGGAGACAGATACACGCCCTGTATGCATGATGCGCGAGGCTCTGACGACAGCAACCTGACAGCCAGCACGGGACAGACGTCCAAAGGGGCTCATGGGCCAGCTGATTTAAGACAGCGCGAGCTCCCCCTCTGTGTCGATTCGGCGCCTTCTGCTTGAAACCTCTAGAGCATCTGTTTCGAGTCAGCAACGACACAGCCTGTGAATACCAATGTCAACAGACAAGTAGGAACGCGGGGAACAACCAACTCCACACACCCGGCCCGCAACCTGTAAGTGAGGCTCACGAGGCTCCCGCGTCCCCCAAGCACCAATAACTGTCGGATAGCTGCTCACTATGGGGGTCACACTAGGGGCCGGGATTTAGTTTTCCACATTGACGTTTGCTTGCGAATATCGGGAAAGGGGCCCCCTTGGGCTCGTTGGACTCTGGGGGAGCGAATAGGGCTGAAGCAGCGAATTAGCTATGTCCTGCAAGACAGACAACGATGCACACACTCAGCCGCCTCGAGATACATGTGGAGGAATGGGACGTGGCAGCCCCAGCCTCCCCAAGATTGGTTCGTTTCAGACTGGCGGATGCTCTGCAGCATGGCCGCCTTGAATTTTGGCGACAAAAGATCCCCCTCGCCCTTGACGTGGTTCGCGTACCGTCGGTGAATGTCGTGGTCCCGCATCCCCCTCCACACACAACCGGGCGAACAATCCAATGTTCGGCCGACAACAGTTATTGTTGACGATTCGTGCCTCCGCAATCGGCCACTCACAGTCCGACAGCGAATCGGGCCCGGGCAAGGCTCTGTGCGTTGAGACCCGAGGATTGGCTGCCCTGAACATCGCTGTCGTCAATTGCGGAGACAGAGCGGCACGTCAGTGATTCCTCACCGAGAATAACATTGATCGTTAGGGCTTCCGGAATGCCGAGTGGCTGCCATCTGCTCGATCCGTACTGCAGGGGTCGCTCTCGTCAACGAAGGAAAAAAGAAAACATCGCCTGCGGGGCTGAATGCCGCCGACACGCCTGCCGCATCCCGTCGGTCAAGATCAATTACCCGGAGAGCTCATAGCCAGCAGGAAATCGGCCCTCTGGGGAGATGGGCATAGCTGGCGCGAACAGATAGAGCCATGTTGTTTGCCCTACGTATTGACCTCACCCCCTTCTCCCACAACAGCAAGCAAATTTGAATGGCTCCTTCCCCTGAGACTGGTATCTCGGAGTAAGATAAGCCGTTGCCCGGCTTACTGGCAAGGGGAAATGTTTAAGCTTTTTTTTTTTGGCAAGCCCAACGATGGAAGGTACATCCTACCTGGCTCTCACCAAAATTTCTATCTTGTGACTGTCCATGTGGATCTCTCACATGACTTTGTGCACTTTCTCTTGGGCATCGAAGTAGAACGGGACGATGCATAACACCCTTACAAGTTTGGGGAAGGGCATCAATAGTCTCGCGGCTATGTCAGGGAGAGAGATGGAGGGGAACACAGCTCACGGCCAACAGGGATACCTGATCTGCCAAGACCTATCTGTCGAGCATAGAGACAGTTGGGTATGTACGAACACTCGGATAGGGGCGGTCAGTCACCTCATGCGTTCTTCATCGAAAGGATCTTGAAACACTAGAGCTCTCTACTTCCAGGGCACTCTATCTCCATTGCTCCATTGCCAACTCGAGTAAGTTAATAATGTGCCCTGAACTGCACCGAGGTGATCAGATATGCAGAAATTGCGCCTCCTTGCCATCGGGTAGGTAAGCTCTCGGGGCCATTATCCAACGGGTATTCGCGAGGGGTGAAATCGTCATTTTCACCCCGAACCTGCGCCCAAGGGCTGTTAGCGCATATGGATGCCTACCGATACCTAGGCAGAATCTCGCCCGCTCGGATGCCAATCAGAGAAACCAACACTTTGCTTCGTAACGTTACTTAATGATATTGAACTAAGCAGGGTAAGGACAGCTCGTCCACAGGCAAACAATCGCCGCCTTCTTTCATATTACTGCATAAATAACACGTTGGTATCCAGAGTCAATCTCAAGTGCAACCCTCACGGCCTCCGACCACCACCCTCACCGACATTTTCACATGCCCACAGCCTCAACTCGCAAACTTCTTGCTACCCAGGGCGTACCGGTATGCGCTCTTAGCTCGAGAGGGGTGCTTTCTCCTGTGTTGCAGACGTAGGGACGGATGTTGGCGCAGTTGGCGAGGTGACAGCCGTATCAATACTTCCCTTTGTGTCAAGAGACCCGACGCCCTTTGACGCATCCGCAGGAGCGGTAGTCGACGCGGGGGAAATGACCGTTGGGCTGGTGGTGGTGCTGGCACCGGTAATGCCTGTGTTATCTCTGTCAATAACCTCGTTTACCCACCACACTGTCAGACATAGTACGTACCCGCTTCCTGGGCCTTGTGGTCCGTATTCACAGCCACAACTGGCTTCTCAACCGCAGCAGCCTGCGCGGGTGCAGCCTCGAGTTGCTTGTCGTCTGCCGCAACTGCCGGTGGGCTCGGTGTCGGCGATGTCAGTGGTGCGGGCCCTGTGGCGCCAGTCACGTTTCGGATGACATCAAACCACTTCTGTGCCTCCGCCGCAGTGTGGGCCTTGAAGGCGAGCTCCGATGTGCCCGCTAGCTTGCCGCCCATGGTGCCCGAGCGATCCTTACCCTTGACGTTGAATTTCTCTCCATTGGGCGCGCCGATGATGGCGTCGGGCAGATAAATGCTAAGCTCAGGCGTTGGGTCCTTACGCATGTAGTCATCATCCTTGAACTCATGCAGGAACTTGGACGGCGTTATAACATAGTAGCTCGTTGTAGTACCCCACGACAGCTTGTTACGGCTTTTGCGCTCCAAGGTGCCCTCAATTAGCGGCTTGATGGACGAGTGGTGCATGTTAGGGAACTGGATGCTCTCAGCGGAACGTGGCTCCTCGTTCGGGTCAACCAGTCTGTCCTTGCAGCGCGCAGCGAAAGCTTTCCACTCGAAGTCGGGCGGGATGCGCTGGGCGGCGCCGAGCATGTCGCTGTAGAGGGCGCGGACCTTCTCAGCTTGGCCGCCGGCGAAAGTGTTGAAGGTCTCCATGACTTCCTGAATGACGTGGATCACATGGGACTCGAAGACCTGGAAGTTGGTCTGCACGGCAATCAGGTCATTGCGGTGGTTGTTCTCCTCCATCACCTGCTTGCTGAGTCGGTGAAGGACGCCGCGGGAGATAACATATGGGTCGTCGTTGGCATGTGCCTTACCGCCGGCCGACTCGAACGAGGCTGTGTGCTGGCCGAGCAGCTCAATGTGCTTCTGGGTCGTGTTGCGCGCCTTCTCAACTTCCTTCGCTCCCTTCTGCGCACCGTGCGACAGCTCCTTCGCCTTGTGCTTAATCTCCTTATGCAGCCGCTCAATGACGGGGAGGACAGAGCCCCTAATGCTCTTCTCCGTCTCTAGGTTGGTGTTAACAAGCGCTTGAGTGTTGACGCGCATATTTTCAAAGAAGCCGGCCATGCCACCCAAACTCTGATCGAAGTGCTCCCCCTCCCTAAGGGGCTTCGAGATGGTCTTCCGGACACATTAGCACAGGCAAACGCTACGCGTGCACCCAAGTTCAATGGCGAAACATACCTTCAAAACCTTCTCATACTCCTTCGCCTGAGCCTTGTGGATCTTCTCAACAGCTTCGACATACTCCTCGATGTAGACAACGGCATGCTTGTATGCCTGAAGTCGTTCGGCGAGAAGGCCGGCAGTCTGTAAAAGGAACGATGTTAAAGCTCATAGCTCCAGCTGTGCGTTTGGCCCGTTGGTAGGGAGCCAGGTATTCTGCTTTTTCACATACGGTGCTGGGGTCGACGTCTGGAACGGCATCCTCCGAGGCCGTGCTTGCCAATGTCCCCTGGCGAGTAGGGGCGGCACTGCTCGTTGGCGACTGTAAAGACATATCGACGTCTGTACTTTTTCGGGAGTGGATCCCGAGTTTCTTTAGGCCGGCCGTTTTGAAAGATTTTTAATGGACCGTTTGGGAGTTAGAAGTGAGGGTATCGCGACGGTTTCGTCCGACGTTGTAATCGCGAAAGCAAAGGAATAGTGTATCGTCCGAGTTTGGTCGAGCCGATGAAGTCATGGAGGGGATGAGAACGGACGGGGGAACTGGATACTTGTAGTACGCCAACGGTCCGTCGCAAATTGGCTCGTAGCGGCCAGCCTAGAACACTGGTTAAGACAAAACGAGTCGAATCAGACGATTCTCCAAGTGGGTTTCATCTGGGAACAATGTCAAGCGCGAATAAAGATCGAGTCTGTGCTTTCATCCCTGTTGGAGATCGACGAGCTAAATGACGTAACGAGGCCCAATTGCGGGGCAGCGTCAGGACCCCCTCAACCGTTCAGCTTGCAACTGTCCGATTCAGCTGGCCATGGCTCTCTACTCCCTGATAACGTTTAGAGTCTGCAGGCTGGAAACGGCGCAGCGCGTGATTATACGACTCAGTTATCTATATGTCTCGCTCTTGGGCATCGTTGCACCTCTTATGTGTCTTGCCAAGATGTTGAGGGCCTTAAAGGTGGGGTGATGTATGACGTAATCTGAATCCCCTCATTCGCATTCGATAGCGAGAACCCAACCCTTGCTCCTGAACCATCCAGGTTCGCAAAACTCGGAGACAATTGGCTTGAGAGAAGATATGTTGATACCGCTAGCTTTCGAAATGGCAATAGGGTTGTAGAATATTCCGGTCATTTCCCCCAAATCCGTATTCCACAAACATTTATTGATTAGCTTCTCGTAGGTGTATTTGCTACAAGACAGTCCTTGACTAGCGGAACGCGGCGTTGACGCCAAACCGACAGTTCCCCACACCTTAGAGGCCTCACGATCAGCACAATGTGTAAAAGTTGCAAGGGGTTAAGTTTAAATTCATCGGGATACCCCGTTCATATTTACTTTGACCTCGCCTTCACCGATCAAGGGGTATCAAACAAATGCCAATGATATGAGCGACTAAAAGTGTCGCTCCAACAAACCATACTCCGCGTGATGTACGTATATCCTCAACCGAAACTCCCCATGTACACTGTCTATCGTCATTCCCATTGACGTCCAGCCTGTGATCATTATTATACCAAGCCAACTGACCACCCAGCACCAAATATGCTGGTCTGTGATCTCCAAAACGCCGCGTGCCGAAGCATTGATAATATGCTTGTTTTATGATACAGAAGAAAACAAAAGAGAGGGGTCATTGCTGGTATCGAGAGCATGGCTTAGTGGCTCTCTACGCCACTCGTTCGCGCGATTGAATGAGGTGTAGCCGACGGTGCTCATCATTGTCTCCATGGAGCCAACTATGGGAAAACGAGAACTGCCGCCTTCGCCCGGATAACACCGACCTACGGCGCGGGCTGGACGGCCCTTGCACTACGGGAGCAGGGGCTGTCGCAAGAGTTGTCGCAAGAGTTGTCGCAGGAGCTGGAGCAGGGGCTGTCGTACTGGCTGTCAAAGGGGCCACTGTTGACATCGGGTCTACTGGTCGATGCTCTGCACATGGTGTTACCGGCGCGCTTCCGGGCGGCGTGCTTGTTGCTGTATGGTAATCCGGCAGCGAGAATCCTGGAATGCTTGTCAGTGGCTTGATTGGCGTTTTGACAGCTGTTTGGTAGCTAGGAACTTTGCAAATTTCCTGGAGATCGAGATGATCGGGTGAATCGCTGCCAGACGATTGCTCATCACTGTTTTGCCGCGTGAGAGGTGCGGACGGTGGAGCTGAGCTGGGAGCGCTGTCAACAAGGTGATAGGGCGTGACTCCCCCGGACCGACCCCCAGAGCTCGATGCAGCTCCGCTCAAAGAATTCCAAGAGGCATTTCGGTTGGACTCCTCCAGGGACACACTCTGCAACCTGGACGAAAGGGCAGCTGGAGTGATGGTGAGGTTCATCATAGCCGCCAGATTCTCGGCCGACCCAGCGCGGGAATGGCCGTAGATTGGACTGTTGAAACCGGACTGAGTCCCCGGCGTCTGCAGACCAGTGGGCTCAATCTCATCGTAGAGCTGGTCAAGAAAGTGCTCGCTATAGCTCGGCGGGGCTACAACAGCTACCGATTCGCTGGTGACTCCTTGCGGTAGTTGTCGCACAAGATTGCCCTCTTCGTCCAGCGGCATGTTCGGCGAGATGAAAATGGTTACTGGGAGCGTCGCGCGGAGCTCCGAGACGTGCCCGTCTGGGTTCTTTAGAGCAACAACTAGTTTCAGCTTGTGTCTGACTTTGATGCCTTTGGCGTTGACGTCCTGGAGACATTTGCCAAGCTTCCTGGGTAGATCCAGAGTCGTGCTCATGACCCAGCCTTCCTGGCCAGTGTCGTCAATCATGTCCTGCCAGTGTTCCTCCCTGCTCATAGGGATAGTCCACATCGACACCTCCCGCTCCTTGCGAAGTTCTTTCATTGGGTTTCCGGCCGGTGAGTGGACGATGATGTCGTGGACCTCCATCAACCGTATCGTGACATCGCCCAGTTCTAGGCCTTTCAGTAGTGGGCTGAACCTGGTTTCGAGGGGAATTGAGCTGCCAAAGACCACGGCCTTTTGGGGAACCACGATCGAATATTCGATCTTATTGGGCCATATGTTTTCGACGCTCATGGCGTGCAGGAACTCGAGAGCAGAAGGTTTTAACGTCCGTATAATACGCAGGCGCTTATAGGCGTGCAGGTCGTATGCCAGTTTTCCTCGTGCGACAGTGGCCTTGAGCTTATAGGTAATGTTCGCCTCGCGAAGACCTTCGATGCTCTCGGCTACGTCTCCCGGTAGCATCAGCTCGAACGGCCATTCGTAGTTCCCTGCCGTGAGTGTAACGCCCTTGCTGATTGTGTTTGACGCACTCGGTGCACCCACACCGATGAATGGTGTCCACCTATGCGAGTAGATCGTGGTCGTCTTATCAACCTTCTGGTTCGAAATCCCCGTCGGTGTCACTTTTGAGTCGGTCCAGCTAATGAAACGGTTAGCCTGCTGTATTCTTTGCATGCGAATTGCCCCTCCAAAGGGATATATATTGGCTTACCCGTAGTGAAGAGTGCCCGTCAGCCTCAGGTGAACGTCTTCGATCTTCAATGGTGTAGGGAGGCACAGAACCACGGTGCCCTTCAGCAGCTGGCCTGAAGATTCATACTCGTTGCCGCGGAATACTATGAAGTCGTTCTCAAGCCTGGGACGCCAGTCGGCTATCAGCACTCGCGCCCTTTCGGTCAAGACATGCGGGACACAAGCCGTTGCTTACCGGATCTCGAACAGGGTAAAAGCGTGTTTCCCGGTCACCGAGGTGAAGGGGTTAAAGGACGGCATCGCCGGATTATGAGGAAGCGCACACGGCGGAAGCGCCTCTGCGGTGAAGTAGTTCCAGTCTAGTTGCTTCCGTATCGATATTGGTATGTTATTCCTCTGCTCGGCCCAACGTCTCGTATCGTATGTTGGGGGTGGGGACGGCGCAGAACTGGCGAAGAAGTAGCAGTCGACCGCTACTTCGGCGATTTAGGAATTCAACGGGTTGCGGCGAGAGTCAGGAATCGAGGGGACCGACAAAATAGGATGTAGGAGTTTCGGTTCTAGCGCAACCTTGAGGCAGATAGGAAAGGGGAGCACAAAAAAGAAAATGTCAGGATGGATGCGGGTCGGGATTCGCAACAGACCCAGGAAACGCAGGTAGGTAGTACCCTGCATCCAGGAAGGCCCTTGATCATACGCTGAGGCGAAGGAAGCCAGGCGACCAGGGTCATCACGCAACCAGAACCGGGACTGAGCCATCCAGCTCACGCAATGCATGGTAGGATCCATGAGAGAGGGTGGGATGTATCAACTGGAAGTTACAGCCGGTACCTCTTTGGTTATCTTGGCGAAGTGACATTGGACGGTCCCAAATGTCACTATCAATGCATGGTGTGGGATGACTCGTGCGATAGCGGAATAGGGATTGAGCTAAGGCGGACGACAAAGATCGGAAAGCCAAAGACGGCACTGGGTTCCCGGGGCCGTAGGATGGACCCTACGTGGGGTGCCAGCAGAAGCCCAACACTTGCCAAGTGTGACTAGCTGCCGACAGCTCGAGCTAAAGAGATTATCATTAGTCAATGATGGTACGGAAGACTACACGTGCGTGTACTGATTGCGCTGGCCCTCCCTCGGACGGCGTGTTGGGAACATTGGGAATATGCGCCAAGTCAATGGAGCTACTGTAAGTCAATAGCACACCATCGTCCCGTGTGGCTGGGCCATGCAGTAAGTCACCGTGGCTGGGCTAAGGGCATTCTCACTGGCTCGCCCATCACCTATATCGCAGGTGGTGTTGATGGGAGGCAGGTCGCACGTTCAGCTGCCAGCATGTGTCGGTCTTGGCGACTGTAGCCCAGGCGAGTGCGCTTGGTGGGATGCGACTGCCAAACACAGCCCAACAACCCTTGGCGGCACGCTTGGCGGAATGACCCAACCCCCACCAGCGCTCTGCCGAACGCGGCAGGTGGATGCCTCTTTCGTCCGCCAACCAACATTCTCTTCATTCAAATTCATTGAGACTGTCACTTGGTGGAGAGGCGGGAGGGCCCGTAATTGCCTTCCCAATTGCGTGACCATCTGGCACAGAACAGGCTGGAGTCTTGATGCCGCCACGAGTTTTCCTGGGTGACAATGCGGCAGCATCACCTGACGGTGTGCTGTCTTGGGATGCCCCGAACTGGGAGGTCGTCAGCCCCCAGTGACTTGCGAGACGCAGCCACCAAACGACTGAACCGTACTGCTGACCAACGTCTTTGGGGTAGGAAGGGCACTCTGGGGATGTGTCCCAAGCTGGATGCGCAACTCTTTACTTCTTTCTGCTACTTGACTTCCGAACCCGTGGTCGACCGATTTGGTGAATCCGACACAAGTATCGGAATGTACGGATTACTCGTGGATCTGTTGACAAGGGTTTGGATCTTCAATCGCATCGGATCCCGGGCGAAGATCAGCAGGGCGCCGCCAAGATCATATAAAGCCCCACTTTGCTATCAAGCGTTGCGCCGACGGAATTCGCCCTGCAAGTGGCGTCGACGATTCCACGATCGCTCCAAACGACACTCCACTTCTGTCATCGTCATCACAATGATATAATGGATACGCAAAGCCCCATCTCCGAATTTTGCGCGAAGCCCGACGAATGAATCTAACACGTTCGCCGTTTTTTTTCATCCTCTCCTGCTTGGGACTCTCTGACGTTCGGGCGGCCAACCAACTCCAGGCCATCCGATTGGACAAGATACCGTATTGGCGAATACTGCAAGAGGCTCAGATGGCGGCGGCGGTGGATATCAAGGATTTAAGTTGAGGGCCAACAAATTATCTGACTCACACCTTTCTCAAGTGTCGCCGCAGCGACACCGCAACAGCGACGTATTTGCTCCGCTCAAAAATACGTTTTTTAAAGATGGGCCCTAACACTGGGGCCCAGGCATCGGTGAGGCGAATTTTCGACGGGAGGCCCGCTTGACATGTCACAAACATCACAAAGGCCCGAACCGAGAAATCCCGAAAAATCTCCATCAGCAAAACCGATATCCAGGGTTACATGCTTTGAGGGCTCTCAGCCTTACGAAAGAACTTTCCCCACCAGCATTTTGTGACGGTACCTGAGATCCAACTGTCGAAGCAAATGAAAGGGGGCAAGGCTGGAAGAAAAGCGGCAGTTGCAAAGTTACTAATAAACAGGGCTCTGCTGCCCCTGAACGGAGAAGCGGAAGTGAGAAAAAAACTCTTCAACTTCTCTCCCGCCGGTGAGTAATCCGATAGCTTGAGCTCTGTGACAGATCATTGCATGGCATCTGTCTGGAATCATTAGTCACATCCCGAAAACACCCAACAGCTCCGTAAAAAAATGTGACCGCCGGCTCAGGGGGGCGGGCGGAACGAAACAAGTTTGATGGATGGACCTTGCAATTGTTGGAAAGCGCACAACTGCTTGGATTTCCTCTCTTCCGTGCGACTAAGAACTCGCTAAGAACCGGGTACACTTCATCTCGGAGAAGCTGTTTATGCAGGGGATGGACGTCCGGGCTCCTCTTCTTCGGCCACTTGACCTCCTGGAGGAAGGAGCTCTGACTGCTTCGTACCTAGACTACAAGCACGTAAGACTTTGACCCAGGGTCGTTGAGACGTTTTACTTTGTTAGCTCACCCCTTCCCCTCTGGCGTGGCACTGCGTTGTGGTGCTCGACAAGCCGGCGGTTACTGTGGTTTGACTGGCCCACTAGTAGATCATCCATTGCGTACTCGTACCTTAGTTCGCGATATCTGGGCGGTGCTTCGTAAAAGGTACAAAGGCTCCGGCCAAAAGAAAAGGACCCCTTAGCTAGTGCGAAGAATGCCTTCCTACTGTAAGAATGGCCTATGGCTCTCCTTATTACAGGCCATTTCCCATTCTGAAAACACCTACATAAATACTGAAAAGGTCTTCCTATATTTTAAAAGGCCATCCGGCATTCCGAAAGGTTTTGTGATGTGATGAGCCAGGCCTTGCCTTCCCGTAACAGGACTGTGTGGAGATTCTAACAACGCATTTTCGCACGGAGAGAAGAGACCCTTTCTTTTGGCCCGAGTCTTCGTACGATATAACCACTAACAAGCCACAATATGACGAGGACGGGCAAGATGCAGCTCGAAATGGTGCCAGAAGGCATTCATGCGGGTCCACCACAGGGCGGCTCTGCTTCTTCCCAGCCAGGGGAAGCTCGAAGAAACTCAGGCAAGGACTTCCGTGCATGGGTTGCATCCACTATGCACATCCGATGAAACGGCAATCAATGTACATGCTGTAACTTCAACCAGGTACCCACCGCGCGCATGGCTGTTAGATCGGCGGCATATCGGTGTAGCATATGTACTCGTATTGTGCAACAAGCCTGTCTGTCCTGTGGAACCAGTCCCGTTCTTGCGAGAACTGACATGTCGTTGACGGTGGATTGGCAGATGTTGTAAGTAAATAAAGAATCAAGCTCGTGGCGCAAATGCTTCATGCATCCCTAAACGTGGAACAACCAAATATAACTTTGACAACGCCAAACACCAACCAGCTTGACGTTGGCGCTCAAGCCGCCGACAAGTGCACCCTGAAAATAAACTTAGCTCTCCGATTTCTGATCCTCCATTTGCGGCGAGGCGTCCGATGGCCGGTTCCACGTCCTAACATGCCCTGTCATTGCCTTGTATTAGCCTGACCCGGTTTTCTTGGCATGGATGAGTACTTGCCTGATTTGCAGCTCGTGATAATGGCATCTTGTGTAAACTCAAGCCAGCATAATGGATCGGCATCAACCGTTTTGCTCTATAAATAGCAAGAACAGTTAGCCCAGCTAGACTTCGGCCAGGTATAGACGGTGACAGTATAATTTGGCGGCTGGCGAACGGGCCGATCACTGAGGTGGGTAAAAAAAAACATGTAAAAAAACATACCAAAACAGGCGGTAGAATTGGCGTGCTCGCCCTCGACGACACTGCGTGAGGAAACACCCCCTCGCTATCTGCCTCCCCGGCGGACAAATTAGAGTCTGATCGAAGCCTGCTTATCCCCGTATTCTGTGTATCGGCCCTCTGCAGCGACACGAACCGCGAGGAGACGGATGCCCTCTGCCTAAGAGAAGCCTTTTCGCAACAGTGGCTGATTAGCCAACGCAGACACAACTAGCACTTTTACGAAAAATAGACTCACAGCTTTGGGACGATGCAGCATGCCGACACTAAAATCCCATAGGCATATCCTGCAGTCCTCGCCCACGCTGCCGAACCGGTAGTTCTTGTCGTCGCACCGCCATGGGTCGAAGGCCACCGACGTCACCCACGAGTGGTGCCCCTGACACCGCGCGATGAGAACAGACTCGGAAGGGCACCATATAGAGATGAGGTCATCCTGCCCCCCTGTGAGCACGTATTTGCCGTCTGGGGACCAGCACACGCATGTGAGGCCGCCGTAGTATGAGTAGAACAGGTCCAACAACCTAGCGATTTCACGATTAGAATGACTGGTCCGCCTTGAAGAGAGATTTGGGCACCATACTGTTCCTTCAAGTAATCAATTATTCTGAGTGACCCGTCTTCTGATACAACAGCGAGGTGCCTGTTGTCGGGCGAGAAGGCAAATGCATTTATGCGATGATTTGAAAGTTTCCACGCAGCTACTGGATTCGTCTTCTGGTTTTTGGAATGCACCGACTTGTTTACCTGGATCTGCGATAAGTGGTTGACTGCGCCGTTGGTGCCATTGGCCTCGCCGTCCGTTGGCGAGTGCTGAGACTGCTGAGGTGGCTGCTGTGGCTGCCCGCCATCTTCCTCCGCAGAGAATATGGCATCTTCCTTCTCCTTGTCATAGACCACCAGGGACCCGTCCATATGCGCCGCCATGAAGAGATGCTCCGACCCAGGTATCCATCGGATTTCGGACACAGGCGTTCCGTTGATAATACCCTACACAAGTAAGCAGATGGGCTTTCTCACCGCTATCAGACACCGGAGGTTCTCCCAAGTGCATACATTCTTGTTCAAGCGCGTGTACCGCTGCGAGATGGGGTCCCACCAGATAATCTCACCAGTTGAGAACCCCATAATGACATCAATGTGCGACAAGCTCTTGGTCAACCTGTTTACATCATGGCATAGACAGTGGGCCTTGGTGAAGAGGATTTTGGTCAGATACTCAACCTGGCCGCCGCCTCAGTTAGTGACGGTCCGAATATCACAATCGCTCTCGCGGGTCCCTCACCTTGGTCGGGGAAGCTAGGTCTATCCACTGGAAAGCCCGGTTGATATTGGCAAAGGCAAACAAGCCATCAGCCGGCCTGTCCTGAAGCTTCTTGCCAAGGGTCTCATGGACAATGACCCTAGATATAAAGGAAGAGTTGCTCTTGGTCATGTTGTTCTTGGGCTTCCGCCGCTTGTTCGCATCCTTGGTGGGGGGCGAAGCGAGCAGAGCGTTGCCCTCCCCAAAAGCCGGCGCACTGGGCGAGTGCACGGGAAGATCGGCCGAGTTCACGTTGCGCACCGCGCCTCCGACGTCGCTACTGCTCCCGCGCCCTTCCGTGGTCGACGACTTGCTCTCGTCGGGGTGCTCCTGAATGCTCTGCTGCACGCCACCGGAGCGCCAGGCGACGCGATAGAAGGCAGGCGGCAGCGGGCGCACATCGAGGCCAAGCAGCGAGAGCTTGGTGCCGGTGGTCGCCGGCTGGGGCGTGGTCGCGAGGGGGTTCGGGTTGATGACGGGGGCCTCGGAGGGGTGCGGCGGAGGGGTTGCAAGGTGCAGATCTTCCTTCAAGACGTAGAGGCCTGAAGACACGCGCACTTAGAAGGGGTCGCGGCCGGCGCACGCGCGGAGAAAAGGAGGCTCACCCTCGCCAACCAGGAACTGGTACTCGGGCCCCGAGGGGGTGGTGAGCACATTGTTCGTCTCGATCATAGGTATCACTTGGCTGGCGCCGAGAGCGGCATTGTAGGTTCCTGCCGCGGGATAGCGCGGCGGCGGAGGCAAAACACTACGGAGATCCATCAGCCACGGCGAAATGGGAGCATGGAAGGCGTGAAGCGTGGTGGGACAATTGGCTATGCTTCTTTTAGCTGGCCGGCAGACAAGTTGGACTCTTACAACATGGTGGCTTGTGGTTGCAGCGCGCTTTCCAACTGGAAGCGCGGCTGGTTGAGAACGGTGGGGGTAGTGCTGGGCTTGGCGGCGTCCCTTGGCTTGTGTCAATTCGCTGGCGATTTACGTCCAGGGCCAGCCACCGGAACGACAAGGCTCAAAGTCACAAAGGGCCAAGCAAGTTGTGGCGGGCTGGAAGTTGACGATAGTTACTAACGACGCCGGACGTTGCAAGATGCGGAAGGAGTTGACGCGGCATTGACTACGTAAATGGAGCCGCGGGACCGCGTTTAAACAGCAGGCCGGGTGCAGGGTGCAATAAGGGTGTCATCGCGCTGACTGGACTCACTGGAGCCGTTTGAAACGGGATCGGGCCTTGGAATCCGGGACGAGCGGCGAGGGGGATCTGGCTTGGTGTGGGGTACGTGAGTCGGCAATGGAACTCAACTTATAGAGGGTAAGGAAGGCAAAACAACGTGACCCGAAGCTGGCGGCGGCGCATCAGGTGGTGATAGTTAAGTCGCTCCATTCTCCCATGTATCGAAGCCCCAGTGAGCCCGCTCTTCACGGGCGGCAACATAGGTAAGGCACCTTGTGAATAGGAGACCCCCGAGATATCTTAGACTTGCCGGGTCCGTTGCCGTTTGTTAGTGTGCCGGGGAGCCAAACCGCCCAGACCGTGTTTCTTGGAGGACAGCTACACTTTGCAAGTGGGATGTCTTTTCAGCTTGCATATGTTTGATCTCAAACCCCTTTTTGAAGGTGCAAATTGATGCATCATGACGGCCCGTTGTTGAAGCTCAGCAAATCGCTTGTTGGCTGGGGTGCTGGCCAATAGCCAAGGCGCATTATAAGGCGGGGGAGCTACGAAGTACCTAGCGTCGGAAAACGCTTCTTGTGGCCAACCTCCAATTCCATCACCCCATTGACAACCTCTGCAGAGCTTCGGTGATTGACGAATATTGCCGCAGCATCATCGTTGCTCCTGCTTGCATTTCCCGTGCCCCCAACACACTCCGCCGATAAGGAAAATAATACACTCGAGGATGGCATTGCTATAAACAAGCTTGCAAGTTGCTTTGCTGGGAGAAAAATGGCTACTGGTATGATAGCAGCCACCTGTCACTAGGCCCGAGATCTATGCTGCGCGCAGGGGCTAACTGATAAAAGCGGTGCGCATCTGTGTCTGCGGCGACGAAGGGACTGGGAAGTCCAGCCTGATCGCTTCACTGGTTAAAGACGTGTTTGTTGCCAACAAGATCCAATCCGTCCTCCCTATCATCACGATCCCGCCGGACACCAGCGCGCCCGAAAATGTCACGACAACTATCGTCGACACCTCGGCACGGCCGCAAGACCGCCTTACGCTCCGCAAGGAAATACGAAAGTCGAATGTCATCCTGCTCGTATACTCGGATCACTACAGCTATGAGCGGGTAGCTCTCTTTTGGATGCCCTACTTCCGATCTCTTGGTGTCAACGTTCCCGTTGTACTTTGCGCCAACAAAGCCGATCTTACCGCCGAAGGCAGCACGGCCCAGGTCTTCGAAGAGGAGATGCTCCCCGTCATGACTGAATTTAGGGAAATCGACTCTTGCATCCGCACGAGCGCTAAGGAGCCGAGAAATGTCGTCGAGGTCTTCTACCTGTGCCAGAAGGCCGTCGTCCATCCAATTGCGCCACTGTACGACCATAAGGAGGGCCAGCTCAAACCCGCATGCGTGGAAGCGCTGCAGAGAGTGTTTTGGTTATCGGACAAGGACCAGGACGGCTATCTAAACGACCAGGAGATGCACGATTTCCAAGCCAAGGCTTTCGAGAAGCCGCTGCTTCTGGAGGAACTTGAAAACATCAAGATGACGGTGGGCAAAGCGATACCGAGCTCCGCCACCGAGAAAGGGCTTGATCTGCCGGGGTTCTTGTTTCTCAATAAGTTGTACGCAGAAAAGGGACGTCATGAGACGATCTGGGCCATCGTGCGGAAGCATCACTATACCGACAGTTTGAGCTTGGAAGATAGCTTTCTGCACCCGCGATTCGATGTTCCGGACTACGCCTCGGCAGAGCTCAGCCCTGCTGGCTATCGTTTTTTTATGGACCTGTTTTTGACGTTCGACAAGGACAACGATGGCGGGCTCAATGACCAGGAGCTGGCGGCATTGTTTGCACCCACTCCGGGGCTGCCATCCTCATGGGCCGAGACGTCCTTCCCGTCGTCAACCGTCCGGAACGATGCGGGGGACATTACGCTTCAAGGATGGCTTGCGCAGTGGAGTATGACCACGTTCCTGGAACCTAAGACTACACTAGAATACCTAGCATATCTTGGGTTCGAAGCTTCAAACGGGCGAGATCTGACCACACCGGCCCTGAAAATCACGAAAGCGAGGAAACGAAGACGTCGGCCGGGGCGAGTTGAACGTAACGTTGTTCTGTGCTACCTGGTGGGCTCTTCGGGAGCTGGTAAATCGTCACTCATTGACTCTTTTCTCAACCGCCCTTTCGATCCGCTCTACCACCCAACCATTAAGCCGCGGCGTGCTGTCAACAGTGTCGAGCTGCACGGGGGAAAGCAGTGCTACTTAATTCTCGAAGAGCTCGGAGAGCTGGAGCCGGCCATCTTGGAAAACCAGGCCAAGCTAGACGCCTGCGATATGATCTGCTACGCCTACGACTCATCCGAGCCCGACTCGTTTTCTCACATTGTCGAATTGCGGAAGCGCTACCCACAACTGGATGAATTGCCCGCTATCTACACTGCACTCAAGGCAGACCGTGACAAGACAACACAACGAAGCGAATTGCAACCAGACGCTTACACTGCGGCGATCAATATGAACTCACCCTTGCATGTCAGTGTCACTTGGAATAGCATCAGCGAGTTGTTTGTAGCACTTGCAGAGGCCGCAACCAATCCCAGTACGGCGTTCCCCAAGAGTGACGAGCCACCGCCTGATAGAACCGGTCTCTATCTGGCGCTAACCGCCACAACATGCGCTGCCCTCGCTGCATTCATGATCTGGAGGCGTTCTACGAACTCAGCCTGATGCACTCGGATTGTTTCAACCCCCACAGGACTCCCTATGGGTGAGAAGGGCGGTATGAGAGGCAACGGAGCCCAAGAAGGGGAGGCGGGAGAGAGGAGAAACGCATACATCGGAGTCTGATTTGGTTTCATAAGCACCAGCCAGGGGAGGGAGAGGTGACTGCTTTTCATTCAAACCCCCTTTTGCCATGTTCTTTTCGCCCATTACACCAGCGACGAGGAGAGAGAGATGATACCCCCAGCTCCATACATATACACACACACAAGTACTCGTTTAGTGTTTAATCGTAGCTATTAATACGCATTGTTGCGCTCTTGTCACGTTTGGATATATTTTCAAATACTTCGCCGAAGGATGGTAAGCTGCTGTCTGGTGTGCTCCGCATCCCCTATATTAAGCGTGGAATCCCGGGCCATGAGGCCGTTTTCAGATCCATATCCGCTCTCTTTGGTATTGAGAAATAGACTGCGCCGTAAATACACTCGCCGCCCTTCTGCATGCGCGAGAATTACCAGACCTGTAAGAGCGAGAACGAAACCAACTAGGCAGCACGCTATCCCGCAAACACGGGGAACAACGGTGTACAGCTTTGGGGAGAATCGCCCCGTCCGCGGAAGGCCGTAACTCAACTCAGCCGCCAGCCGCTCCGTCATGCTCATAGATACTCTTATCTCTTTGGCATCCCTGGTTTATCCGCCTTGTCGCGTTCTAAGCTCTTCGGTAACAAAACGATCAGGTAAGATCAATGGCGTCCCAAAATCCCATCTTACACTCTATAAAAGCAGAAAGCCACATAGAAGCTCGCTGCCTCCATCTCTTCAGGCGATACTAGCAACGCACCGCCGTGACGCTCCCGAACGCCCATACGCTCGCTCAACGGCCCAAGCTCTCTGTCGTCTTTCTCTGTCTCCCACACGTCGCGGAACGACTTGTGGTACTGCAGCTCAAGATTGTAGTCCTCGGCTAGGGCGCGGAAAGCCTCCCAAGGGACGACATACTCGGGTACCTCCTCGACGGCCTCGTGCAGGAAGAAGTTGTATTTCCAGCCGAACGGCGGGCGGAAGATGCCATCGGCAGGGGTTTTGCCGGGGAACCGCACACGGTAGATTTCATTGCCCCATTGTGCTGTCTCTTCTTCGACCTCACCCTCCTCCTCTTCAACCTCGCCGTCCTCTTGCTCGGGCTTCTCTGCTTCGGCGTCGTCCTTGCTGGTATCCCCTCCGGCAGCAGCAGTTTCGGCCTTTTCTTTGGCCTTCTTCTCTTGTTTCTCTTGGAGTTCCTGGTTAAACTTTTCAACACGGGAGCCAATGACGTCGGAGTTTGGGATGCAGCCGATGAAACGACCGCCCTTTCTAAGGGCACCAGCAACGTTTTTGAGCATCTGGCGCGCCTTTTGCTCGGTCTCAAATGCGTAGTGCATGCAGAACATCATACTGACCACATCAAACCCTCTGTGCTCGGCGATGGTAGATGAGGTGAAGCCGACCTGTCGCACAATGTCGAGATCCCCAATCGTTTCGCCAAAGCAATCCTTGGTATGGAAGCGCGTGTCGAACAGCCGCGGTTGTGGCCGCCTCCCGTAGCCCCCACGGCCTCCACCCCTTCCACCGTGCCCGCCGCGGCTTGCCATACTGCGGTATCGCTCCCGCGCTTGATCGATCGACACATCGGCAGGGTCTAGGCCCACATACAGCTCAACCTGCTGCGGCGCCTGCTGCCACTTTCCTAGGTCGCCTCCCTTACCGCATCCGATGTCGAGCACGAGTAACTTCTTGTCGGAATGGGTACCACGCTCAAGTGCGCCAGGGGTGTAATCCTCGTCTGGGGCGAATTTCTGGATAATGCAGCTTTTTACCCAGTTGTTGAATGATCGTAAGCCCTTGATGCGACTATCCGTCTTTCGCCAATCGCGCCCTCGCTCCGGCACCGCGTTATAGTGTGCGCGCACGACATCATTAATAGCACCGCGGCGCGGATCAGCAGCGGGTGTCTCCTGCTCAGTGGCACGCTCGCGTTCGATGGCCAGTTGTCGAGCTTTCTCGCGATCAGCATCGGTGATGCGCGATCGCTGGCCGGGCCGTTTCTGTCTGCGCGGGGCGTCTCCGCCCGGAGAAGTAGATCGCTGGCGCTTCTTCGCAGGCGCTAGCTTTTTGGCGTCAAAGGGTTGGGGAAGGGCGTCCTCTTCGTCATTGTTGGTTGTACGAGGACGCGGCTTGGAGGAAGAGGCTGAGGAGGAACCTTGCTGGTGCCTCCCACGAGAAGGAGGGGATGAAGACTCGATTTCGCCGTCGTCGCGGTTGTCACGATCGTTGTAGCCAGCCATGGCAGTTGGCGCGTTCAAAGAAGGAGAGGATGGTTTGTTGCGGCCGATTAAAAGCAGAAGTCGTTTCCAAATAAAATGTCGGCGACGCAAGTGTCATATCATGTCGTTGAGACGGCGGCCTTCGATTTGAATGAAGCCAGAAGATTGAAAGGCAGTGTTGCCGAAGAAAGAGCAAATACGGAGGCGAATAGGTAGATTTGTGTCAAAATCAAAATTGTCAAAGCGCCAGCGCAAATTTTGCCCCAAACTGATTTTTTACCCCACCACCTTCTCTTCCACCCACACCTAAGGCGTGGAATTGTTTTCTCCTCGTTCAACCAGCCACACTTCCCCCACGCAACTTCTCACTGCGATCTTCACCAGCCACTGCAGGCCAGTTTTACCTTCCCGCCTGTCGCAGGTCGCGACATTTGACCTTAATTGTGCTTAATTACTAGCAATTAAGTCGCTGCGCTGCTTTTAACAACTAAACGCGCCATCCTATTTTGAGAGGCACACATTTGCTACTGTAATATATTATCCCGTGCGAATCGTTATAATGGTTTTCGACTCGTTAGACCTGGAGTCTAAGTTTAAGAAATGGTTTGTAAAGCTAAAGGCTAATGATTAAAAGCTTATAGATATAATTGATTAGGATGTGGATAACATTAATAAGGTAGTTATTATAAAGGACGTCTTAAAGAAAATCTGGTTATAAGGAGATAACTGGGTGTTAAACTATTTAGCTTTAAAGAAGGTGAGTGAGAATGAATGTATTTAAGATAGCAGCTGTTAATATAATTATAATGATAGGAAATTATTTTCTTTTAAATACCTTAAAAGTACTTAAAAAAGAAGGAATTAATTTTAGGTAATGTAGAGATTAAGGATTAATAGTTTATAATAGGTATTATATACGTAATTTTTAAGGAGTAAGATAAGAGTATAAGAATATACATTACTTATAAGTTAGATAATTATTCTAGCTTAAGTAAATATTATTATATCCTGACTGATATAAGTATAGGTAAAGGAGTATATATAAACTGTTATATTAAAGGTATAATTATATTATATAAGTATTATTACAGTAAGTCTTAATTATAATCACTTAAAATTAGATAAGGCTAACTAATATAAATAATTATAAATAAGAAGAAGTTTAAGGAAGAGTTTAATAAATTCTATAAGTTTCAGTTACTAATAAAGAGTAAGCTAGTAAAAGTTAAGATCTAGGAACTTAAAAAGCTTTTTTTTAAGTTACAGTGTAAGAAGTGTTAATGGGAGTAGCTTTTTAACCTTAAGGGTTATATAATAAAGCGATAAAAGATTAGTTAAGGGATATATTATGTAAATAATAATCTGGAATATAATAGTATTATTAGATATAAATATCTTAAGATATTCTTAATATTATAAATATAAGTTAAATGGGAAACATTAGATAATAGTAAACAGTAATTAGGTTTATTTACATAGGAGCTAATGTAATTAATATAATAAAAACTTAATTAATAGTAATTCTATTTTTAACTTAATAATTCCTTCTAACTTAATTTAACTTTAGGGTCTTAATTACAGTTATATTAATATACGTTATACAGCCTTTATCGATATTAAACTTAGTTATACGTTTATAAAATGCACAGTATAATCTAGTAAGGCGCTTATATAACTGTAACTGAGGTTAAAACCCGTTACACCTGTGCTTATTATTATTATTATTATTATTATTTCCTACACTGATATGCCTGCAGGCGCGCCAGTCCTTTTACTGCTATGTATAAAGGAAACCGTGCCGTATAGGCTGGATAAAAACCTTTGTCAACTCCTTCGAAGCCATTAACTATGTGAGTCCATCTTATTATAAACGAACGGAGGCCCTTATCAGCCTCTGGCCCTATTAGCCCTCCTCTTCTGTTTCCAGCTTTAGCCGTCTGGTTAGTCTGTACTTTAGTAACCGGCCAGAGTCCATTAGCCAGTTAAGGACCTTCTAAATAAGCCTTCCGCTCTGGGCGTTTGCTACCTGTAATACGGCCTGTAAGTCCCTTTATAATCAAATCTCTTAGTGGTCCCACGGCCTTTATAACGGTGGGTTAAAGCACTAAACCACTAAGTGCTCCACTATTTCCCTACCTTCCTTACATTTATAATAGGGAGTACGGACCTTTAGAACCTTTACTTTAAATAGGTAGTCCCTAAGGCCTATATCCCCTATTTAAGTTTAGGAAAGGAGGTTACTCTAGGCCTTTATAAGGCCCTTATGTCGCTTTAAGGCCTTATTAGTAAATAAAAGGGAAGGGGGGTCTCTGTTTACCAGCCTTTCTACTGGCTGGCCAGTTCTTTAACTCTTTTATTAGGCCTGTTAGGTTAATTTTATAACTTCGTCTGTTTTTAACTTTTTATTCTTTTTTTCCCCTGTTTTCTACCTTTAGCTGGCTTACTAGGTTACTGTAATTACGGCCTATTTAATAGGTGTTAGGCTTTATAGTCCTTATTAAGGCCTCTGTCCCTAGTTTCTTATTTTCCTTTTAAACTACTGGCTGATTCTATTACAGGCTTTTATAATTAAGTGTGCTATTAAAGCTTATTTGGTTTCTGGCCTTTTTCTAGTTTATAAAGCTTTCTCTTATAACTGGTTTTTAAAGTCGGCTAGTTGTTTGTTAAGGTAAAGGTTTAGTGGTGGGATTTAGGCCTCTGTTTCTAAACACCTTACAGGGGCTGTTTAGTAAGCTTTAACTATAATATAGAGGCTCCTATTCTAGGCCTTTAATAGGGCTTTTATTAGTCCTTTTAGCTTGCTGGTACCTCTTAAGGCCGTTAACTGGTGGAAGCTAGAAACCCTGTAGGTTATAGTGCTGCGGATACACTTAGTATAAACCTTCCTGGCACAGGTAAGGCTTAGGCCTTATGTTTTGGCTGTGATCCTTAATAGTGTAAAGTCTTAAGTCTTTAACTTCTGTTTAACTGTTTAGTAGTGGGCTTTTTACAATAGTTTCCAGTTTAGCCAGACCCTTAAGAACTAGGCCGAGCTTACTGGTTTAATTAAGCTGTAACCCTCCTGGCCCCCTATGTTAGTGAGAGTTATAGGGTTCTTTTATTACCTTTAGCCTTTGTTAAAGTGGATTAGTTTGCACTTTTAGGCTGTGAAAGCCATCCTGTAAGTGCTTACCTACTGTAAGTATGTTTTCTAAGCTTTCTCCAGTTACTTAGTGTTAGCTTTAAGGCTTTTTCTAAATATTAACAGGTTTATATTATCGGTAAAGCCTATTATACTAATAAGTGGGTGGTCCTCTTTTAAAGCTTTATATAACAAGGTTATATAAAGGATAAAGAGAATAAGGGATAGTGGGGAGCCTTAAGGTACCCCTATGGTTACTGGAATATCCTCTATTTTCTAGTTATTAAAGTGGAGGATTGCGACTTTATTACTTAACTAAGCCTGTACTTACAGTACTATCTACTATGGGAAGCCTTATTACCGGAGGGTAAATAGTAGCCGTTTGTGGTTAACGGTATTAAACGCTCCTGTAATATCTAATTGTAGGAGGGAGGCTGCTACCTTCTGTTTTTAAGCCTCCTGGACTTATGTAATTATTAACCATACGGCTAGTTTAGTAAACTGATGCTCTTTGTTACTTATCTATTTAACTGGTAGTAAGCTGTAGGTTTTTATAGCCTTTATAACCCTTTAAGTAACTAGAGCCTTTATTACCTTCCTAACAGTAAGTAAGAGGGCTATTAGTCTGTAGCCTCTTAGGGTCTGGTAGGTTTTTAGGGTTTTTCCTGGCTTTTATAAAACTACTGTCTTTACCCTCTTAAACCTCTTAGGGAACCACTTAAGTTATAGGCACGCCTCTATAAACACTGTTAGTACCTTAAATAACGGCTGGCTATAGGCTTTTAATAGGCCTGTAGGTAGGTGGTCTTCACCTGGAGCCTTCTAGGGGCTAATCTTTGATAGGACGGCTTTAATCTCCTTTACTGTAACCTTTTTCTTTATATTAAACTTCGGCTCCCACTCTTTTAATAGGTCTAGGTCCTGTATGTTAGAAAGGTTAGCCTCTAGGTAGGGGAAAAACCTCCCTGTTAGGGCTTTAGCTTTTTTATAGTGTGTAAAGAGGTCTGGGTGGCTTAGGGGGCTTATAAAGGCAGGTAGTTTTAGGGGGTCTGGGGGGTTAAAGCTTTTATAGCGGGCTTACTGTTTAAGGCTTTAAAGTAGGTTTTGGCGATGGGTGGCTTTTTAAAGTGTTAGCCTCCAGGCCTTTGTTTTTTCCTTGTTAATGGCTGCTTTAAAGGCCTGTAGGCTTTGGTGTAGCCTCTTTTTGTTGTATGTTGTTAGGGTTGTTCTGAACTCCCTTTTGGCTCTCCTGGCCTCCCTTTAGGCCTCCTGTACCGCCACTGACCACTATAGGGACCTTTAACCCCTGTTAGTTTTCTTTTAGGGGGTGGCTGTTTTAATTATCCTTTATAACTCTTTAATTAGTTATTTAAAGGCCTCTTCTAGGCCCTCTCGCTCCCTGATACGGGCTTAAAGGCCTTATGGCCCTGTGTCTCCTAGTTTTATCGTTACTGGGAGGAGGGCTACTTTAACCTTTACCTGGCTCTGATTTATTATCTTTTAATTCCATCCCTTTAACTTAGCTTGTTATAGTGGTAATCTACTTATGTAAACCTCCAGTACCTGTAGGTAATGGTCTGACTTCCCTTTATACTTTAGGCTGTAATAAGCTGTTTAGAGGCTAGTTGTTACTTAGAAGTGGTTAATAGTTAAAACTTGTCCCTGCTGGGCTCTTTAAGGTGTTTTAATTATAATGTTAGCTGGGGTTTAGAGGTTAAGGTTTTACTGTAGGGCTAGTTTTAATAAGGCCTTAGCCTTCCTTTTATATTAGTTATGTTGGTCTTACTGTAGATGGTGGAGGTTAAAGTTCCCTGTTAGCACTGTTAGGTGGGCTAGGGCTTGCTGGTTTAAAAGACCTTGTAAAAGAGCCTTATCCTCTTAAGGGTTGTAGATTGACTAAAGCTCTAACCCCCTGTCCCTTATCTTTGGGAACTATATCTTACAGTAATTACCTGTAGCTTTATACTCCCATTACCTAACTTTAAACCTTTAACTGATAAATATAGCTGTATTACCTTTTTATGAGTGAATAAGGTGGTATTTTAAGCCTTTAGGGCAGTAGGTTGATTTGGTTTGCTAGTTAATTTAAGGCTCTTGTATTATAAGGAGGTTTTACTGTGCCTCTTTTAACAGGGCCTTAAGTGCCTTTTTATTACCTTTAATGTTTTAAAGTAGGATTTTAATCTTTATTAATATCTATCTTAGTAGTCTTTAGGGTTTAGGTAGGCTAGGTAGGCTGGGTAGGCTGGGTAGGTTGGCTGGTGTTTAGTGTGGGTCCTTTTAGGCTAAGGCTGATACGGCTTTAAAAGGGGTCTTTACCTGTTACTGAAATTAATATTGGCTGGCCCTGTTATAATAGCTGGGGTCTTTTTATTTTAACCTTTTAAAAGCCATCTTTATCTTTATATAGCTAGGCTCTTTTAAAGGTGAATGCTGGCCTTAAAAGGGGGCCAGTTACTCTAGTTATTATCTTTACTGCTGGTCTTAGTTTAAAAGTCCTTAGTTGGTGTTAGTAGGCCTCCTTAGCTTCCTTTCTGGCTTTAATCCTTCCTAGGCACTCCTTGGTTTAGGCTGTGTGGGCTCCTCTGTAATAAGGGTACCTGTATGGCGTTTAGCCCCCCTAGGTAAGGTAAAGGGCCTCCTTAGCCCTCCCTCCCTCCTTGTAGGCCCCTGTACTATATCTTTTATATAAGGCTTCCTTATGGTAATGCCTTTATATGTGGCTTTATTTCTAGTATTTAAAGTACTGTTTTAGCTTTAAGGGGGTTTAGTACGGCTTACAGTTTAGTATTTGAGTATTTTAAATTATACCTTATTTACAGGCCCTTTAGGCCTTTTCTTAGCTTTTTATTATAATTAGTATAGTGGCTCTGGTAAACTCTTAGTTATGTAGGAGCTGGAACTTAACTTTATTAACGGTTTTAAGGCTGATATTAGTGCTGAAGGCTTCCTTTATAGTGTTCTGTAGGTTGGTTTGCTTTAATCCTTTTATTAAAACTGTAAAAATCTTATAAGCTTCCTTAACCTACTTTTTAAAGGCTTGCTGGATCTACTGGTTGTTCTGGTTATATTACTCTTTAATAGTGGGGTTATTAAAGGTGACTATTATATCTCTATTTAGTAGCTTCCGGGTTATAATGGCTCCTTTCTTTGTTAAGGTTTGGTTAATGGCTTGGATAATTTTAGCTGGGGTTTGCTTAGCTAGGTCGGCTGGTATGTCGGCTTTGTGGATTAATATCTCTTAGTTAATCCTTTAGGGGATGGTCTTTGTTATTTAGTTTAGTTAGGTTGATATGGGGTTTCCGCTAGTTACTGTTACTTATAACCAGGCCTGTAGGTTCTGGCCAGGGCTTACAGTGGTTTGAACCGCTTCTGTGACTACCTTTTGTAGGTGGGTTACTGTGAGTACCTCTGGGTTGTGGCTTTTGTTTTCCAGGGCTGTAAACAGTGCCTGTAGTTCCTTTGTAAGGCCCTGTGCTGTGCCTTGGCTTCCGGTAGGCATTAGAGTTATTAGGCTGTTAAGGAGGCCTTTAAGTGCCTCTGTCCGGGGGGGTGTAGGCTCTATGCCTCCTGCCGCTGTAT
>Ga0247760_1000257_pt1 | contig 59848 bp, 26 predicted proteins | sample UWRJL171409R4_FD_179936 | JGI IMG/M metagenome (GOLD analysis project Ga0247760, IMG submission 179936) | Plant litter microbial communities from Arlington Agricultural Research Station in Wisconsin, United States - UWRJ-L171-409R-4 | ecosystem: Environmental > Terrestrial > Plant litter >... | reverse complement strand
CGGTGATGGAGAACCAAGGCCCTTCCTTCATTGCCACGAAGACAATCGGGTTGGCGATCATAGCACCGGCCATGAGCGAGGCACCGAGATAGAAAAAGACAGTCGCTCGCTGGGCTTCGCTTGAAATGTCGGCCGCGATTGTGTAAACCATGGCCGAGAAGATGGCCTCGCCGCCGCCCACAAATTGAAACAGACTGCTGAGCCAAATTGCCCTGGGAGGAAAAACGTCCGGCATGGCGCAGACGAGGGCCCCAAAGCTCTCGGTCAACGCGATGCCCGTCAACGCCAGCCCCAACACCAAAGCGCGCCCGTACCTGTCTGCCACGGCGCCGTAGGGAACACTGGCGATGATGCTTACCAGCAGCGAGAAGCTTGTGTGCCAACCTCTTATCAGGCTAAGCTCGCTCTGGACGTCCCTGTCCTTGCACGCCGCATCGTCATGGCTGACGTCGGGTCCGTGAATGCGACGACAAATGATTGTCTCTTGGATGTCGATGATGGGCGTGGAGACAAGAGTACCCCCGATTGCTAGGGTGATCAGTAGGCTGAAACAGAGTGTGAGGATAGCCAGACGCTTGGCATTGGAAAGCGGAGCGGGGGTTGTTATTGGTAGATCGGCTTGTTCCCGTTCATGAATGGGCGAAAGCAGCGGAGTTTGCTCGTTGATAGGAGCTGTTGGCATTTTGGCGTGGGCGTTTGCCGCCTGATGTTGCGACAAATTTCGGTGTATGTTGTCGATCGGTTGAAGAAGAAATTTGAAATGAGGAACCATTGCTTGGTACCGCCGCTTAGTTATACATTGAAGCTGGGCAAACAACAATGCCGACGGACGGGAAGAGCCGAGGTCGTGCCTGATTGATGCATGACCTGCCGATTGGGGACACACACCCGCGCATGCCGGGCCGTGTGCGGCACTGTGAGAATGGCAGGACCGCGGCGTTCTAATTCTTGTAAACAAACCTAGCTCAATGAAAGCGATGGGCAGATAAGGAGTTGTGAAGTGGTGATTTCTCCAAACAGAGGCGTTCTGCAGCACCCAGGTGCCTCGATTCTAACTCCAGTGGATTGTCTCCACCGCGACATCTTGTACTGGTGTCCTGTCTCTCCTATGCATCCAGTCAAACAGCTCGATATTCGAAACATTGTCCATTGTGCCCTAGAATCCGTACGTGAGTTCCCGTGAAATCGCATGTTGGACGTCAGCAGGATTGAATGGAGACTTACCGGGAGAGTTAATGTCTGGCGGGACGAGGCTTCCCTCAACACATCCATGAGAGGCATAGCATAAATCATATCGGGAGCGCCCAAGCGACAATCTGGTAGCATGTCTTGAGACCATCCTTGGTCTCCTGCATGATCTATGCGCCGATATCGCGAGGATGCAGTTCTAAAGTGAAAAGAAAAACCAGCTTGCGGCACCCGAATGGCACAAAAGAGAACTCACCGGAGCCAGGTAACAGCTGAAATCGGCCGGCTCTTCTCGAGCCCACTGACGCGCCTTTGTCCAGTAAAGTACAGCGCGGAAGGGAACCCAAATTAGCCGCCATGGCCACCAACAAGATGCTCCCTACCGCAGCCTCCGTTTCGGATAGCTCGACTGGCTCTCCGGATCTCAGCGCGTCTTAGTGCGCGGGAAGTCCGCTTAGTCCTTCAACTTTATCAGAGCCCAATTCAGCCCCCCCTACATGGTGGCTCGCCAGTTCAGGTCAATCGGGCGATCCCCCACCATCAAGTTCTCCTGGATGGAGCCGGGAAACCATGCAAAATCTGTTGGGGCTGTCTCGGCAGGAAATGCGTGATATGAAACAAAAGTCACCGGTGATCCTCCTCCAACCTCACAAGATTGCAACAGCGTTGACCCCATACTCTTCTTCAAAGGTAAGCGGAGGGGTGGGAGGCCTGGCGGTTGGCCTTGGAGAAAACCACGAGACACTTGCCAGGTCGGGGAACCAACGACATCTTCTCCCAGCCTTTGGGGTCGCAATGGTGTCTACCTCAGAAGCCCGTCGCTCCTCAACCTTGCTTTTGAAGGCCTCCCCGTTCATGATGTCATGAACAAAGCCGTTGCCAATGACACTGTAGCGTGGTGTTGACCCGGCTCCCGCTCCAGCGGCCTCTTGGACTCGTCTGAGTATGAAGGGTGCCGGAGAGCCCAACAGCACGTGGACTTCATCGCCCACTCTCGCATATTCTGGTGCCAAGCCCAGCATTCCGTCTTCGGTGACGAACAGACAGCGATGCCATAGACAAACAAATACATGGTACACAGTCTTGGAATAGTTTGACATCAAGGTGGCGAATGTATCGAGACTGAGCTGGATGTCAGTTGCAAAGGCTCTGGCCAAGAATGGTAAGCGCTGCGTCTGCAAGAGAAGGTTCCAGTGCCCTCGCAGCTCGGAATAATCCTCAGCAGTGGGCTTGCGGTACGACAGGGTGGCCGTATCATCCACCTCGATCAAGTCGTTGACCATGGTCTTCCAGAAGGTATCCAACAGGGTGCCGGGGGCGGGTGGTTGCTCAGGCCAGTCGGAGCCGATGCCCACCATCGTCATCCACTGTCGAAATACATCCGGAGCATTGTACCAGTTCTCTAGGGAATCGCACATCGGTCCGATCTTGGCGATCTTGCCAACCAAGAGAGACTGGGCCGAGAGAACCCCGTCTTCGCTGATCTTCAAAATGGATGGGTCCTGGTTGAAGCGTCCCGATGTTCGATGGTGGGAATACATGACCAATCTGCGGTTTTCCACCATGACCCACTGCGACGGCACCGAGCAGAAAGATGCATCAGAAACCCATGTCGGGAGGTCCTCTGTTGAAGCTGGCTGTTCTGCGGTGTCGATCGGAGAGGGCTGTGGCCGAAACAGTCTCTCGCCCAAGAGGACCTCAGGTCCGCCTCGCTCTTCAACGCATCTGAACATAGCCTCAGTCACAGCCTCTTGCAATGATACTACATAGTTGGGTATCAAAGGGTCACGTCCCCCCGATTCCTTAACGAGGCCGAGGAGCCCATAGAACAGGTCTCGTTTCTCGGTTGCCTGTGATGCGTAGAACTGCCTCCGAGCTGGAAGAGACTGAGAGAGTTGCCACCCTTACATGTTTCGCGGGTCGTTATCATCGGGTCCACCAGCTCTTGCAAAGTCAAGAGGGGGCCGAAGGCCGCGGCACGGAGGCTCATTCGGTGCGACTTGCAGCAGGTTGCAGCGTGCGTCTTGGGCATGTCGACGGCACCCTTAAGATCTTGGTACGGAAGCTCCTCAGATCCCCAGAGGAACTTGATACTAGGAGGGAGCACTAGCTCTTGAACGACCCAGATCCGTCGCCACCATGGAAGGTTAAGGAGCTTGGCCAGAGCTTCGAAGTGAGCCTCGTACTCGGTGGTGATATCTGTGCGCGCACCCTCGATAGCTAAGAAGCATGGGAGTTCCGGCAAGTGCTTGTCGATGCTCAGGACCCCCAATAGCTCGCGGACCCTTGACGTTGTAGCCGAGCCCATGTCAGACGTCGGATAGTCAGCTAGGATGTCGGACGGCGCATAGTTAGAGGTTCCGAGGCTCTCCCCCAGCCAGATGGTGCAATGTGAGCATTTCTCGTAGATAGCCCCCATCATGGCCACTTGCTGCAACTTTTCTTCGCCGTCTTTCTGGTTGATGCAGATCGCGTCAATCCATAGCACGCGAGGAGCCGAAGAGTAGCGCAGGCGTCGCAGAGCTAGCCACAGGTTCTTGGTAACATAAAAGGCATAGCCGTCGAGCTGAATGGTCTTTAGGTTAGCCGGATTACCTCACACGTACCAGAGGGCTTCGTAGCTCGGATCGGTGTCGAAGCGGGCGATTTCGATGGTGCATACGATGTCATCGGTCCAACAGCCTGGACGCAATGTGACCAACCGGATGTGGGTCGGCGTCTTGTCCAGCGGGGTGTATTGATAACCGTCAGGCTCTCCATTGCTTGCATCTTGAGGTGTGGCGTCCCTGGACTTGGTGCTGTTGAATAGCTGCCCAGCGCTCATGACGATATATGCGGAACGGGCGTCTCACTGTTAAAATTGATTGTAAAGAAGCGAAGTGACGCAGCTGCGGTTGCGTGAGACGTTGGTCGAGACCGGCAGTCATATATCTTGAAGAAGCCCCCACATGCATGTCCTCACGGGTATGGTGAGCCTTGACGGAGCAAATAGGCTCTGAATCTAGGATGCAGAGCATCTCACCCGCTGTTGGAAGAGCCATATCGAATGAAATGCACTGAACCAAGCCCCACTGTTGCACTGGCGGTTTCTTCCGCTTAGCAGCGGCGTGGCGGCTTTCTTTTGAATCTTGTCATTTTGATAAAGTTGCTGACGGGAACCCGATGTGTATTGACAGGCCTATATGGCTGCTGAGCATGCGTTGGGTTGAAAGGCGGGGGTTGCCGTGAGTGCATGTCTCAGAGTCCGACTAATCTTTTGTCCGCCGGTGATCATCCCGCCAACATTTGGTTGGTGACTGCAGGTGTCGTCAGGCTGTTACAGGTGCACATAGAACTGGCAACAGCATGCATGGCGCAGAGGGACGATCCTCATCTGTCCCAGGCTGAGGGATAATAAAAGGCATCTGTTAAACGGGCACCCTCTTTTCTTTTTCTTAGGCGGGTATCCCCCCAATCAGGGTTAGGGATACACATAAGTAAAATATCTCCCGTGTTTTCCACACGCTTTAATCCTGTCCGGAGGACATTTTTGTTCTGGACCCCCTGCAAAATTACTCCTATAATTACTCCTATAAGAGGAACACATAATACTACGTTATTTACTATAATTAACCAGAGGTGCTGTAATTTGACAACTCCCGCATCCAAATGCACCATCCCCATCCCGTCCCTTTGCTTTTACCTCGTTATCCCCCGTCAACGATTCTCAACGCCTACACCCCCCGCCTCAACGTGACACTCGTCCACATATTCCGCTGCATAAACAACGCATAGTTCATGCTGTCCCACGGTTTTGTCGGATCCACGACCTGAAAATCAAAGTGTCGAAGCAACTGTGTCTCGTCAGCAATCATCCCACAAAACACACCACACTCAACATAAACACCGCCATCAATGCCAAAAACATACCTCAACAAAAACCTTGTTCAGCTCCATAAACGCCACATACCTCCCCGCACACCCAAACCTGCCATACCCAAACACCAAGTCCACCGTCCTCCTCATCTCCGCAACCTTCTCCTTCTCTCTCCCCTTCCATTCCAACTCCTCGACTCCAGCACCGGTCCCTGCCCGCCATCTACTAGGCAACCACCGCTCCGGGCGAAACACATCCGCGTCCTCGCCAAACACACTCTTCAGCCTCGTAAACGTGGTATAACTCGGCGCAATCCTCGTGCCGCCGGGGACGAACCGTCCATCAATGGTGTCTCCCTCGGGAGGGACAAGTTTGAACGGGAAGCCATTGAACGGGTGGTGATACCGCAGCCCTTCGAAAATGACAGCCTGTAGGTAAGGCAGATGCGCGAGCGACTCGGCAGACGTGACAGGGGCTGAGATTTTGCCGCTACGGATGGCGAGGTCGATTTCGGACTGCAGGGCGGTGTAGATGCGGGGGGTGGTGATGATGTAGAGCATTGTGGCGCGGATGGCGGTGGCGGTGGTGTCGGAGCCGGCCAGGACTTGGAGGATGGCTTCGTTGTTGCATTGTTTTTCGGTGAGGCCGTGGGCGATGAAGGAGGAGAGCATGTCGTTTTGGGGTTTGGCGTCGGGGAGGAAGCGTTTGGCGACGATGGCGCGGGTGATGCTGGTTGGGGTCAGTGGCTGGTGGTTTGGGTGAGGGGTGAGGGGGGGAGGGGGATAAGTACGGTAGGACTTTGAAGATGCCCTTTGCGTTGTCGCCGTCCGGCGTCATTAGTTTTATAAGCCATTCCCTCCTGGCGATGGTGGCGAGGTACGGCACAGTTGACACGCACAGCATCGGGGGCACCATCTCCTCGAGCATTTCCAGGTGTCCGTACTGGTCTGTCTCGGTCCGGATAAAGCCAAAGTCCTTGGCAAAGGCAATCTTCATGATCGAATCCAGCGTAAAGAACTGCGACATCCTCGCAAGATCGAGATGCGGCTTCTGTGCTGTGGCCGTGTCTGACGAATCAGCCGCGTATTTTGTGCGGATTTTGTCGACCATGGTCGCAATAACGCCGTCGATGTCGGCCTCAAGGCCCGGCACGTCCTTGCCATTGTACCCTGCCGATGTCTGGGCCTTGATCCTGTCGTGCTCGGCCGTGTCAAGCAGACTGAACATGGAGTCCTCGCCGGGGACGAGCTGATTGAGCGAATACCAGTTGGAGCGTGTGTAGCGGGAGCGGACAGCGTTCATTCGCCGAATCACCTCCGGATCCGACGTGAGAAGCTCATTGGGGCCGATGCGCGTGGTGCCGTGCTTCTCGACGACCGGTTTCAGCAGCTCGCCATGGCGCCCGCTCAGCAGGACCCGGAGAATCCAGATGTACGAGAAGCTAGCGGAGAGGGGACCCTTGAAGGCGCGGAGACGCCGCCAGGCGAAGATCGAAGAAATGACATAATATGAGACAGACAGCACCGCAGAGCCCAGAAGAAGTAATGGTATTGACGTCATTGAGGTTTTTCTTTGAGTTTTGAGGATAAAGCGATAGCAGGGTAGGAACGAGGCGAGGAAGCGGGGGCTCTCACCCGCACACCTCGACCCAAGGGCCCGGCCGTGGGAGCCTACGCCCCGCGGCATGCAACATGATAGTCAGCAGAACGCCGATTGCAGGCTAAGGCAAGTCCAGATAACGGTCCGCTATCTCTCTGTGTGGCCAACAAGGTGAGGGCGTGAGGGCCTGCCGGGGCTAGCTTTCGACTGCAGGATCGCCAAGCGTTCAGGTCGGCTGTCAGTGGTGGATGCAGGGAAGTTCACGCAAGTCTAACTGCAATTGTTGCCGTGCATCAATGGATCGGACAGCCCCCACTCTCCTGTCGCCCAAGACGAATCAACTCCTACCCTTCATATCCTCCGCCCAGCCACCGAGGGCCATGACGGAGCACCACGAAGGCCCGTACCTCATCAGACCGCCCCCAATACGTCCGTACGACGACGGTATTCCCATCCTTCTTTCCGGCTGTCGCCCGGAATCCCGGTGGGTGTGCCGCGCACTTGCCCGAGTGTTACTTTTGTCGCACCCACCATTGACGTGACAGTCTCCCCACTTGCCGAGCAGCTACGATATTCGTTCTGGGCACTGCATGCGCCATCAACCGTGAAGACATTATGGCACCAACAAGTATCTTCCATACAAGCTTCCTTGCGATTCGGTCCGAACAATCCATCGGGGTATCGGCCCTCAGCGGCTCGATATTTGTTCCCGATCACCAAGAGTCGATCATCATCCGGATATCTAAGGTACCTAGGTAGGTAGGTACTCAGTGAGTCAGCCGCGGCATCGAGTCCATCCACCCCTTAAAAGCGTAGGTAGCATTCAGCGGTAGAAGTTCTCTGACGACAGCTTATTCCTTCTCATCTTCATGTTACGCCAGGTACCGCGATAGACTGGTGGCAGCAATTGTGTGAGTGCTGATTAAGGATTGGGAGTGGTGGGACTCAGAAGGAGTCACGGTCACGGGCACGGGGATGATGGATGACGGGTGTGTTTTGCAGTTGCAAAAAGAAGAAACATAAAAGAAATTCGCGGCCGTTATGGCCAAATTGTACGCTTGTCCCTTTCCCAGCTTTGTATGCCTTATCAGAACCTTAATGCTGCTAGAAATTGAAACTAACTTTGTGAAGGCATGCATGCCAGCGGCGCGCAGCGTAGGTTCGATCGATGTGGTTTGTTGAGCGCATCGCCAGATCGGATGTTGCAATTTTCGCATCGAATGTTCCCATCGAGATGTTCGAGATGCATGGACTTCTCACCTGAAACGCCTTGGGCTGTGCGACTTTTTTGTTGCAAGCGCGAGGGACCGGAATTGCATCCTCTCCCAACACGGACCTTAATGCGTGACTTGGAAGGAGCCTTTGGAGCAGGTACCATTTCCCCAAACTTTCAGGCAGACGCCCATTCAGATTGAATTCTTTCTCGACCTGCGCATTGCAGTGTTTTTCCATGAATAGCCGACCCCCTAGTCGAAAGATCTCCTTCGTGCGCTTATACCTGTTGTTTGCGGCGCATGAGTCGCAGATGCGAGAAGATCACCACTGGTGAGGCCGCTTCATCCGGGGTCGTGTCGTCGATTCCGGTTATCCTCCTGGCTCTGGGGCGCGGCCTCAATGCAGTGCAACAGTCGGGCCCGATTTGGCGAGGCCAAGCCGTCATGCACTGTCGCCAACCTTCTGGAACCCAGGTTGAGACAACGCCGCACACCTCGGTGCATCAACTACCCCAGATTCCTGCACAATCCATCCAAGCCGATCGGCAACTCGGAACATCCCCACGACTGAGGACTGGTGTTTTTCCCCCAATCCTCCGTCGTCTTGGGGAGGTGTAACCGATCCAGCCGTCGGTGCGTGTGAAGTGCAGCAGGGCAACCCAAAATGGCTGCGGACGAGATGCGAAACAGGGGTCCGGATTCGTTGGCGCCCCTGGAAGCGGGGCTTCTGCGACAATGGTGAGTTTTGTGCCGCTTGGGTCCTCGCTACAAAACACGAGACAACCCTGATACCAAGGCTCAATCCCAGAACAGCACTGACCGGTTTTTGTTAGGTAACACCATCACCATGAACACGATCAAATGCATCCACGGCACTGGGTAGCCGCAAGAGAGCGTGGTCGGGCAGGGGCTACTTGGGATGACGAGAAGTGGTATAAGTGTGCATATCGCCAATCATCCGAAGACTTCTTCTTTTTCTCTTCAGCCAGTCTCAAGTCTACCGTTCAGCCCATTTCATTGTTTGTTATCTTCTCTAGACCGCCGGCCGGTGATATTTTGTCTTGTACATATTTCTCTTCAGTACATTTTTGTCACCAACACAAACAACACCCCTAACTCAACACCAACACTCAACACCGCCAAGATGCAGCTGTCTCTCGCCACCCTTCTCCTCGCCGCCGCCGGCCTTGTCTCTGCCATCCCGCAGGACAACGGCGTCATCATGGCTCGCCAGAACCAGGGTCGCCCCGTCGCCAGCGGCACCTGCTGCGTCGCCAACACCAGCGTCAAGCAGGACGCCTGCACGGCCGCCAACGGCCAGGTCGGTCGCTGCGTCCCCGGCGGCAACAACTGTACGTCTTGGTCCCTCCTCAACTGTGATATACTTACTAACATACATCCTAATAGGCGGAGCTGTTCTGAGCTGCATCGCCCAGTCCCAGCTGACCTGCAACGACGTCTCGGAGCGCAACAGGAACCTGTGCCGCGCCAACGCCGGAAACGGGAAGCTCTTTGATGGTGGAAACCTCATTGACTCGCTGGCTCAGGCGTCGGTCAACTAAGGGGTGGGCTGGACTTCTAGGCTTGAAACAATAATACCACTTGGAACTTGGAACTTGTGGGCTTCCACCTACCTAACTTTTGAGTGGCCATGACTGCCATGTTTATGTGCCTCTCTGTACCCACACCATCTACCAACTTTAACCACTCAATATCCCACTTCCCATGGATATGTTATTCATGGCTGAGTTGACCATATCCAAACATAATACCTTTAACTAGGTAACGTGCATAAGGTAGAGGTATCTATCGTACGCTCAATCCGAGCCCCCCCGACTCGGAGTTGACATCCATGGTCTCCTGCCCACGTAGAAGAAACCACGCGATAAATGCCAGCCCGACTCTTTCACACGGTGCCCATCGGCCTTTAGCTTTCTGGCTATCCTTTATTGGTTTAAGATATTTTACCACCAGAAAGGCAGCCTCGTCGTCAACCACACACATGAACACAAGGTCCAAATCAGCCCCTCCAATTGCGTCATCGGCCAAGGCACCGGATAGCTCTAACCTGAGCTTCATCTTAATGCCCCAACGGCGAACAACTGCTAGGCTTATTTGGCCCTGCAGAACGGGAAATGAGAAGACAGGTGTGCTTAATCTTTCGATACGAGGAAATCTTGATTTCCGGTCCTCTTTGTGTCCGACGGTGCTCCTCCACAAAAATACCGTGACCACTATTTCCAGCCAAGTGACCGATATCCTTGCGGTGAAGGTGCGTATGGTGTATTCGGAAGATGGGGCGCTCGAAATGCACCCGCTCAGCCAGTGCAAGGGAACCGGGCTTCAAGGAATACAATTCCAAGTCCTTCGGAGGCTTTCGAGTCATCAATTTACCCTGCCAGCCAGCCCAAGACCAAGAAGGATATTCGGGAACACGGATTGCGGGACCATCAGTGTGGTGCCACCAACTCACCAAGGCTTCGCAAAGAACGCCTCGAGCCATGGACAAGGCATCCCAAATGTTAGGATAATACCCTAGAACCAAGCCAAAGACATCTTCCACATGAGCGGAAAGGATTCCCCGGAAGGCGTGGAGAATGTCGGTCTTATACGATAGCTCCCGGTGGGAGTAATTCTCAAGATGGCCAAGGATCTTAATATGCCGTGCCTCAAGTCGGCTAGAAGCGGCGAACCTGAAGGAGTTGGGGGTCTTTGAGCTCTCATCGAATGTGCCACTAAGAACCCCACCACATATGAACGTTTCTTAGTTCAGGAGACTTCTTGTGTGGAGGTTCCTGGGGGGCAGGCGGTAAGACTCGTGCGCTACCATTCCGCCGCATTCGTAATAAATGGATCCTTCGGTGAAGATCACGCGTCTTCGAGATAAAACGCCCTCCTGGTATGTCCACCCCCGCTGCCACCATTTCGAAGCCTGGATGGACCTGCGAGGGTATTCCGGGACAACGACCAGCTCTAATTGCCCAATGCTGATGCTCGGGACGGCCGGGCGAGGCCTGCTAACCCCAAAGATACCGCAAGCAGCACCGATCCCCGCTGCGAACAGGGTTCAGGGAATTGGCATCAGATGACAACTTTTCGCAAGGGAACAGATTTGGGCCACCGGGTCCCAAAACTGGGTCCACCCAGCTCCCTGCCCCCCAAGTATTTCCACAGTTTCCAATGTGCCAACGTTTCTAACACACTCAACGCATTTTGCATGTCTGTTACACAAAGGATTTTGTCACCAACACATTTGAGAATCAGCACTGTTGCTAATCAGTCTAGTGTCAAAACTCCCTCCAGTGCAATCACGGTGATCAATTCACCAAACACTGAGACCTCCTTTGACGGAGCCCCAGGATGGTGCTTCAATTATTTCATCCTGCGTCTGGCCATCCAGCTCTCTAACCAAACCTAAAGGTGCGCCAAATACTGGGTCCACTCCGGAATATGAAACGCCAACGCCGACAAGCTCCTGAGACCAATGAAACCCTCAATGACTAAAAATACCCTGCAAAGCAGATAGAATAGAGCCGGAATAGCAACAAAGGATACAAAACCGGAGACTTGAAGCAAATCTCTCGTTCGTTTATACAGCGTTTCCATCCGAGCGTGCATCCACGCTTTCTGCCACGTGCCGTTTCCCCAGAAGACTCGATGCTGTGGGATGAAGGATGCTGAGCGAGACTGGTGTTGTCTGTCAGAAGCACTGCACTCTTGTATTCGTGTTGGTTGCAACTGGTTGATTGTATTGCTTGTGTTGGCTCTCTGGCGAAGCCAGACAGCCTCTATTTATCACTGTAAATTGTGGCAAACCATTGCGTGTGTGTTTGCGCGGCTGTGGCCATTTCTGACAAATCCACAGTTCTGGCATCTTCCAGAGCCTTCTTTTCATTGCTGGAAGGATGGCGCTCTGGCACTGCGTTGCCTGAACCCCTTTCTTTCTGACATTGTCATATATAACCAGGATATTTGAAAAGTGTTCCGTTGATGTAGCGCAGCTTAGGGGGCCGAACCGATACTTGTTGTCTTGAGAAGGAAAGTAGGGAGCTAGGACGTTGAATCGATATCGAGGGTTGTCGTTGTGTAGGGTAAAGGGTCAAGGAGTCGTATTAATAAGAGACCGGAAGGGATGGAGGTATGCGTGAAGGTGCAGGAATCTCGCATTTAATAGCAAAATTCTTGGTGGGACTGCTGCAAATCTGGTTCTAATCTCTTTAAGGCATTCTCTGATTGTCATCCAGGCATCGGCCCCGATGTACAGAAAAAGAGCTAGTTATAAACCTCGACATTTTCCCCAAAATGCGGAACCCAAAACACACATCCCCTTACTAATGTCTGTGGAACGTTTTGACTGAGGAACGAGGGGCTCAGGAGCAGCGGAAGTGCAGTTGCAAAGTGACTTGATTTGGTAGAAAAGGGGAGTGCGAAGCACTCCCCAGTTATATACAAATGGAAGCTCCCTGTGTGTGGGGAGAGCACATGATCCAAGGCCCCTGCGCTCCAGCCAAGCCTGGAGCGGTAAGGCGCCTGCGCGCCTGAGCGCCAAGAACTGCCGCTGCAGTTCGACATAACACTATCCGTGTCCTGCCTCAAGGTACCGCTGCTTTCGAGAAACTTATGCCTCGTTCCGTCTCCACGGTAATGTGCCTGCCGAACTAGTGTAAATCTAACGATAACCCCAAGCAATGGGGCTCTGCAGTCCTTCTCACCGAGAAGCGCGATGTAATTTACGGAGACATTCATACATATTAAATCATGACATAAGACTGGCTCCAATTGTTTTCTCTTATCGTCATTTCCTTCTGGCATTGCAACTGCAAAGAGATACCCACTGACCGACCCAGTCCGCTGTTTTACGCCTGCACAGAGTCTCCCCAGTACCCAAAATGGCTCACAAAGAGAACAGCGAGTCTGATTCTCTCCGAAAATCATACTGCCATCCACGAGCCCTCGAGATTTGGAGTCAGGAAAGTCAGGAGGAATCCCGGGCCTTGGTCAGGATGCATGGATATTGAGGATAATATCCCAGTCGATAATGGCCTCCTCCGCCCCCACGCAGAGTCCCAAGGCCTGCTTGCCACGCAATGGCATGGCCTGGGGTGACCACGACCTCAGCGCCAAACGAGGTCCGCCCTACCATTCTTATCATGTCCATATGGAGTGAGTCTTCACCTCCATAGATATTGCTGTCGAGATGATTGCCGAGGACTGCAGCGTCTGCACACCCTCTAGCAACGGAATCCGCCTCTGTGCCCGTGATTTCCATACGGTCTTGCGAGGGTTGGTCGACCTTGCAACCAATATGGTGAAAGAGGGCCGCTAAATGGGCTGGACCTTTGACGAGCTCGGCTTCATGTTCCTGGTTGGTCAGGCTCGCGACCATGAACATCACCGGGATCAGCACCCAAATAGGGGTTGCCGTAGACCTTGCATCTGTCGAAGTTGAGCTAGATGTTTAGAGCTAAGTACAGTAAGGTTATTTCTAACTTCAATAAAGGCACTGTTACTGAAAAGAGGGCCTTTTTAAAATGTTACTAACAAACCAGGGTCTATGGAATAACCGAATCTAACATTAAAGCCGGTTAGAAAGCTACAGGCCTTTAGCCAGTTAACTGTGACGACCCCGCAGGCCGTCACTTGGGCCGGGGCGGCCCGACGAATCCCCCGTAGAAGGAACAGTGCGGGAAGACAGTGCACACCGTCCAAGCGCACTGGGCCAGGGGTGCAAAGACCCGAAGCCCCTACGACTAATGAGGTGCTGCTTGCGGCATGCCGAGTGCTCGCATTACGAGCAGGAGAAACCTCACGAGCAAAGTGCTCACGCGGTGCAAAGTACTCGCACAACAAGCACTTGCGACACTATAAGCAAAGTACGAAGTACCTCCCAGTTAGTTAGTATAGATAGCTATAGTTATACCCACAATTACCGTAAAGGACTCTAGTTCCTTACGTTAATATTTAATTATTCATTTATATCTTACTATTCAGACTCACCTTTATATATTATAGTGATAGTGACCTATAATGATATTAAACCCCTATTTAAAAGTGTTAGCTTAATAAGCCGTCTTCAGAACGCCCCTTACCTATTAGCGTCCTGTTATACATTCTGTCTTAACCTGCGCTAGTCCTCTTAAAGCCTGTGTTAGGTGCAGGTTGTAATATAATATTAACGTTAAGTTTTAAACGCTGTTTATTAAATTCCTAGACACTACCTCTCTCTTACTAATATGTTAACCTCTGGAAAAGGTAAGAAGATTAAAGGGGTATAAACTTAACCTTAACTCCCCACTATTAATAAGTTAACTATATACTTTAAAGACTTAAACCTTAACTAGTAAGGACTGGTTAAGGAACTTAATAAAGTTTTCCCTAGAGATATTAAGAGCTGTATCGGTCTTATTAAAAAACTTTAAGCTTAACTTAACGTTATCGAGCTAGAGAATAACGACTTTTAGGGCTTATAGAAGAAATAAGTGAAGCTCCCCTTACTGTTACGCTTTAAGGGAGACTTTACGTAATTAGAGTTTTAAATAGCCTAACTCTAGAGTTATATTACCTATTATAATAAGTAGTTCTTTAAAGAAGAAGGAAAGGTTAAGTTCGTTAGAACCTTATTAGATAAAATAACCGCTTATTAGTATAAACCTTATGTAAAAATAATTAATAACCTTTTTATAAACAGAGTATGTAAAAAGGCTCCTGAGACTTAAGCCCTTTTTAATAACTTTAACGTTTTTATTAACTAACTCTAGATTAAGTTTAAAGAATTAGACGCCTTTAGGTAGGTTAAGTAACACCTTATAACCTTAAGGTAAATGTCTTTAATCCTTAAGTTCTCTACATGTTTTAAATTAGAAATAGTAAAGATTAAGCTTAGTTAAAAGGCTTTAATAATACTGTTCTAAAGTAATCTAAAGGAATACGTTATTAGAGACCTTTATTAAGAAGATTAACTGGACTGTCTTTAAAAATTAGTTAAGATAGCTATTAAGGCTAATAATTAGTATTATGATTATTATTACTGGAAGAGCTTTTAGAAAGAACAGACCCCTTACTAGCTAAGTAAGCTTAAAAAGGGGAATTAGTTAATTATAATAAGTTACCACCCTAGACTAATAGATATTAGTATAGTAAATTATTAAAATCGACCTAACTGTAATAAATCTTAACGATAATAATAGTAGAAACAGCTTAAGGATATGTCTTAAGTTTAATGTTTTAACTGTAATAAGAAAAGTTATATAGCACGATAATACCTGTTATTAAAGTAAGTTAATTAAAAACCCGTTTTAAAAGGAGGAAAACACATTAGGTTTAATTTAAGAGATATTTATGTCAGGATAACAGGTAACGAAGAAGACTATACTTAAATAAATAAGTATAACTTAAGAGATAAGGAAGAAGAGAAAGAACTTTAAGATATAATATATCTAGTCCTTAAGGGTATTTAAAAAGAGTTAGCTATAAAGGTGTAAGTTGTAAAAGACTGACTTTAAGGTGGAAATTTAAAATTACTAAAGGTGTAGGTTATAGAAGACCGACTTTAGGAAGAGATGTTCCAGTTAGTAGTTACAGGTTTTAAAAACCTTACCCTGTAAGCTTAAGAATTAAGGAAGTCTAAAAAGGACCCTAATTTAGAAATTATTAAGATAGTAGAAAAAGTTAAAGAACTAGCCCTTTAAGTTACCTAAACAGTAAAGTAAGCCTTAGAAGGTAAAAGAGAATAAGTTAAGAGAATTAAATTAGAGAAATAGAAGTTTTTCTTAACAGTACCCCTTAAGACTTTTAAACACTTTAAGCACGTTAAATGGATTAACACCCTTATCTCCCTAAAAGAAGGATAGCTTAGATAGCTACCTTATATTAGAGTTAATATGCCTTAGACTGGTACCTTAAAGGTCCCCTGAGAAGGTATAAAGTAAGTATATTAACGAAAGGTTTAAAAGTTAAAGGAGAAATATTAAAAGTTAGTAGATAAAGTAAAAGACTTATAAGTTAAAGGTCTTACTGTAATGTTTAAAGACAGAGTAATGGAAATTAAGTTATAACTCTGTAATAAAGTTTGCTTTACTAATTAACTTAAATACTAACTTATTAAAGAAAGTTATTTTATAGAAGAATAAGTTAGGTTATTATTACCTAAGTTTTAGAAGGAGGTTTAAGAGAAATAACGTATATAAAGGTAAGTGGAAGAAGAAAAAGAATAAAGCGCCATTACCCCTGTTCCATACTTTATAACTGCAGCACCTATAGTTAACATTAACTACCTTAATTATAAGGATATACTGTGGATCGATTACGTGTATAATAACTATACTTTTAGCTAACATTATAGACCTAAGGCCCTTTATAACCACTTCCCTAATATATGGAAATAAAATTACGTTATTATTAAAGTAAAGTTAAAACTAGCCTATTACTAAGTCTCTTACTCTTTAATAAAAGAATTTAGTAATAAATAGAAGGTTACTGTAATTAACTAAGCTCCCATTACGTGTTAGTGAGAAGAAGTACTTAATAACTACCTAATTGTAACGTACTTATTACATCTTAATGGAAAAGTTAAAAAGTAGTAAAAATAAGAGGATTACTAACGGATTTAAGAGTAGAAGGATATTACTGTGATCCAGTCCTGTAAAGTGTATTATTAACTTATTAAGGATTTTAAAAACATTAAACCGTTTAAAGTCAACTGGATATTACAGTGTAAAAACTTAAGAAAGGTTAATTATTAAGTTTATTAAAGTTACCTGTTTTTCTAAAAGGAATTAAGAAAAGGCTGTAAGCCTTTTAGAAAGGTTAGAAACTAATAATTTACTAATTAATAAAAACCCTGAGAAGAAGGAGAGGTATTTAAAGGTTAAGTTAGATAAGACCTTAAGGATAAACGATTACTATAATTTAAATATTAAAAGAGTATAAGTATTATTTTATTAATATTAGTATAATAGATGGAAAAGGGAAGTTATTTAAGGTAAAAGTAGTAATTAATAACAGGAGTGCTTCTAACCTAATGCACCCCTTACTAGTTAATTAAAGGAAACTCCCTAATAAAGAATATAAAGAGGCTATTCTTATTTAAAACGGAGAAGAAGGCTTATATTAATATAATAACAGTAAAGTTACCTATTACTTACTACTCCTAATTAAAATAGATAAGGACGAATAATAAGTGGACTTTAACGTTATATTAATTACAGGATATAATATAATCTTAAGTTTACTTTAGCTGGAAAAGTATAACCCTGTAATTAACTGGAAGAGTAGTTACCTTACCTTTAATAAATCCCCTAATTATAATTACTGTTTAGGGAAAGTTAAGAAGGTATTAAACCGTTTTAAAGATGCACGAAGCACTTAAAAGCACGTTAAACCCTTAGAATTAAATATAGTTTAGGTTAGGTTTATTAAGACGGTTAAAGGACTAGAAGGTCTATTATACTGCCTAAATAACAATTTAGAAGGTAAAGGAAAGTAAAAAGCTAATTTACAGATAAGTAAGGAAATTAACTTATCTAAAGTACTTACAGAATACAGGAAGTTTACCCTGTTTTAAAAAAAGATACCGTAACTGCTAGACTACAGACTGTAAGATTATAAAATTAAGTTAAAGCTGGGAGTGAAGCTTTATAACTTTTAGCCCTACTACTTAAACCCCTAATAGGTTAAGGCCTTAAGGGAATATATTAATAAGAACCTGAAGAATAGGTTTATTATAAAATCCCAGTCCTTAGTAAGGTACCTAATACTATTTGTCTTAAAGAAAGGAGATAGTAAGTTATATATAGTTATTAATTACTAAATGTTAAATAAGGATATAATTAAAAATCGTTACTTACTGTTACTTATTACAGAAATGCGAGAACAGATTATTAAGGTAAACTGGTTCTTTAACTTTAATTTCCTTATAAGATTTAACTACATTAAAATAAAGGAAGAGGATAAGTATAAAATGGCCTTTCGGACTTATAACGGGTATTACTAATACTATATTATACTAATAAGGTTAATAAACACCCTTATAACCTTCTAAGACCTTATTAACAGTATTCTCCACCCCTTCTTTAATAAATTTATCTTTATATATTTAAATAACGTTTTAATTTACTTTGAAATTTTAAAAGAATATTGAAAATATATGTAATAGGTTTTAACAGCTCTTAAAAAAGCAAAGCTGATAATAAACTTAAAAAAGAACCACTTTTATGTTTAAGAGCTAAATTATTTAAAGTTTAAAGTAACTTTTAAAAAGCTTAAAATGTAACTAAAGAAGACAGAGGTAATTAGGGATTAGCCTACTTTAAAGAATTAGAAAGAGTTATAAGCCTTTATTAACTTTGTGAACTTTTATTACTATTTTATTAAGTATTTTACGAAAATTGTAAGATTACTTTACAAACTTACAAGTAAGGGAAAGCTGTTTAAATAGATTAATAAATAGTAAAAGGCATTTAAGGACCTTAAGTACACCTTTATCACAGTATTAGTCTTAGCCCTCCCTGATTTCTTAAAACCTTTCTAAGTCGAAACAGACTCCTTAAAGTTCGTAATTAGTGGAGAACTTAGCTAAGTCTAGGATAATAAGAAATATTACTGTGACGACCCTGCAGGCCGTCACTTGGGCCGGGGCGGCCTGACAAATCCCCCGCAGAAGGAACAGTGCAGAAAGGCAGTACGCACGGTACTGCGCACTGGGCCAGGGGTGCAAAGACCCGAAGCCCCTACAACCAATCGTTATTTGCTCACTCTGATCTCGCCAAGACCCAGTGATTAAGGTGAGTAACCCTAAAAGGTGATTACTCTGCTTACTACCTTTTAACGAGAGCACAGTAATTAAGGTATAAGGTACCTCTTAGTTAGTTAGTATAGATAGTCATGGTTGTGCCCATAACTACTATAAGGGACTCTAGTTCCTTACATTAATATTTAATTATTTATTTATATCCTACTGTTTAGACTTACCTTTATGTATTATAATAATAACAACTTACAGTGATATTAAACCTCTGTTTAAGAGTGCTAGCTTAATAAGCCGTCTTTAAAACGCCCCTTACTTATTAACATCTTATTATACGTTCTATCTTAACCTGCACTAGTCCTCTTAAGGCCTATATCAGGTACAGGTTGTAATACGATACTAGCATTAAAGTTCTAAACGTTATTTATTAAACTCCTAAATATTACTCCTCTTCTATTAACATATTAACCTCTGGAAAAGGTAAGGAGATTAAGGAGGTGTAAACTTAGCCTTAACTCCTTACCATTAACAAATTAGCTGCACGCTTTAAAGACTTAAACCTTAACTAGCAGGGACTAATTAAGGAACTTAATAAAGCTTTCTCTAGAGATATTAAGAGTCGTATCAGTCTTATTGAGAAACTCTAAGCCTGACTTAACGCTGTTAAATTAGAGAATAATAACTTTAAAAGCTCGTAGAAGAAACGAGTAAAGCTCCTTTTACCCTTGCGCTTTAAGGGAGACTTTACACAGCTAGAGTCCTGGATAGCCTAGCTCTAGAGTTATATTACCTATTACGATAAGCAGTTCTTCGAAGTAGAAGGAAAGGTCAGGTTCGCCGGAGCCTTACTAGACGGAGTAACTGCTTACTAATATAAACCCTATATAAAGATAATTAATAACCTCTTTGTAGATAGAGCGTGTAAAGAGGCCTCTAAGACTTAGGCTTTTTTTAACGACTTTAACGTATTTATTAATTAACTCTAGATTAAGTTTAAAGAACTAGACACCCCTTAACAGGCTAAGTAATACCTTATAACTTTAAAGTAAACGTCCTTAATCCTTAAGTTCTCTATACGTTTTAAATTAAAAGTAATAAAAACTAAACTTAGCTAAAAGGCCTTAATAATACTGTTCTGGAGTAGCCTAAAGGAACACGTCACTGGAGACCTTTATTAAGAAGACCGACCAGACCGCTTATAAAAACTGGTTAAAATGGCCATTAAGGCTAATAATTAGTATTATAATCACTATTATCAGAAGAACTTTTAGAAAGATTAAGTCCCCTAGTTAAGTAAACTAAAGAAGGGGAATTAATTGACTGCGACAGGTTACCATCCCGGGCTAATGGACATTAGTATAGTAAACTACCAGAATTAACCTAACTGTAATAAGCCTTAACGATAACAGTAATAAAAGCAGCTTAAGGACCTGTTACAGGTCTAATGCTTTAACTGTAATAAGAAAAGATATATAGTATAGTAGTGCCCGTTATTAAAGTAAGTCAGTTAAAGACTTATCCTAAAAGGAGGAAAGTATATTAGGTTTAACTTAGGAGACGTTTATATTAAGATGGTAGGTAATAAAGAGGATTACACTTAGATAGATAAATGTAACTTAAGAGACGAGGAAGAAGAAGAGGAACCTTAGGATATGGTGTATTTAGTCCTTAAAGGTGTCCTAAAAGAGTTAGTTATAAAGGTGTAAGTTATGGAAAACCGACTTTAAGGTAGAAACTTAGAACTACTAAAGGTGTAGGTTATAGAAGACTAACTTTAAGAAAAGATATTCTAATTAGCCGTTACAGGCCTTAAAAACCTTACCCTGTAAGCCTAGGAATTAAGGAAGTCTAGGAAGGACCTTAACTTAGAAATTATTAAGATGGCAGAAGGAGTTGAAAAACTAGCCCTTTAGGCCACTTAAACGGTAAAGTAAACCTTAAAAGGTAAAAAAGAGTAAGCTGAGAGAATCGAATTAAAGAAACGGAAGTTCTTCTTAATAATACCCCTTAAGACTCTTAAACACTTTAAGCACGTTAAGTAGATTAGCACTTTTACCTCCCTAGAAGAAGGATAGCTTAGATAACTACCCTGTATTAAAGCTAGTATACCTTAGACTAATACCTTAAAGGTCTTATAAAAAGGTATAAAGTAAGTACATTAGTAAAAAGTTTAAGAGTTAAAGGGAAAACACTAAGAGTTAGTAGATAAAATAAAGGACCTACAGGTTAAAAGTCTTACTATAATGTCTAAAGATAAAGCAGTGGAAATTAAGTTATAACTCCGTAATAGAGTCCGCTTTATTAATTAGCTTAAGTATTAACTTATTAAGGAAGGCCACTTTATAGAAGAATAAGCTAAGTTATTATTACTTGAGTTTTAGGAAGAGGTTTAGGAGAAATAACACACACGGAGGTAAGTGGAAGAAGAAAAAGAATAAAGTGCTACTTCCCCCGTTCTGTACTCCACTATTATAGCACCTGCAGTTAACATTAACCACCCCAGCTATAAGGATATATTGTAAATTAACTGTATATATAATAACTACACTTTTAACTAGCATTATAAACCTAAGGCCCTTTATAACCACTTCCCTAACGTATAAAGACGGGACTATACTGTTATAAAAGTAGAGTTAGAACTAACTTATTATTAAGTTTCTTACTCCTTAATAAGGGAATCTAGTAATAAGTGGAAGGTTACTGTAGTTAACCAGGCCCCTATTACATACTGGTGAGGAGGGGTACTTAATAACTGCCTAATTACGATATGTTTATTACATTTTAACGGAAAAGCTAGGGAATAGTAAAAGCGGGAAGACTATTAACAGATCTAAGAGTAAAAAGACATTACTGTAATTTAAGCCCATAAAGCGTACTATTAACTTATTAAAGACTTTAAGAACATTATACCGTTTAAAATTGACTGGACGCTAAGGTGTAAGAACTTAGGAAAAGTTAACCGCTAGGTTTACTAAAGCTGCCTATTTTTCTAAAAGGAATTAGGAAAAGGCTGTAGGCCTTTTAAAAGGGCTGGAAACTAATAGTTCGCTAATTAATAAAAACCTTAAGAAGAAGGAGAGGTACTTAAAGGTTAAGCTAGATAAGACCTTAAAGATAAATAGTTACTATAACTTAAATATTAAAAAAGTATAAGTATTATTCTATTAGTATTAATATAACAGACGGAAAAGGGAGGTTATTTAAAGTAAAAGTAGTGATTAATAACGGGAGTGCTTTTAATCTAATGCATCCCTTATTAGTTAACTGAAAGAAACTCCTTAATTAAGAGTATAAAGAGGCTATCCTTATATAAAATGGTAAAGGAGGCCTGTATTAGTATAATAACGGTAAAGTTACCTACTACTTACTACTTTTAATTAAAGTAGATAGGGACGAATAATAAGTAGACTTTAACGTTACACTAGTTATAAGTTATAATATAATCTTAAGTTTACTTTAATTAGAAAAGTATAACCTTATAATTAACTAAAGGAGTGGCTACCTCGCCTTTAATAAGCCCTTTAGCTGTGATTACTGTTTGGAGAAAGCTAAGAAAGCATTAAACCGCTCTAGAGTTATATAAAGCACTTAAAAGCACGCTAAACCCTTAGAACTAAGTACAGTTTAAGTTAGGTTTATTAAGACAGTTAAAGGACTAAAAGGTCTATTATATTACCTAAATAACAATTTAGAAGGTAGAAAGAAGCTAAAAGCTAATTTACAGATAAGTAAAGAAGTTAACTTATTTAAGGTACCTGCTAAATATAGGAAGTTTACCCTGTTTTGAAAAAAGATACCGTAACTACCAGATTATAAACTATAAGACTACGAAATTAAGTTAAAGCCAGGAGTAAAGCTCTGTAATTTCCAGCCCTACCACTTAAACCCCTAGTAGGTTAAGGCCCTATAGGAGTATATTAATAAGAACCTAAAGAACAGGTTTATTATAAAGTCCTAGTCCCTAGCAGGGTACTTAGTGTTGTTTGTCTTAAGAAAGGGAGACGGTAAGTTATATATAGTTATTAATTACTGAATGTTAAATGAAGATATAATTAAGAATTATTACCTATTACCACTTATTACAGAAATGCGAGAACGGATTATTAAGGTAAATTGGTTCTCCAGCCTTAATTTCCCTATAGGGTTTAACTATATTAAAGTAAAGGAAGAGGACGAACATAAAATGGCCTTTTAGACTTATAACAGGTATTACTAGTATTATATTATGCTAATAGGATTAATAAACACTTTTATAACCTTTTAAAGCCTTATTAATAGTGTCCTTTATCCTTTCCTTAATAAGTTTATCTTTATATATTTAAATAATATTCTGGTTTATTCTGAAACTTTAGAAGAACACTGAAAACATATATGACAGGTTTTAACAGCTCTTAAGAAGGCGAAGCTAATAGTAAACCTAGAGAAGAGCCACTTTTATATTTAGGAACTAAACTATTTAAGGTTTAAAGTAACCTTTAGAAAGCTTAAAATGTAACTGGAGAAGATAAAGGTAGTTAGGGACTAGCCTACTTTAAAGAATTAAAAAGAGTTATAAGCCTTTATCGGCTTTATAAACTTTTATCACTATTTTATTAGGTACTTTACGAAAATTGTAAGATTACTTTATAAATTTACAGGTAAGGGAAAGCTGTTTAAGTGGACTGATAGATAATAGAAAGCGTTTAAAGACCTTAAACACGCCTTTGTTACAGTGCTAGTCTTAACCCTCCCTGATTTCTTAAAACCTTTCTAAATTAAGATTAACTCTTTAAAGTTTATAATTAATAGAGAACTTAGCTAAGTCTAGGACGATAGGAAACGCCACCCAGTTACCTTCTTATTAAAAGGAATCCACAGCCCAGCCTTATAATACCTAATTTATAATAAGGAACTAATAGTAATTATTTAATACTTTACTAAGTGGGCACCGTATTTAAACGGTATAGAAAAGCCGGTCTAGGTCTTTTCAGACTATAATAACCTCTAGTACTTCTTAACGAAGGAACTTAGCCTATAGTAAGCATAATAGGCAGAATTAATAGCCCCATTCCACTTTTAGATCCACTACGTTAAAGGAAAAGATAATAGGTAAGCCGATACTCTTAACTAAAGATAAGACTATAAAGATGTTAATCTAGTCCTAATCCCCGTTATTATATTTAATAAAACTAGGAACAGTATATTAAAGTATACACTATAAGTATCAGATAATTAGACGCCGGAACAAATTATTAAAGTTTATATAAACTTATAAATAAAATATAACATCTATTAGTAATAATAGGACTTTTAAGTAAAAAGGCTAACGGAAGGCACTTATAAGTATAAGTACCCTTTAGGAGACTTTTTAAGGTATATGTAAAACTGTGGGAAGGAGTGCCTAATATATCTAAATTACGATAAAACTAGTTATTAGTTAAAACAGCTATTAAAAGGTGTAAACGGCACGTTTAAACCAGGAGTAAGGCTTTAATATTAAGAGAAACCGTATATTTATAACCTGGGAAAGCGGAAAGAGTATGTTTAGTAAGTTTATAAGTCTTAACTTAAAGGATATATAGGTTAAGTTAAAACTCTTATATAAGCTTAGTAAACGTATACTTTCCTAAGAATAAAGAAGCTAGTTAAGGAAGTGGTTAATAACTATAATATCTGCTATTAGAAGCAGAATTAACACTATAAGCCTTATAGGCTTCTTAAACTACTCCCTGTACTACAGGTGCTATAGAGTTCGATCTCGCTTAATTTCGTTACCGGGATCTTAAAGTCTAAGGACCTTATTACAGGAGTTACTTATAACTAGATCTTTATAGTGGTTAACAGATTAATAAAATAGGCTTACTTTCTACTAACTTTAAAGAACATAATAGTGGAGTAACTTACTTATATTTTTAAGAAAGAGGTGGTTTTACAATACCTTTGGCTAAATAACATCGTTACTAATTAAGATAAGCTAATCGTGTCGAAGTTTTAATAAAGATTAATATAGAGAATAAGTGTGAAAAGTAAGCTTTTAACAGCTTTCTACTTATAAACAGATAGCTAAATGGAGTAAATTAATCAGATACTTATAACGTATCTCTAAGCTTATATTAACTTTAAATAAAATAATTAGCTTAAGCTATTACTAACAGCATAGATAGCTTATAACATAATATTAATTAAGTTAACAGGTGTGTTACCGTTCTTCACTAATTACAGTAAGGAGCTTAAACTCCATTAAGGCCCACTTATTAACGCCCCTTAAGCCGTAATCTATATAAATTAAATGTAAAAACTATATAACCACTTATAAGCTAAATTTAAGTTTATATACGAATGAATAAAGAAGTTTATTAATAAACACTAAATTAAGTAACTAGTATTTAAGAAAGGACTCCACTACAACGGTAAACGAGTTAAGGGATTAACTTTTCAAGAGGGGGATTATATCTACCTTTTTTCACAAAACCTACATTTGAAACGACTTAATAAAAAGCTTAACTTTAAAAGGTACAGACTGTTCTAGATTAAGAAAAAGGTCGCTACCTTTAATTATAAACTAGACCTACCTATTAGTATAAAGGTGTAGATTAAGGTTTTTCACATCTTACTTTTAAAACTTACTTTAAAGGGAGTTCCTCTGGAAAAGAAGATTAAGGTTAATACTAATAAAGACAAGTATAACGTTAAGGAAGTTATAGATTTACAAAGGGGAAAGAATATATTTAAGTATCTTGTTAAGTAGCTAGACTACAGCCCTGAAAGTAACTTATAGGAACCAGTTAAAAACCTTAAATACCTAAACCTAATTATAAAGTTCTACTAAAAGAATCTTAACAGATTAAAATTAACAATAAGAACTAGGAATAAGATAAGATCTAATATTTAAATTACTATACTGAAAAGTAAGACTATTATAAGACCTAAAGCTTAAAAAGTGGTAAGAAACTCCTTAATAAGTATAGAAGGACATTTATTAAAAACCTTAACCAGGGTTATAAGGACCTTAGACTTAATAAGGAGGCTAGGCCTCCTTTAGAGTTCCCGGTGTGTTCCGCATAAAAAAAAGTAATGTTAAAAAAAAAAAAAGTTAGTAAAAAGAGAATAAGTAGGTACGTTACCGTTACGTTAGGAAAGGCTGTTTTCGTTTGTTAAAAGAAAAGAGTAATAGATTAAGTTAAAAAGAAGTTACTGGCTGTAATAACCTCCTAGAAAGAGGACCATACACCAACTTTACTAGGAAACCTCCCTAGTCGAACTTAAGAACTGGCACGGTTGCCTCCCGCACTAAACGCTCCTCTTTAGTAATAATCTTTAACTTGTGGTTAAAAAGCTTATTAGCATAAGCGGTTAAGGACTTCTACTAGTCCTTAATATAAAGGAGCTTTGTAAAAGTGTCACATTCTTTAAAGTTAAGACACTTCTTTTTATTTAAAACCTGGTAAAGGACGGATAGGTCGTTTCTGTAAACGTTATAAGATAAGTATACAGTCCCACCAGCCACCACACAGTGGCCACACGACTCACTCTTACTAGTTACCTTACAGTCAGCCAGTTTTAAGTGTTAATAATAATTACACTTTATAAGCATCACAATACTAAAAGTTAAAATAAATTCTACAGAAACAGTACAGCGAACGGTGGATAAGGGGGCAGTGCTTTTCCTGTTCTTCTTTACTCCGTTAGCAGGTATCGTCGCGTTACGGAAAAAAGGAGCTTACTGGAATTCTTTATAGAAAAAGAATGTTAAAGAGGGGGAATTATGTAATAACCCTGTAGGCTGTCACTTAGGCTAGGGCGGCCTGATAAATCCCCTGTAGAAGGAATAGTGTAGAAAGGCAGTACGCACGGTACTACGTATTAGGCTAGGGGTGTAAAGACCCGAAACCCTTATAACTAATTGTTATTTACTTACTTTAATCTTATTAAAACCCAGTAATTAAGGTAAGTAACCTTAAAAGGTAATTACTCTGCTCACTACCTCTTAATAAGAGTATAATGATTAAGGTATAAGGTACCTTTTAGTTAGTTAGTATAAATAGTCATAATTATACCTATAACTACCGTGAGGGACTTTAGTTCCTTATATTAATATTTAATTATTCATTTATGTCCTACTGTTCAGACTCACCTCTATGCATTATAGTGACAGCGACTTACAGTGACATTAAACCCCCGTCTAGGAGTGTTAGCTTAATAAGCCGTCTTCGGAACGCCCCTTACTTATTGGCGTCCTGCTATACGTTCTGTCTTAACCTACGCTAGTCCTCTTAAGGCCTGTGTTAGGTGCAGGTTGTAATAATTACTTAATTACCTTCTTATTAAAAGGAATTTACAAGCTAGCCTTATAATATCTAATTTACAATAAGGAACTAATAGTGATTATTTAATACTTTACTAAATAAGTACTGTATTTAAATGGTATGGAAGAACTAATCTAGGTTTTTTCAGATTATAATAATCTTTAATATTTCCTAATAAAGGAACTTAGTCTACAGTAAATACAGTAAGTAAAGTTAATAACCTTATTCCACTTTTAGATTTACTATATTAAAGGAAAAGATAATAAGTAAGCTAATACTCTTAATTAAAGATAGGATTATAAAGATACTAATCTAATCCTAATCCCCGTTATTATATTTAATAAAGTTAAAAACAGTACATTAAAGTATATACTGTAAGTGTTAAATAACTAAATGCTAAAATAAACCATTAACGTCTATATAAACTTATAAACAGAGTATAATATCTATTAGTAATAATAGGACTTTTAAGTAAAAAGGCTAGTAAAAGGAATCTGTAAGTATAAATGCCCCTTAGGAGACTTCTTAAGGTATATATAAGATTATAAAAAGGAGTGTTTAAAGTATTTAAACTATAACAAAACTAATTATTAACTAAAATAGCTGCCAGAAGGCGTAGACAGCACGCTTAAATTAAAAGTAAGGCTTTAATATTAAAAGAAACTGTACATTTATAACTTAAGCAGATGGAAAGAGTATGTCCAGCAGGTTTATAAGTCTTAACTCGGAAGATATATAAGTTAAGCTAAGACTCTTACACAGGCTTAGTAAACGTACGCCTTCTTAAGAATAAAGAAGCTGGTTAAAGAAGTAGTTAATAACTGTAATATCTGTTATTAAAAGTAGAACTGACGTTATAAGCCTTATGGACTTTTTAAACCACTTTTTATACTATAAACGTTATAGAGTTTAATCTTACTTAACTTCGTCACTAGGATCTTAAAGTCTAGGGACCCTGTTATAAGGGTTATTTATAACTAAATCCTTATAATAGTTAATAGATTAACGAAATAAGCTTACTTTCTACTAACCTTAAAGGATATGATAGTGGAGTAACTTACTTATATCTTTGAGAAAAAGGTAGTTTCACGATATCTTTAGCTAGATAATATCGTTACGGATTAAAATAAGCTAATTATGTCGAAGTTTTAGTAAAGGTTAATGTAAAGAATAGGTGTAAAGAGTAAACTTTTAACAGCTTTCCACTTATAAATAAATAGTTAAACGGAGTAAGTTAACTAAATATTTATAACGTATCTTTAAACTTACGTTAACTTTAAATAAGATAATTAGCTTAAGCTGTTACTAATAGTGTAGATAGCTTATAATATAACGTTAATTAAGTTAATAAGTATATTACTGTTCTTCACTAACTATAGTAAAGAGCTTAAACTCTGTTAAGGCTTACTTACTGGTGCCCTTTAAGCTGTAATCTGCGTAAATTAGATGTAAGAACTACACGATTACTTATAAGCTGAACTTAAGTTCACACGCGAACGAATAAAGAAGTTTGCTAATAAATATTAAATTAAATAATTAGTGTTTAAAAAAGGACTTTATTATAATAGCGAATAAGTTAAGGGACTGACTTTACAGGAGGGGGATTACGTTTACCTTCTTTTACGAAACCTGCATTTAAAACGGCTTAGTAAGAAGCTCGACTTTAAAAGGTACAGACTGTTCTGAATTAAGAAAAAAGTCGCTACCTTTAATTACAAACTAAACCTACTTACTAATATAAAAGTGTAGACTAAAGTTTTTCACGTCTTACTTTTAAAACCTACCTTAAAGGGAGTTCCCTTAAAAAAGAAAATCGAAATCGATGCCGATAAGGATAAGTATAACGTTAAGGAAGTTGTAGATTTATAAAGGGGAAAGAACACATTCGAGTATCTCGTTAAATAGCTAGACTATAGTCCTGAAAGTAACTTATAAAAGCTAATAAAAAATCTTAAATGCTTAGACTTAATTGTGGAATTCTATTAAAAGAATCTAGACTAATTAAAACTAACGATAAGAATCAGAAATAAGATAAGGTTTAATATCTAAACTACTATACTGAAGAGTAAGATTACCGTAGGACCCAGAGCTTAAGAAACGGTAAGAAACTCCTTAATAAGTATAGAAGGACATTTATTAGGACCTTAGCCGTAAGTTGCAAGGACCTTAGACCCAGTAAGGAGGCTAAGCCTTTAGAGCTCCCGGCGAGCTCCACACGAGAATAAGTGCTGTTAGAAACGGAAGTTAGCAAGGAGTGAAGATTTAAGGCAGTGGAAGACCCCTGTAGGACTTACACCTACAGGCCCCCGCTGAAGGAAGTTATAAACCTAGTTATAAAGCGATTACTTACTATAAAAACCTTATTAAAAAGCTCCCCCAGTTAAAAGACTCCACGTCTTCAGGAGGGGCGTTTAGCTTAGCCTCCTCGCTCTCCTGGAACTTTAATAACTCCGCTTTACGATTAAACGCTTTTACAGCCCGGTCCTTAAGATAAGACCACTGTTTATAAAGGCGCGTTAAACGCGTTAATGCTTTTTAAAGCTTAGCAGTAGCCTTGTGGAGCTATTAGGTAGTAGACTTGACTTATAAGTTAAGGTCTTGCTTTTTAATAAGAAGGGCCTTTAACTTCGCTTTACTAATTGTGACGACCCTGCAGGCCGTCATTTGGGCCGGAGCGGCCCGACGAATCCCCCGCACAAGGAACAGTGCAGGAAGACAGTACACACGGTACTGCGCACTGGGCTAGGGGTGTAAAGACCCGAAGCCCTTACGACTAACCAGCAGTTGCTCAGTCTTGGTAAAGGTGCTTACCTACTAAGCATCTGTGAGACCTTTAAGTAAGAAGTGCTTAATAATAGGTTACTTAGTTCCTCACTAAGTAACAGACTATTAAGTAAGGTATAAAGTACCTTTAGTTAGTTAATATAAATAGTTATAGTTGTGCCTATAACTACCGTAAGGGACTCTAGTTCCTTACGTTAGTATTTAATTATTCATTTATGTCTTACTATTTAAACTTACCTTTATGTATTATAATGATAACGACTTATAGTGATATTAAACCCCTGTTTAGGAGTGTTAGCTTAATAAGCCGTTTTTAGAACGCCCTTTACCTGTTGGCGTCCTGTTATACGTTCTGTCTTAACTTATGTTAGTCTTTTTAAAGCCTGTGTTAGGTGTAGGTTATAATACGATATTAACGTCTTAGTTTTAAACACTGTTTATTAAATTCCTAAACACTACCTCTCTCCTATTAACATATCGACTTCTAGAAAAGGTAAGGAGATTAAGGAGGTGTAAGCTTAGCCTTAGCTCTTTATTATTAATAAGTTAGCTGTATACCTTAAAGACTTAAACTTTAACTAATAAGGACTGGTTAAGGAACTTAACAAAGCCTTCCCTAGAGATATTAAGAGCTATATCGGTTTTATTAAGAAACTTTAGGCTTAACTTAACGTAGTTAAGCTGGAAAATAATAACCTTAAGGGCTTATAGAAGAAACGAGTGAAGCTCCCTCTGCCCTTACGCTTTAAGGGAGACTTTACGTAGCTGGAGTCTTAGATAACCTAGTTTTAAAGTTATATTACTTATTATAATAAGTAGTTCTTTAAAAAAGAAGGAAAGGTTAGGTTTACCAGAGCCTTACTGGACGGAGTAGCCGTTTACTAGTACGAACCCTATGCGAAGATAATTAACGACCTTTTTATAAATAAAGCGTGTAAAGAGGCCCTTAAGACTTAGGCTCTTTTTAACGACTTTAACGTTTTTATCGACTAACTCTGGACTAAGTTTAGAGAACTGGACGCCCCTAAGCAGGCTAAATAGCGGCTTATAGCCTTAAGGTAGACGTCTTTAATCCTTAAGTTCTTTATATGCTTTAAACTGGAAGTAGTAAAGACTAAACTTGGTTAAGAAGCCTTAGTAATGCTGTTCTAGAGTGGCTTAAAGGAACACGTTATTAGGGATCTTTATTAAGAAGACTGACTAGACTGTTTATAAGAATTAGTCGAGATGGCTATTAAGGTTAATAACTGGTATTATAATTACTATTATTAAAAGGACTTTTAAAAGGAACGGACCCTTTATTAGTTAAGTAAACTAAAGAAGGGGAATTAGTTAACTGTGACAGGTTATTACCCTGGGTTAATGGATATTAGTATAGTGAACCGTTAGAATAAGCTTAATTACGATAAGCTGTAACGATAGCATTAGTAAAAGCGGTTTAAGGACTTATCCCAGGTTTAGTGCTTTAACTGTAATAAGAAAGGATATATAGTACAATAATACCTGTTATTAAAATAAGTTAGTTAAAAACCTATTCTGGAAAGAGGAAAATATATTAAGTTTTACTTTAAAGACGTTTATATTAAGATAGCAGGTAATGAAGAAGACTGTATTTAAATGGACGAGTGTAACCTGGAAGAGGAGGAGGAAGACGAAGAACTTTAAGATATGGTGTACTTAGTCTTTAGGAGTGTTTTAAAAGAGTTAGCTATAGAGGTGTAGATTGTAAAAGACTGACTTTAAGGTGGAAACTTAGAACTACTAAAGATGTAAGTTATGGAAGACCGATTTTAAGAAGAGATATTTCAGTTAGCTGTTACAAGCTTTAAGAACCTTACCCTGTAAGCTTAAGAATTAAGGAAGTTTAGGAAAGACCTTAACTTAGAAATTACTAGAATGGTAAAAGGAGTTAAAGAACTAGCTTTTTAAGCTACTTAAACGGTAAAATAAGTTTTAAAAGGTAAAAGAGAGTAAGTTAAGAGAATTAAACTGGAGAAATGGAAGTTCTTTTTAATAATGCCCCTTAAGACTTTTAAATATTTTAAGTATGCTAAGTAGATCAGTACCCTTACCTCCCTAGAAGAAGGATAGCTTAGATAGCTGCCCTATATTAAGGTTAGTGTACCTTAAACTAGTACCTTAAGGGTCCCTTAAGAAGGTACGAAGTAAGTATACTAGCGGAGAGTTTAGGAGTTAAAGGAAAAATATTAAGAGTTAGTAGACAAAGTGGAGGACCTGTAAGTTAAGGGATTTACTGTAACGTTTAAAGATAAAGTAATAGAAATTAAATTGTAACTTTATAATAAGGTTTACTTTACTAACCAGTTTAAGTATTAACTTATTAAAGAAGACTACTTTATAAAAGAATAAGCTGGGTTATTATTACCTGAGTTTTAAGAAGAAGTTTAGGAGAAATAACGTATATAGAGGTAAGTGGAAGAAGAGAAGAAATAAGGTGTTACTTCCCTTATTTTATACTTTATAATTGTAATACCTGTAATTAACGTTAACTACCTTAACTATAGGGATATACTGTGGATTAACTGTATATACGATAACTGCACTTTTAACCAGTATTATGGACTTAAGGCCCTTTACGATTACTTTTTAAGCATATAGAGATAAGATTACGTTATTATAAAGGTAGAGTTAGAATTAGTTTACTATTAAGTCTTTTACTCCTTAATAAGAGAGTCTAGTAATAAATGGAAGGTTACTATAGTTAATTAAGCTCCTGCTACGTGTTAGTAAGGAGGGGTATTTAATAACTGCCTAGTTATAACGTGCTTATTACACCTTAATGGAAAAGCTAGAGAATGGTAGAAATGGGAAGATTACTAGCGGGTTTAAGAATAAAAAGATATTACTGTAATTTAAGCCTGTAAAGTGTATTATTAACTTATTAAAGAATTTTAGAATATTATACCGTTTAAAGTTAACTAGATATTAAGGTGTGAGAATTTAAAAAAGGTTAATTACTAGGTTTATTAAAGTTGCCTGTTTTTTTAAAAGGAATTGGGAAAAGGTTACAGGCCTTTTAAAAGGGCTGGAAACTAGTAGTTTACTAATTAGTAAAAACCTTAAAAAGAAGGAGAGGTATTTAAAGGTTAAGCTAAATAAGACCTTAAGGATAGATAGTTATTATAACTTAGATGTTAAAGGAGTATAAGTATTATTTTGTTAGTATTAATGTAACAGATAGAAAAGGGAGGCTGTTTAAGGTAAGAGTAGTGATTAATAGCGGGAGTGTTTTTAACCTAATATACCCCTTATTAGTTAACTGAAGGAAACTCCTTAATTAAGAGTATAAAGAGGCTATTCCTATATAAAATGGAGAAGGAGGCTTATATTAGTATAATAACGGTAAAATCACTTATTATTTACCACTCCTAATTAAAGTAGACGGGGATAAATAATAAGTAGACTTTAACGTTACATTAGTTGTAGGTTATAACATAATCCTAAGTTTACCTTAACTGGAAAAGTATAACCCTATAATTAATTAGAGGAGTAGCTACCTTACCTTTAGTAAGTCCCTTAGCTGTAATTACCGTTTAGAGAAAGTTAAAAAGGTACTGAACTGCTTTAAAGTTATATAAAGTATTTAAAAGTATGTTAAACCTTTAAAACTAAGTACAGTTTAGGTTAGGTTTATAAAGATAGTTAAAGGATTAGAAGGTTTACTGTATTACCTAAATGATAGTTTAAAAGGTAGGAAGAAGTTAAAAGCTGATTTATAAATAAGTAAAGAAGTTAACTTGTTTAAGGTACTTACTAAATATAGGAAGTTTACCTTATTTTGAAAAAAGATATTATAATTACTAGATTATAAACTGTGGGATTATAAAGTTAAGTTAAAGCCGGGAGCGAAGCTTTACAGCTTTCAGCCCTACTATTTAAACCCCTAATAAGTTAAGGCTTTAAAGGAGTACGTTAACGAAAACTTAAAGAATAGGTTTATTATAAAGTCCTAGTCCCCGGTAAGGTACTTAGTGCTGTTCGTCTTAAGAAAGGGAGACAGTAAGTTACGTATAGTTATTAATTACTAAATGTTAAATAAAGATACGGTTAAGAATTATTACTTACTGTTACTTATTATAGAAATGTAAGAATGGATTGTTAGAGTAAATTGGTTCTCCAGCCTTAATTTCCTTATAGGATTTAACTATATTAAAGTAAAGGAAGAGGATAAATATAAGATAGCTTTTTAAACTTATAACGGGTATTATTAGTACTATATTATGCTAATAAGATTAATAAATACCCCTGTAACCTTTTAAGGTCTTATTAATAGCGTTTTCTGCCCCTTCCTTAATAAGTTTATCTTTATGTATTTAAACGACGTTCTAGTTTATTCTAAAACTTTAGAAGAATATTAAAAGTATATATAATAAGTTTTAACAGCTTTTGAAAAAGTGAAACTAACAGTAAACCTAGAGAAGAGTTATTTTTACATTTAGGAACTAAACTATTTAAGGTTTAAAGTAACCTTTAGAAAACTTAAAATGTAACTAGAGAAGATAAAAGTAGTTAGGGACTGGCTTACTTTAAAGAATTAAAAAGAGTTATAAGCCTTTATCGGTTTTACAAACTTTTATTAATGTTTTATTAAGTACTTTACGAAGATTATAAAATTACTGTATAAGTTTATAGGAGAGGGTAAACCGTTTAAGTGGACTAATAGATAGTAAAAAACGTTTAAGGACCTTAAATATACTTTTATTACAGTATTAATCCTAACCCTCCTTAATTTCTTAAAGCCTTTTTAAGTTAAAATAGACTCTTTAGAGTTTGTAATTAGTAGAGAACTTAGCTAAGTCTAGGACGATAGGAAACGTTACTTAGTTACCTTCTTATTAAAAGGAATCTACAGGCTAGCCCTGTAATATCTAATTTATAATAAGGGACTGATAGTGATTATTTAGTGCTTTATTAAGTAGGTACTGTATCTAAATGGTACGGAAGAACCAGTTTAGGTTTTTTCAGACTATAATAACCTTTAATACTTTTTAATGAAGGAACTTAGCTTATAGTAAGTATAGTAGGTAGAATTAATAACCCTGTTCCATTTCCAGATCTATTATATTAAAGGAAAAGATAATAAGTAAGCTAATGCTCTTAATTAAAGATAGGACTATAAGGACGCTAATCTAATCTTAGTCCCTATTATTATATTTAACGAAGTAGGGAATAGTATATTAAAATATACGTTATAAGTGTTAGATAACTAAATACTAAAATAAATTATTAACGTTTATATAAACTTATAAACAGAGTATAATATCTATTAGTAATAATAAGACTTTTAAGTAAAAAGGTAAGTAGAAGGTACTTATAAGCATAAATACCTTTTAGGAGACTCCTTAATATATATGTAAGACTGTGGTAAAGAGTGCTTAGTGTATTTAAACTATAATAAAACTGGTTATTAGCTGGAATAGTTATTAAAAGGTATAGATAGTATGCTTAAATTAGGAGTAAGGCTTTAGTATTAAGAGAAACTGTACATTTACGACCTGGTTAAGAGAAAAGAGTACGTCTAGTAGGTTTATAAGTCTTAACTTAAAGGATATATAAGCTAAGTTAAGACCTTAATATAGGCTTAATAAGTGTATACCTTCCTGGGAATGAAGAAGCTAGTTAAAGAAGTGGTTAATAACTGTAATATCTGTTATAGGAAGTAAAATTAACGTTATAAGCTATATAGACTTCTTAAACTACTTCTTATACTACAGGTATTATAAAACTCCATTTTACTTAACTTTATTATTAAGATCTTAAAGTCTAAGGACCTTATTACAGGAGTTACTTATAACTAGATCCTTATAGTGGTTAATAGATTAATAAAGTAGGCTTATTTCCTGCCGACTTTAAAGAATATAACTGTAAAGTAACTCGCTTATGTCTTTGAAAAAGAGGTAGTTTTATAACACCTTTAGCTAGATAATATTATTATAGATCGAGATAAGCTAATTATGTCGAAGTTTTAGTAAGGACTAATGTAAAGAATAGGTGTAAAGAGTAAGCTTTTAATAGCATTTTACTTATAAACGGATAGCTAAACGGAGTAAGTTAATTAGATACTTATAACGTATTTTTAAGCTTATATTAACTTTAAATAAGATAATTAGCTTAAGCTGTTATTAATAGCGTAGATAGCTTATAATACGACGTTAGTTAAGTTAATAGGTATATTACTGTTTTTTGCTAATTACGGTAAGGAGCTTAAGCTCCGTTAAGGCTTGCCTACTAATACCCCTTAAGCTGCAGTTTATGTAGACTGGATGTAAGAGCTACACGACTACTTGTAAGCTGAACTTAAGTTCATACGTAAATAAATAAAGAAGTTTGCTAATAAATACTAAACTAAGTAACTAGTGTTTAAGAAAGGACTTTATTATAATAGTAAACGAGTTAAAGGACTAACTTTTTAGGAGGGGGATTACGTCTACCTTTTTTCACAAAACCTGTATTTAAAACAACTTAATAAGAAGCTTAACTTTAAAAGGTACGGACTGTTTTAAATTAAGAAAAAGGTTATTACCTTTAATTACGAATTAGACTTACCTACTAATATAAAGGTGTGGATTAAGGTGTTTTACATCTTACTTTTAGAACCTGCTTTAAAGGGAGTTCCTTTAGAAAAGAAAATTAAGATCGACATTAATAAGGATAAGTATAACGTTAAGGAAGTTATGGATTTACGAAAGGGAAAGAACACGTTTAAATATCTTATTAAATGGTTAGATTACGGCTCTGAAAGTAACTTATAGGAGTTAGTTAAAAACCTTAAATGCCTAGACCTGATTGTAGAGTTTTACTGAAAGAATCTAGACTGATTAAAGTTAACAATAAGAATTAGAAATAAGATAAGACCTGATATTTAAATTACTATACTAAAGAGTAAGACTACTGTGGGATTTAAAGCCTGAGAAGCGGTAGGAAACTCTTTAATAGGTACGGAAGGACATTTATCAGAACCCTTAATTAGGGTTAAAAGGACCTTAGACTTAATAAGGAGGCTGGGCCTCTGGAGCTCCCGGTGAGTTCTACATGAAAACAAGTACTGTTAAGAAAAAAGAAGTTAATAAAAGAAAATAAGTAAGTGTATTATTATTACATTAAAAGATTATTCTTATTTATTAGAGGAAAGAAGTTATAAACTAAGTTAAGAAGAGGTTATCAGCTGTAGTGACCCTCTGGAGAAAGAACTAGCAGGTGTCCTTACTAGAAAGCCTCCCTAGTTAAAGGACTTACTAGCCTTAGGAGGAGTAGCTAGACAGGCCTCCTCCTGCTCTTAAAAGTGGAGGATCTCTACCTCCTAACTAAATGTAGAAAAAGCTTGCTCCTCTATCTTACAGCGTTAGGTTTTAATCTATTTAAGATAAGTAATAGTTTTGTAGAGCTTTTAGGTTTTTAACTCTAAGTTCTATATAGTAGTGTCGTGTTTAGTATTAAGATGGCGCTTCTTAGAAAGGAGCTGCTAAAGGAAAGCGTTACTGTAACCGAACGTGTTATATAAAGACAAAGCCCCTGTTAGTAAATATTCGGAGTAACTGTCTAATTATACAGTAACGAGACAGGAAAGCGATTTTAAAGAATAACGATTATAAGGTGACATTTGTAATCTAAAAGTCGAAGTAAAGTCCGTAAGGTTACAGTAACAAGAGGTACTGTTTTTTAAAATATACTTTTACACACAGTTAGTAGGTATAGTTATATTAAGAAAAAAGGAACACTCTTACCAGGGTTCTTTATAGAAAAAGAACGTTAAAGAGGGGAAATCGTATAACGACCCTGTAAGCTGTTATTTAAGCCGGAGCAGCCCGACAAATCCCCTATATAAGGAACAGTATAAGAAGACAGTACGCACAGTACTATACATTAGGCTAGGGGTGTAAAGACCCAAAGCCCCTACGATTAACTAATAGTTACTTAGTCTTAGTAAAGGTGCTCACCTACTAAGTATCTGTAAGACCTTTAAGTAAGAAATACTTAGTAACAAGTTATTTAGTTCCTTACTAAGTAACAGACTACTAAGTAAGGTATAAGGTACCTCTAGTCAGTTAGTATAGATAGTTATAGTTATGCCTATAACCACTGTAAGGGACTCTGGTTCCTCACGTTAGTATTTAATTGTTTATTTATGTCTTACTGTTCAGACTCACCTCTATATATTATAGTGATAACGACCTACAGTGACATTAAACCCCTGTCTAAGAGTGCTAGCTTAACAAGCCGTCTTCAGAACGCCCCTCACCTGTTGGCGTCCTGCCATACGTTCTGTCTTAACCCACGCCAGTCCTCTTAAGGCCTATGTCGGGTGCAGGTTATAATACTAATATTAAAAGCGTCACACTAGGAAGGCTGGTGCCTCTTTAAATAGTAGTTATAACTGTCAGACCGGTTTAAAACGTGGCAGATAAGTAGAGGGTTAGCAGACTTGTAAAAAGAATAAGGGGATATTTCGCTATTAAACACGTAAGTGTAAGCTATAAGGTTTAGACAGCAGTTAATACTTTTACCCTATTTCCGTTTTAAGACCTAAGAGTTAGACACTTATTATATAGTAAAGTGGTGAAAGAAGAAGCTTACCTCTTAAAGTTCTTTATAGGAAAAGAATGTTAAAGAGGGGGAATTATGTGACAACCCCGCAGGCCGTCACTTAGGCCGGGGCAGCCTGACAAATCCCCTATAGAAGGAATAGTGCGGGAAGACAGTGCACACTGTCTAAACGTATTAAGCTAGGGGTGTAAAGACTTAAAGCCCTTACAATTAATAAGGTGCTGCTTACGGCATACTAAGTGCTCACATTACGAGCAGGAGAAACCTTACAAGCAAAGTGCTCACACGGTGTAAAATACTTACATAACAAGCACTTACAACACTATAAGTAAAGTACAAAATACCTCCCAATTAGTTAGTATAGATAGCCATAATTATACCTATAACTACTGTAAGGGACTCTAGTTCCTCACGCTAGTATTCAATTATTTATTTATATCTTACTATTCAGACTCACCTCTATATATTATAGTGATAGCGACCTACAGTGACATTAAACCCCCGTCTAGGAGTGCTAGCTTAATAAGCCGTCTTCGGAACACCCCTTACCTGTTAGCGTCCTGCTATACGTTCTGTCTTAACCCGCACCAGTCCTCTCAAGGCCTATGTCGGGTGCAGGTTGTAATATTAACCTTAGGAAGCCCCTAAGTAACACCCTTATTATTAAAAATTCTAATAATAACGTTAGCTAGGTAACCGCCACGGTTTCTATATACCTTTAAGCAGTCTATACCCATATTTTAAGTAATAATTTAAAGGATTGGCCTTTATAATTTACCCTTAAAAAGCCGAAGGATTTCCGTGTTCAGGAGCAGGTTTTTCTAGCCGACTAAAAACGGACTGCCAGTGACTGGCTTTTTTTACGTAAGGCTGCAAAAGCCTTTAATAATGTTGTTTTCCAACTGGCAAGTATAAGGCATCAGTTAAAGGTTGCAGAAAAAAGCCTGGAACGTACAAAAGGCAGGAAAAAAAGGAGGGTTAAAGTTGACCCCAACACGCAGTTCGCGGGGATTGAGGAAATCCGTCGCTTACAGAGAGAAGCTAGCAGAGAGGACCTTGAAGATTCTGAAAGAGAAGAAGAAGAAGATTCTGGAACTGAAGACTGTATTATTGTAGCTATCTAGTTAATAAAGTTATGGGCAATTGAACTTTATGGTGTTGTGCAGGGTCCGACGCAGGAGCTGTTCCAAAAGCAGGGGTGTTCCAAAAGCCAGTCACTTAACTTATGACAAACGTGGATAAGTGCTGGATGACATCGAAACAATTTAACTGTCACCAACATAAGTCAATGAGATGCGAGACCGCAGTTCTGGGACTACAGTCCGTCTGTTGAATCCATGTAGTCTGTTGCTTCGTTGCTCACGCACATGCTTTGTCATATCTCTGTGTGTAAAAACTATAACTTGACAGCATCCAATCGCGGTACTAGCTAAGGGGCCAACAGCACCGGGGTTCTGGCTTTCCTTAATTTTGTCTTTAAGTTCCTATAGAAGCATCGGCACAAGCCGAGGCACTACACTGAACTAAGCGCTTGAGAAAGGGGCTGTGGTTGCAACGAAAACTCCGCGCAGCTGTAACTTCAACTCGTACGCATAACATAAATATGCCTCGTAGTTGACACGATGGAGCTCGTCTTGGTGATAACGGGAGTTTGATTGGTCAAGACTATTCATAAGGTGTAAAAAGAACGGATCTGGCACCTTGCTAGGGAGGGCTGGGCAACAGGAGTTGGATTCTGGTAGGTCTCCTCATACTCGAGGCATCCTGTCCTCGATCCTTTCTGCTCTGGGGTAGCTGTTTAAACTTCCTTTCCAGCTTATAAATACTTTTCCATTAGGAACTTGTTGTTTTGTTTCTTAAAGCTCGGCGTCGGCGTGGTGTCGTATTGACTCGCGGGGTCGAGGGAAAAGGGTGGTAGCATGTCCTCGATCGGGCATTTCAGTCGACTGTGGGAACCAGCGTGCTTGTTCAGATCGGACAGGCTGGGAAACTGTTCGTTGCAGTTTGGGCACGCTGGCTGATCCACAGTCGCTGAATCGATCGGTTGTTGGCAATGTAGTTGGGGCTTGAGAAGATCGGAAGGTAGTGGGTGGTGACTGATATCGATGCGCCCTCGAAGATCGTTTTAGTGGAAGGTAAATGGAATAGCGCTGTCTAGAAGGCATACTGTCAGTAAATTACGCATCGTTGCATTTAGCGGTTGTTGCTCCAGCATTTGACTCAGCTGCGAGGCACCATCTTAGATAGGAGCGAGGAAGCCACACCCCAACAGCATTGCCCAGTTATACCCAAACTCACGCAAGTACGAACCGCCAAGAAAATAGGGGAACATACCTATTGCTAGCTGTAAATGTTTTGTGGAAGTCTTTGCGGCATTGCTCGCAAAAGTACTCATCGGGACTTGACTCCTCGGTCTTGATTCCGACACACGCTCCATGTTGCCAGACCTTGCAGAGGTCGCACTGCACAAAGAACCCCGCTGCATCATCGGTGAGATCGGTCGCAAATATGGGATCGAGGGCTGTCGAGTCTTTCAACCCATGCTTCGAGTCCTCGTCAATTGGCGGGGGTCCAGGGTAGTCTTCGTAGCCGCAAATGCAGCGAACGGCTTCATCCTCGTCGCCGTTCCCCATTTCGATTGTCCCGGTTCGAGTCGCTGGCCTTTCGCGATCCTCGACCTGGCTTCGTGTATGACGGTGACTCCCGAAGGTGTCCTCGGCTGTGATTGTATCTTCTGGTGGGTCATAGACGAAGTCGTCGACTGACAAAAACTGCAAATCCGGGGAATTGAGTCTCTGGCGCTTCGACCCAAATCCCCGATCGTCGCCATCAGAACCACGATCAAGTGACCGCTTGAAGCAAAATCGCGGATTACCGTCCCTGAGCGCGCAAAGTCGCTGCGATTGAACCATCCGATCGTCCGAGCAGTCCTGCGATATTGTGTATTTCGGCGGCGCGTGCTGCGACTCTGAGGCCAAGAATCGAGATTTTCCGAGTCCTGCATGGAGGAGAGACCGGGAGTGTGCCGTCGCTTGACTATTCGGCTCAGTGCCTACTCCTCCAATTCCCTGGTTCCCAAGAGGGAAGATCCCAGGAAACAGGGCAGGCGGCCTGCCGACCATGCCAAGATGCAAACGGCAAGAAAATGAGATGGCGTGACGAAACCGCGGCGACTTACTGGTTACTGCGCGACCGGATGTTGTGTTGAGACGGGTTGAGTGACGACTTTGCGCAGTTGCGGTTGAGAACTCTGACGGCGCCAACTTAGCTTTGAGGTGGCAGTAGCGCAAGAACTTCGGCATCCTAGGGCCAATCATCGGTTGTTCCACCCCGAGCCACGCAATGTGTCCATTGCCCGACTTTCCTGCCTGCATGCACTGCCACACCTGCGTGGGCGGCCTGCCATGGACACTCTAAGACTTGCCCGGGACCTATCAAGAGCCACCAATCAAAAAATCGCAATATGTTCGAGACCAAAAAGTCATGCTAAATATATTTTATCAGCGAACGAACAATTTTCCACCACACCACCCTCTTTACCTTTCGCAAAGTTTTCCTCCACCATATAATATGGCACCGCCTTTAAAGGAAGCGCAATTGAACTTCGCTCTTAATAGCTGTGACGAACCTGCAGGCCGCTAGTTGGCCCGGTACGGTCCGAGGGATTCCCCGCACCAGGCACTGAGTCAGGGACAGTGTCGCACTGTCCGGGGCACTGTGCTGACCAGTCAGAGAGTGCTTCTTGGCAACACTGCTCTGTCACAGAGCAGACCAAACACCACATAGCACCGCTCTGTGATCTGTAAGCCCGGCACGACAGAGCAACAGAGCAAGGTACGAGGTAATTCTTAGACAGCTAGTATAGATAGTCATCATTATAACCACAATAGCTGTGAGGGACTCCTAGTTCCTCACGCTAGTATTATAGTATTCATTTATATCCTACTGTTCAGACTTACCTCTGTGCACTATAGTAACAACGACGTACAGTGACATTGTACCCCCGTCTAGGAGTGTTAGCTTAATACTCCGTCTTCAGAATTCCCCCCAGTCTTTAGCGTCCTGCCATACGTGTTAGAAGCTGTCAGAAAGAAGGGGGTTCAGAGGCCCTGGGCATCTAGTCAGCGGAGCTGACTGGATACCTGGCACTGCCAGTACGCCAGTGAGCCTCAGCCAGAGTGACGAAGCCTGAATCCTGCAGAATAGTCTATAAAGAAGCCTCTGGCTTCCAGCTAGAACCAGAGGAAGAGAGTGAACACAAGCAATACAATCACGCAGTTGCAACCCCTTCAATTCCACAGAATCTAAAGTGCAGTGCTTCTGTCAGAAGCGCGGCACTCTGGATTCTATGGAATTGTAGGGGTTGCAACTGCGTGATTTTATTGCTTGTTCAGCTCTCTGGCTCAGCCAGAGAGCCTTCCTTATAGCTGTGAGTAGTGGCAAGCCGTGTGTCAAAGCCATGCGGCTACAATTGCGCGTCTGTAGCAATGGTTACAAATCTATTTGTTAAACTTCAGGAACTCACAGGGCTGTAGTATAGCGGCTGTGGCTCAGAGGAAGAAGTGCGTACTGGTCTAAGCCGTATTCCAGTACCGTAGGCACTGTAGGAAGCAAATAAAAGCTTGAATTACAGGGCAGTGCCACTGTAAATAAGGGTATCACAGCGAATATTAACGCTGGAAACAAGAGGATCTGGAAGGCAGTGCCTTATGTAATGACTGGAAAAGAGTAGAGTTGCTTACTTAACTAGAATTACATACAGGAGAGGAGAGGGCCTGTTGTAGGCTGTGGGAGGCTCTGGAAGAATTCCAGAGCCTTCTGTAAAGTGGAACTAACTAATACAATAATGAAATAGTACTATTCTGAACTATTCTACGTGGTTCTGTTGACGTAGTGGCTGACGTGGCCACTGTGACGTTCTAGTTGATTCTATGGGGCAGTAGCCCCACTGGATTCAGGGGGCTCCACCCCCTTGAATTCCAGAAGGATCGGAGTGCTCTAGGGGCCCCAAGGGGCCCTGGAGTGGGTTGGAATCTTCTGGAACCCTCTGGGGTTCCAGAAGATTCGGCTGGTGGTTTCAGGGTACGCAACTACACTACAGAGTACCCGGTACAGGGTACTCAGTGGCTAGAAAAATTAACAATAATTAAGTGCGTATTAATAAAATGTCGAACCTAGCGTTTTCCAATAAGGTAAAAATCTCCTTGCATAATAGATATTCCAATGGCTAGCTCGCAAATCGTTATATATAAAAGGGAGTTGTTAAGGTCGTTCTGAAAAAGAATCCACTTAGCCAAAAGGTCCTCTTAAAGCATAAAAAGCCTCTAGTAATATTAGTATGCTACTACGTGTGGAAAGCGGCCAGCTAATAGGTTTAAGAGAGTAGTATACAGAATAAAGTATCGTCGTGCAGCCTTTTAAATTATTAGACCTGCTTTAATAACTGCGCAGGCCGTATATATATTAAATACAGTCCACCGCATCTCTAATAGGTGTCCCTACTATGCGGAGAGAATGGAAAAGTTTATATTCGAAATGGAGGAGAAGTAAAGGTTTATTAGAAGGGGTCGAATGGAGGTGTAGATTGTACACATTGGTCGAAAATAAGAGTGGTTAAAAAGTGAGCTCTTGAACTTAAAAAAGGTATAAGTATAAGTAAAATCATCTGTTAAAAGTGATGCTACACTTTAAAAAACACATTATAAATAGCTAAATCTTATCCATTTCACTAGCTTAAATACAGCTATAAGTTGGCATTTAATCTAATTTTTTTTTAATGTAAGAAGTTGTTTAAACTTTACAAATCCAAAATTTTTATTAAATTAGCTAAATAATTAAAAATATAGTAAAAAGATAAGTTCAGCTTTACTTTAAAAAATGAAAATCTCTATACAATTTCTTTTTTCTCTTATATAAATCTTTTTTCAATATCGCTACACCAGTTTAGAATTTTCTACAAGTTTTAAATAAAATATTAAAACTTAAAAGATTTCAATTTACTAAAGAAATTATGAAGTTATACAGTAAATTATTTTGGGCTATTTTTAGAATATGGGGCGTGCTAAAATTTAAGCGAGCCGAAAAGGGCAGTTTTGGTGCAAATTGCAAATGTTGCATCACTTTTGGGAGGTAGTTTTACCTTCGGCTCAGATTTTCCAGCTCCAACAGTCCAGCCTTCAAGTCCCCACGCACGGACCTGAAGGGCAACAGTCCCAAAGTTTTCTTCGACGGCATGGGACCGCATCTCGTACCGTCGCGCCCAAGGAACTTCGACTGTCACCAATTGAACCTCGTCGACGGCGATACTGCCACTTTCAATGTCAACAGAAAACCACGGCTCCGCTAAGGGCCGAATCCAGCGCATGCTGCAGACCATTTGCGGCAGAAGGGGCTCGCGACGCAACAACACCCAGGGCGATGACCTCAACTCCAAGAAACCAAAACAACAGCCCACAACCAGCATCCCACTTCTCTCGTTCCTGCCCACGCAACAGGACCGGCGGCCACTTACCCCACCATCGACTTCATCACAACCTCAGCCCGAACACTTGGCCGCCCTCGGCACCCTCGCCCGTCTACCGCCCGAGCTGCGCCGACGTATTCTTCTGTATTCATTTGGCAACCGCACTCTCCACCTGGACCTGCGCCTCACGCATGCGCGTCTAGCCGGCACCCAACCCAGCCTAGGCGCCGTCTATGCCCACGATGGCATGAGCGCGCCGCTTGCGCGCTCGCCAGACGAGGACTTACCCCGCGAATGGCGCTGGTGGAGCAGCGAGTGCCACCGGTCGTACCCCGCCCCCCCCGGCTCATGTCCCGCAGGGGAATACGGGTATTTCTTTCCGCACCGTGACGCGTGCATCCGCGGGCGCGCGAGTTTTTGTCAGCGGTGGAATTCCCTGCCCGTGGCTGAAGGGGGTAGTAGGTGTTGTTGTATCGGAGCGATGGGCTGGCTGCGTGCGTGTCGGCTTGCGTACGTGGAAGGGATTGACGTGCTGTATGCGACCAACACATTTTTCATCGAGAGCCCCGACTTGCTGAGCGCGCTGCTCAACCCGCCTTCTTTGGGTCCGGAGCCGTGTTTCGGTACGGGTTCGGGGATCGTCGAGAGGGGATATCTGATCCGTCCGGAATCTCTGGCGAGGATTACCGCGCTCGAGTTGCGCTGGGAGGTGTTACTGTTTGGGCGCATGGGCGAAGCCGGCTGGGACTACGAGCCGCGGCAGCATGAGGTTCAGCATGACAGGAGGACGCTCGCGGCGCATCTTAGCGGGTTAGCGCTGGGGACACCGTTTACGGGTCTGATGAGCTTGGTACTTTCGTTTACCGATCATTTATATCATGATCAGCAGGTGCGGCCCGACGGGGCCAGGGACGAGATTGAGCGCGTGCTGCTGCGGCCGATCGCTGAGGCGGCGGCGTGTGTTCGGCCTAACAAGGCGGTAAGGGAGAATTATGTCGTGGTGGAGCTGCCGCAGAATGTGTTTCGGGACCTGATGGGCGATATGGGTGCCCAGGGCCTTGGGCTGGAGAGGGAGGAGAGGGGACAGGGATGGAGTGATGAAAAAGGGGTTTGGTTGAAGTATCCGATTTCTTCCACGGGAGGAAAAGAGGAGTTTTTTTATATCAAGGAAGGCATGGAGAGCAAGCTTGTCTGGGAGCCGGATCTAGTTGTCCACTTCTAAGCTCAATATACGGTTGATGAGCACTTGGTGAGCACCTGCGTGTTTGAAGTTCAAGAGACAGGAAATTATATTCAAATTCTTTGCACAAGTGTAATCGGAAATCCCGCATCCACCCCTGTCCAAAAAACATGTAATGTGCCCCTAAATCCCAACATATATATAGACATTCGCCCAAAGTCACACGCACTCACCCCCGTGGTTAACCGCAGGGTTCCACGTGTAAAAGTCACGAAGCGCAACACCCGTCGTCCCTCTGCACGAAGTAGAATTTCTTGCCCCCGGCCACGATGCCATCCTGGGCCGGCTAGGGTGTGGTATTCACAGGGGAGCAGAGCTTATACTCGTGCTTGACGGCCTGCTGGTACCACTTGAGGGAGGAGATGAGGTAATCCCCCCCGAAGAAGTAGTAGAGCTTGCACCACCCCCACCACCACTATCAGCCAGCCTCACGCAGACATAATAATCTGGCGTCAGAGTACAGCTACTCCCCAGCGCCGGATTCCACGTGAGGAAATCTATCATCGGCAGACCCAAGTGATCGGTAATCGACGCACACGTATCCGTCCGCGAGACGAGCCAGAAGTCCTGACAATTAGAAGCAATCCCCGGTTGTATAGGGCGTGATATCCCCGTGGCCTGCTGCGTCGTTGGAACGGGACTGCTTCGGGTAGTCGGCATGCCCGGGATGCCGACGCAGTACCACGTATTCTTCGTTATCCCCCCGCAGGAGGTGCCCACAGACGGGTTCCAGGAAATAAAATCGGCTTGTGAGAACGTGCCAAAGATGCTGGCTATGAACGCGCACCTGTCAGAGCCCGTCGCATAGTACCACGCTTTGCAAGATGAGGTTGTACCCATGGGAACGAGCGAGGGTGTGGTGGTTACCGTTGGCGGCATGGGCAACGCGTTCCAGTCGCAGGCCATGGTGCAATACCAATATCCCGCTAGGAGGCCGTTGCAGTTGCCATTCAGAAAAGGGAGCCAGGCGAAGAATTGTTGTTGCGTGACAAAGGTGTAGGTCGCGAGGATGGTACGGCATGTGTCCCCGCTCTTGGCTTGGACGTAGGTGTTGCAGTTGGTGGGCAGGGCACCCGGAGTTAGTGTGGGCTTCCACACGATCGACTCGGGGGGGTCGGGGCCGGCGTGAAGGAGAAGTAGGGCGGGATGGAGACGGTGGCGTTGCCGGTTACGTAGGGGAGGTATAGTTGTGTTTGCGGCTGGATGTACACGCATACCCAGTAGTAGACGTACAGTCCAGAACAGTCGGAGCCTATGGCGGGATTCCAGGCCAGGAAGTCATTGGCTGACATCCAGGTCGCGTACCTGGCCACAATGTTCTCACATGTGTCTCCTGGGCTCACGTAGTGCCACTTATTGCCGTAACTCGGCCATCCGGCCTGCGTCTTAGTCGGTGGCCACTCGCTGCCCGGTGTTGGCACCGTAATGGCCTAATTGGTGGCCGGGTAGCGGGTCGAATCAGGTGTGCTGATGTTTGGCCAAGAAGTGATGGAGAATGTACTGTTGACGAAGGTGCTGGTGGTGCTTGTCGAGCTCACCAGCGGCCCGAGACTGACGCAGTAGGCCTGTCCAAGCCAAAAATTCGTCACACAGTCGTTTGACACGGCCGGACTCCACGCGATGAACTGGGCAGTGTGTTTAAAGTTCTTAAATGCCTTTTATTATCGTAATGTTTACATAAATAATGTTCTTACGCTAGTAAACTGTAACGACCTTAGGCTGTCACGCTCGGCTAGCACAGCCCGACCGATCCCCCACATTTAGGGACAGTGCGCGGAACAGTGCGACACTGTACCTGCACTGTAGTCTCCGTGCCAAGGAGTGGCTCTATTAACAGAAGCCTAAGAGAAGGTAAAGGCTAAAAGCTTCTGTTAAGAAAGCCTGTGTAGTTAACAGAGGCTTAGCATACAGAGGCCAGTATAAAGTACTTCTTAGATAGTTAGTATAAATAGTTATTATTATAATTATAATAACCGTAAGGGACTTTAGTTCCTCATACTAATATTCTACTGTTTATTTATATCCTACTGTTTAGACTTACCTTTATGCATTATGATGAGACTGTGGCGCTCCATCTGTAAGCTTACCAATTCATTCTCTTCCTAGCAGTGTTTGAAGCAAGTGCAGTGCGAACAAGTCTCCATAGTGGACGCAGACATGTTGACCATACGATCCCAAGAAGACAAGTGTCGGCCCGTAATCTTGAGTCGGAAGAGATGCACTATTCTGAGCCAAGAATGTGAGTTTCAGGGTTCCCGAGCTCCCACGGGGATATTGATCACTAACTCGACAAGTGTCCGACACATTCTTTGCAGAGCCCGCTGTTGTTGACAGAGCCTCGTCAAAATTTGGATCGCCGACTTGGCTTGTGCAACTCGAGGGTCAAGTTGAGCGAAAGGTGTATCACTGTCCGAAGGGGTTCAAGTTTTTCAGCTTTCACAGTATCTACGGTAAGTTTAATTCTCAATTGTTCAAACACTGCCAGATTACGCACACCTGACTAACCCGTACCATTAACTGAAAGGCTGTTCGAACTGGGACAAACAACTGTCTCCCAGAAACCAACAACTCTTCCGATCAGGGATCGTAGCCATGGCGGGCAGTGATATCATCAAATCCAGGGAGGGTGGGACACGATAGCGATATAACGCCCATAAAGCATGTTGGAGTCTAATGTCATAAGTGCCAGATTGGACGCCAAGGCACATGTAACAATACGCGGCTGCCAAATGTCCATGGAGTTGAAGCATACCAGGCTCACAACGTCCATAAAACCAACGAAGCACATTGTCAATTAATCGACCTTAACAAACAGCAATTCCTTCTATTCCTCTAAGCACGTGAAGCACCCCACCTCACGATTCAAATTGAGGCCCACACCACACCCCTCCAGCAATTTCAAATCTAGCATCCGCCCTTCACCACCGCCACCTGCCCCTTGCCACTCTCATCCCAGCTCTCCGTCGCCAAAATCTCATCACCATTCTCCCTAAGCATAATAGCCGCAGCCCGCTCCTTCCCCGGCACCAAGTCCAAAATAACGCGGTACAAAACAGTCGTCTCGCCCGACGGAAGTGTCACACGGTTATGCTCGCTGTTCATAAAGTCCAGCTGGTCCTTCACGCCGAGCGGGGACATCCAGAGGTTGGCATCGTCGGATCCGTTGTTCACATTGACGAAGGTGGCGTGGCCGATGTTGCGGGGGAAGTCCCAGATGTAGGAGAACTTGCAGGTGAGGGTGGTGATGGGGCCGGGTTTGAGTTGTTTGTTGAGGGTTAGGGTGAAGGTCTCGGAGGCGAGGCCGACGTGCTGGAGGGTTGTGGGGAGGGGGGCCATTGTGGTGGGTGCGGTGTGGTGTGGTTGTGGTATGGTTAGGTGGAGATGGAGGAAAGGGTGAAAGAAGGAGTGGTTTGGATTTGTTGTGAGGGCGTCTCAATGATACTTATATGTTTTCGGGCTCTGTTAGAGTTCTGTGAATTTGAGTCCAGAGCTTTAAGCAGATGCGGAAGTTAGGTATCAGAGCCCCTAGCTTGACAGAATCGTTCGACTACATCTTCTTCAACCAATGTTCTGGCTGGCTACCCGCTCAAGCCGTGTCTTCCCTCCAACTGCCCACAACTCGGGGGCTAAGCAGGGATCGAAGCAACAGAGGTTCCAACTGGACAGCATCCTGTCGGCGACAAAGACGGTCGCATTGGTGTATCGACAGCTGTGCGCTAATTGGACATTCCACACCCTAGACTGCTGCTCAGCCAGCCTCTTTCCGACCTACTGTACAGTTATACGAGTTTGCGTTAATGCCAAGTCTACCGCCATAAAGAGTGCGACCTTCATCAGTTCGGTTAGTTCGCTTTCTCACGTTGGCTGTTCGAACTGGGACGGATTGCGGTCTCCCAGAAAACAACAACTCTTGCGATCAGGGGCTTCCGGTTGATCGCAACCCCTGAATTGCCACATCGGGTTAGATGCACAACCCCTGTTCCAACAACCCGAGTGCCAAGAAGCGGCTTGGACAAGAACAGGCAACCACTGCGGGGAGCTGGGTCATCGCGAAAACATTGTCTTGCACCTTTGTCCCATTTTCTCACAATCCGAATCACTCCCATCCGCCACCAACTTCCCATGATGGCGCACGCAAGCCCAGACAGAAAGCGGCAGCGTGTTGATGCGCTAGATACCAGCAATGACAACGGCGAAACAGGCCCAAATCTGCCAGGTGCCCTGTTTTTGGCCCCGACCGCTCGGTGGTGCTCAGTCGAACACCCGGACGCCGATGCAGGCCACCGATCAGGAGTAAGTTGGGACGCGGAGAAGATCAAATGCTTCCTCTCAGAGGAACAACGGAACGAAGCCGCCTTGGTTCAGTCGCTCACTGACGGCACGGACCTTACCTTTGCCTCGAAACTCCACCCGCTCATTTTCGATGTCGATTCCGGGCCAGAGTCGGTTGCCCTTCGATCACTGCCGTTCCTCCGGAGGCTTGTGTCGAATTCCGACGGGGCTTTGGACGAGTACAGGGGTTGGAGCATGGACAAGAAACGCATTGTCGCCTTAGGGGTTCGGGATCTCTATCTGGCGAACACCTCGGGGCTTCTCAACGAGGATGAAAACGGTCTCTTGGCCAAATTTGTTGATATCATCGAGGAGCCTTTGGCCGGTGAGTCCGTTGTGGTGGAGGGCATGGAAGTCAGCTTTTATCCCTCGGCCAGTTTCAAGACGGTCAAATTTATCGAAGATCTGGACTCGAAACTGGACCCAAAATGGGGACCGTACTTTGCTCAGATGTCTGAAATCCCCCGACTGTTTACCGTCTTCGTTAACCCGGCCGAGCTTTCGTTCCACAACTTCGAAAACATCGTGCCTCTGGACCGGTGGATGGAAACGAAGCTCCCTTCCGTGTCCATGGAATCTGGCGCGCCGCTCGAACTCACCGACATCCAGGACGTCCACCCCGGACAGCACATCTGGACAACGAAGCTACGCGGAGCCAGCTCCCAACTCCTAAAAGAACTCCCTCGCCTCAGCCTCTTCGTCGCCCCCCTCAACAAATCCACCCGCGGCGGCGAGCGATTCATCTTCCACTCCACCATCCTCTCCACGGCTCTCACCGCGGCAATCTCCTCCAGCACCCTCCTCCCACACCTAGCAGACAGCGACCCCACCGCTTCCGACTTTGCCTTCGTCAACTACGTCTTCCGCTGCAACCGCTTCGCCCCCGGAGACGCCAAGTTCACCACGCACCGCGACACACCGTACTATGACGGCGCAAGATCGCAAGTCAGCAAGTACACGCTTCTGATCTACCTCAGCTCCGGCAAGAACCCCGATGGCGTCCTCGAAGTCAACGGCACGACACTGACGGACATCGAAGAGTTCGCTTGCGTCATCTTCGACCAGCGCCATGAGCATGAGGGACGGCCGTTCGTTGACACCGACAAGGTCTTTCTGCGGACGGAGCTGGTCTTCAACGACAAGGGACTCGCGAAGAATCCGAAGATTGCGTCGCTGTTTAGTGAGGCGTGCTACATGACGGGGCAGAGTGTTCTCGATGAGAGCCTCGCTTCATATGCGCACGAGTGCTTCGAGCGGGCGAACTCGCTTCACTGGGCGGTGGAGAGGGAGGCGGCCGAGCCGCCAGTGTATTTGTATAAGCAGTACCAGGGGGTTAAGTTCTTAACGAATGGGCATGATTACTGGTTTGTGAAGGGGGGAGATAGGGGGCTTGATGTGGCTGACTGTGCTGTTGTTGCGGTGCTGGACTACCTCAACTGTAAGGTTAGTGACCAGGGGCCATTTCGCGCTTTGTGTCGGAGCACGACGATCCGAGAGGATATTGCGAATACTGAGGATGCATTTCGACTGATGTCCTCTCGGGAAACTACACCCAACCAGCAGGGGGAAACCACCCGACTGGGACGCGTGGAAGAGGAAGTAGTCGAAGGTCTCTTCAAGGAAAGCCCCAGTGAGCCGTTCGCGGGGAGATCCAAACCCTTATGGGAAGACGACGAAGATGACAAAGACGAGGACGAAGAAACCAACGACGGCTGCTGCCCCCTGCACTGCTGGACGACCTTCAACGCCTGGGAAAGTGAGGAGGTGGCAAAAGAGTACCGCCGCTGCCGGAAGTTCACACAGAACAAGCTGTTCGGGACCCCACTGATCCTCCTGGGCAAGAAGATGTTCATCAACGAGAAGCAAATCGAGATTAGTGGCGACAAGGTCTTCATCCACTCATCTGATACTGAAAGTGAAGCACCAAGACCCAACTTCGCCGCCTGCTGGGGCGATACTGGGGCCGAGATCTTTGTTGATGTTGGCCAGGAGGTACCGGCGCCCAGACTGCTGGTTCCGCCGATTTCCTTCCACGAGTACGAGGGCATGGGGTATCACATGGTGATGGACTTTTTCCGCAATGACTGGATGGTTCAGGTTGACTATTCCCGGACGATTCCTGTTCCTGTTGTTATAAATGATGTGCCGGAGGAACTAGAGGACGAGGATGTTGGTGGCCCGTTTTGGCAGAAGGTAAAAGAGTTGGCGGGGGATAGGGAGGAGGAGTTGCAGGGCAGTTTTTGGACGAGAGAGAGTGATGATGAGACCACTGATGATGAAATGTGCAGCGATCGCCTACTCTAGCTTAATGATATGGGGAGCCACTATCCTCTTCCAGGCGTCAGCCTTCGTGGCCGAGGCATCCATCTGATCAGGAACATCAACCAAGCGGAAAAGGTTGACTTTGAATCCGACCTGGATTATCCTCGGCAAGTAGAGACCCCAGTTTTCGGTTTCCATGTCCGAAAAGTCCTCCTGCTCCCCCTTCCGCCAAGCCTGGATCAGGAAACTCCCCAACCTCCGGAAGGCCATGGTTGAACAGCTGACCCTCTCCAGCAGCAGTCCCCGTAGAGTAACCTGCCAATTGTGTATTATGAATGGGTCGGCTGGCTCGAGGGTCAACGGCAGCAGGTAAGCTGGCGCCCGTACGCTCGGCGACACGATGGCGATGTCCCAATACAGCCGAAGCTCCATCGGCGGTTCGCCCCCAAGAGCCTTGGTTCGGTCGCTCGGGTCGTCGGCAAGACTCCAGCACGGGCCCCGGATGGTCAGAGACGCCGGTGAGCCAGGAGCGACGCCAAGAAAAGGGTCGCCCGCGATCGGGACAAGATGGTGTCCTATGACGGCAGCGAGGAGCTTTACATTCTTCCGCATACGGTAATCAGCATAGACTCGCCCATCTACCGATGCCCAGGACCACGACGGCGCCGTAAATCCATCCTCCCGTTGCGTAGATGTAGGGCGAGGCTCTGCCACCTGCCAGATAAGCTGGCGTTCGAGATATGGCCTCCACAGACCAGCGAGGTATTGATTGTCCTGGTTGGTCATGTGGTCCAGGACCCGCTTGGTCTCGCGCGCGAGGGCTGAGATGGCGACGAACTTGTCGGAGCGGAATGTGAGCGCGGCGGCTGAGTACTGCTCGACAACCCGCGTCCACCTGTCTATGCAATCTACTAGATTTTCGGTCAAAACGGAACCAGCGGGAATAGCAAGGCCTGCTTCACTGCGGAAGATGAGCAACCGATCAGGCGGCGAGACAGAATCGTCTACCCCGGGCCAGAACTGCTGGATCTCGGAGGAGACCGTTTCCCGACACTCCCAATACAGCATGATTCTCCCAAACTGAAGCGTCCGCGGGGCCAGTTGGCGCTCTTGCAACACCCAAGCACGGTAGTTGACTGGCGCTTCCTCGATCTCCTTCCCATGCTCAATTGAATATCTCTGAAATTCCCACGTCCACAATTCGTCCTCGAGGCCAACCCATTGAGTCCGGAGAAGGAGAGGACGGCTAAAGGATGGATCCCGCTGACGGAAGCAGCCACCATGACTATCGGCGGACTCTAAGGCAGAGATGTTGCAATACGTATGTGTGTAGATACTGGCCATGTTTTTCGACTCGCTTTGCCAGTCGGCGGCCGAATCCTGGATAATGCACAGCGAGTCGATCCAGATATACTTAACACCCAGTGCCCTTGTAACCTCAATGGCATCGGCGTATGACTTGGGCACCTCGTTGGGCCGTAGGCCGCCGACGAGGGCCTCCAAGTTTGCCTCCATCAGCCGCAAGGTGGGACGCGTTCCCCAGCAGTGGCTGAGGGTGGTGTATTTGGGCAAGGCGGCAAGTGTAGCGGTCGGAACAAGGCGAGGGAGCTGTCCTTGCCCACCAATGTGAACGAGTCTCGTTGGCCACGCCGCACATGGTTCCGACGCTTTGCAGATTTTGTGGCCTGAGTCGCAAGCCTGCAGCCAAGAGAAAGCTTTTGCCATTACTGCTGGGGATGATGTCGAGTCGATCTTGCCCTGCGGCTTCGAGGGGGTGCAATGATCATCAAAGCTGTCGGTTCCGTCTGTTTGTGGTATTTTCAGCTTCTGGTAGCAGTAGCACCAGCCGTCCCAGTATTGTGCTTTTCGTGACACGGGCTTGGAGAACGACATGCTTACCAGCGAGATCAAACATGCACTCCACAGAATCTTCTTCAGGTGCGCTCCATGCCTGGATTGACAGCTCCCATCTCTCCCGTTTCATATGCAGCCATTTATGCGTGACTTGGAACCGCACCTCCGAGTCTGCTGTAAGCCACGATACCTGGAGTTTCCTTGACGCCGAATTCCAGACTGCCGCGCAGAGGAGGCACTCGGCTTGCGCGCAATCATGCAAGTCTCGGGTGCTATTGTGGTGGAGGAACTCGCGCTTGACAACGAGCACGTTATGGCTGTCGTCTTCTTCGTTTCCGTCGACGCCGCCCTCGAAAAGTGGCTTACAGAAATCACACAGCGCTTCATTCATTTCGAGAACTTGGAGTGTGCCCAAGTGTGCCCAAGCAAAGCGGCGAAAAGCGGGGGTGAGCTGTGAAAGATGGATGGAAAGATGCTGGATTGAACTACTCTGTCTGGTTGCCTGGGATTGGTTTCGGGACCGGGCCCCGTGTCCCACAGGGAAGGTACGAATTAGTGCCTAAGGCATCCATCCTGCTCAACAGCCGCGCAACGGAGGGGGAGAGCGGGGCACAAGGAACGGTGCGATGGTTCAGCACATAAAAACTGTGGCCGCTTTTATAAAGGTAAGGTAGGCAAAGGAAAACGGTAGGACGTATTTACAATCCGCGTTTCTCCCAGTTCAACACCATCCCAACCAGCGTCCCACCCCCCACAAGCAACGGTATCAATTGCCCAGCACTCGTAACATCATTAACCCCACGAACATCATTCCACCTCAACGTCAGCTCCACAGCAGCGACAATCAACCCCAGCACCAACCCCCCAATCACCACTTTAAACCTTTTCGGCACCGCACGCTGCAGCGGACACTTGAGCATCCTAAACGCAATGACCGTCGCCAACCCCATCGTAATCAATATCGACCATACCTTCGCAAACATCCGAAATGGCCCATACGCATCTACCCTCGCCAGAAAAAATGTGTCAGTCCCGCACGGCAACCGCTGCAGCGTATCCACGCCCAGAAACCAGAACCACGCCTGGTAGACCTCGACCGCAAGGATAACCAGCTGCCGCAGCAAGGAAACCAAGTTCGGCAGTGTCCTTTTCTCAAGGTAGTTCGGGAAGTAATGCTTGTCCGTGCCAGTCGGGTCGCCAAAGCTGACTGCCAGAGAGGACAGACAGAAGAGGTACGTCACGAGGGCCTCGACCGCGTAGAACCGCGCGTTGGCGATGGTCTGGTAGACGAGGGCGATGAAGACGGCGAGTTGGAAGAGGCCGCTGACTTTGCAGAGCTCGATGGCGGAGCGCTGCTCGAAGACGGAGGCGAGGATGGTTGCGAGGGAGGTTAGGTATATCCCGGTTCGGATGCCGAGGCCGTAGAGGTTGGGGTTGCCGGTGAAGGAGCAGGACTCGGTGCTGTTGAGTGAGAGTGGAGATGGTGGGACTTCGTCGATTCGCTGCGTGGCGGTGGGGAATGCGTGGCATGGGGTTGCCGACAGCAGGAGGAGTGCTGTTGTCAAGATCGCCATGGGTGAGAAAGATGGGGTATTCGCGCCCTGGTGATGTTTTTGTCGGTGCATCTTGGTTGTGCCAGTCTCGATGGAATGCGAAAAGCCTGGATAAAAAGTGAAAGATTGAAGAATCGGGAGGCAATTTGGGCGTCACCGCCAGTCTTCAGCAGAACACGAATTTTGGCCATCTGCTCGCCTGCTAATCGCGTGGCGGTGGTTGGATTGACGCTGTTCCGAGACATACAGTCTGCAGCGCATATCGCTCCGCAGAAGGAAAGATTGGCGTGCGAATTGGCGGGTGTTATTGGCCGCTCTAATCAAGCGATTGCCGACTAGACAAGGTTTTTGTGACCGGGCTTCGCCACGGACTTCCACTTGCTTTTGTTGTCCCTTGTTGTTAAACGCCAACGCGCCACAAGCGAGACCAAATTACAGCGACCCTGGTGTCATCATCGTTGGGCTTCATGGACTCGTTGAAGCGGTGTTGCCATCCGTTTAAGTATAGCAAAGATGAGCAGCGAATTCATGTTGATACCAAGGCGGGCGTGGAATTGAGGTTGGACAGTAGACGCAACGTCAACGCTTCAAATCATAAAAACTCAAATCATATCATGATTGGTCGGGAACATGAACCGTTGGACCATTTCAAAACACCCAAATCTGGGCCAATGATAACAGCCATAGTTGTCTCCCTCAGAGACCCTCATCGGTCGTGCTTGCCGTTGTCACCCTCGACATCGTTGTGAATAGCCGGGGGAAGGAGCCAGTCGGCCAGCCAAGCCCACGCGTAATTGAACCTCACTCTCTTCAATCTCGGCTTCCGACACCGTGACGTCTTCGTTGCTCTCCATCACCAATCCACCGCTGTTGCACCACGATCATCGTCGTCGTCATCGTCGCCCTCGCAGCACTGCACGGGCATGCCAACCGCCGAGCACCGCCAAGGCCGGGATTTCAGTCCGTACCGGCGATTGACCTCAGTATGATCGTGGACGTAAACGAAAACATTATGGGTAATCGACCGGTAAACCCTGGATGCGCACGACTGAAAGAATGTGGCGGTGATGAACTTACAACTTGGGGTAGATTTTTGGTATATGTGAGGTTGAACTCGCTGCACTCAGGCGAGTAGGGTCGCACGAAACCTGCATGCGGCTGAGTTTTCGGTTTATTTCTCCGAAATCCCACAAAGTGGATGAGGCTCCCCGCTCTCTTCATCCTGCTCCTCGTCGATATCAATCAACCCCTTCAAAGCGCAAGCAGCGAAATAATCAAGATGCCATCGCCAACTACCTACCGCTTTCGACCCCTCGCGACGAGCAAGGCGATCCGCCTCCTCCGGCTTGGACCGTCGGCGACTCGAAATGCAGACCTGCGCGACAAGTTAATCGAGGCCGAGACGACCCGCGAAACGCCATACGAGGCTCTCTCGTATGTCTGGGGAAAAGAGGACTTCGTCCATTCATTGCACCTCGAGGACGGTGGTATGCTAGTCATCACCGAGAATCTTGATGCTGCGCTGCGCAGACTCCGATATCCGGACCGGGAGCGCACACTCTGGATCGACGCTGTATGCATCAACCAGTCCGACCTCGTCGAGAAGGGGCCGCAGGTGGAGAACATGGCCAACATATACAAGGACGCGGCGCAAGTCGTGGCGTGGCTGGGAGACCCGCCAGCCGAGATCGACACGGCTGCCATTCTCGACTTGGCTGACACTGCCGAGGAGGTGGGACTGAAGTCTATTGCAGACAGCTCATGGGACACCCTTCGGTCATGGATGTACGGTATCAAGGAGAGGCGTAGCCAGATCATGAAGGTCGGTGAACACGCCCAACTTGCGAACTTCTCGAGTCTTTACAAAAGCTCTTGGTTCACACGCATGTGGATCGTCCAAGAGGCCGTGCTCGCAAGGAATCTACTCCTGCTTCAGGACAACCAAGAACTTCCATGGTTGGATTTAGAGAAAACGGCGCTTTTGCTCCGGGCCATCACCACGTCTCTCAGGACGCCTGTCCCGAGCCCATCGCTATTTGATCTGGCGTGGTCGCTGATCGAGGTCCGCCACCAGTAAACTCAGACACAGCTCCAGAATATCCCGGTCGTTTCATCAAGCATGCAGGATCTCGCTTTCTACACCGAAAGGCTCAAATCACGGGACTGCAAGGATGCCAGGGATCGTGTATTTGCTTTGCGCGGACTTCTTTCCGAGAGCGCCGCGCTAGTCATCAAGCCCGGCTACACGAAGAACGTCAAAACCGTGTACACCGAATTCGCTCGGGAGATGCTTCGCGCTGGGAACGTCGAAATCCTTTACCACGCAGGGCTGTGGAAACGGAAGCCCTCCCTTCCCGCAACCTGGCCGAATTACTTGCCCTCTTGGGTACCAGACTATCGGAAGGAAACCACCCTTGCTATCATGGAGACAAAATTCGGTTCCTACCTAAGACACGACCCAGTCGTTCAACCAGAATTCGACGTCTCTCTTCAACCCTTTCAACTCGGCACCAAAGCCACCCTGATCGACATCGTCACGTTCGTCCATCACACCTATCACCTCTACGACACAACCCTCCTAAACAACGACATCGCCCTCTTCCTCAAGATCCGAGAGCTCGGTATGACTCTCTACGCCAAAGTCTGCACCGACTTCCAAGAGAAACACTTCCAGTACCCTGCCGGGGGGAACTGCGTCGCCGCTCTGGCGCACGCCCTCGTCGGCGGGGGATCAGACCCACAGTACCGAACCACATTCGGCACTAGGAACAACGGTACCCCGTTCACCCCCTGGGAGCTCTGGGAGATATACGAGCGACAGGTCCTAGAACCGGAAGGCGAGCTGTTCCAGGCTATGAAGCAAGAGGCTGCGGCGAATATGGTGAGACCGCCGGGGGCGGACTCGAGGAGGGGGGTTAGCTTTGAGTTCTATAACGGCGCCAGTGTGGAGTCCGGCACGGCGTGGGACTATGTGCATCATCTGGCAAAGGTCTTGAGGCGGCATTCGATATTTATGACGGATGATGGGTATATTGGGCTTGGGCCGCCGCAGACGATGGGCAAGGGGTCGGAGAGCGTTGCGTTTATTGATGGGGCGAATGTCCCGTTTGTGCTGACTGAGACGAAGGGGAGTGGTGGGGACTGGCTTTTGGTGGGGCCGTGCTATTTGCATGGGGTGATGGATGGGGACGCGGCGAGGCGGAATGTTGCTTTTCAGGGAGGGAGGGGGGATATACGTTTAGTGTGATGCAGTTATCTGATACTGATCTCGGTCGAGGTGGTGGGAAGTAGGTAGCAAAGCACTTAAGCTGGGTAAAAAGACAAGTATACAAGGGTGCAGTGTCAGATGTGACATGGAGAAATAAAGTCTCTTTAAATTCATAAACACTTAGCTGAGCACCTTGAACGATCCGGTGTCTTTATTGCGTCTTAACCCGAGGCCGAGGAGTCTTCCAAAGAATCAAGAAGAATCTGCGATCGTGCCTCTGAGCTTGGGAGTTGCCATACCCCTCGAGACTGTCGCCTTCTAGTCCTCCGTCTTCCGGGGCTGGGATTTCGACTGGGCCGTTGTTTTGCTGAGCGGCAACATTGAACTCGGGGTGCAATCCCTCACTTGGCTCTGCCACCTGGTTACTTGGGCCAGGGTCGCCGTCGTCTATCCTATCGGGAGCGTCAAAGTACTCCTCTTCCTGCGCCGACTGGGCTGCGTGGTTGAGAAGTCCCCTCGACTCCTCGTCTGCCCCCGGGGCCAGCAAACCTGGGCCATGAGGTGTATCCATCGGCGTGTGAATCGCCTCGTTGAGATCTGCAGCTTCACTCTCGGCTGATGCTCTGTCTGCTGCAATGACCTCTGCTGCTTCCCTCCTCGCCCCCTCCCTCTCCCTTTCACTCCTCCCCCCCTGCTCCCCC